>ERZ1027150.2368-NODE-2368-length-9810-cov-9.142183_pt1 | contig 9810 bp, 5 predicted proteins | sample MGYA00519276_ERZ1027150 | MGnify/ENA primary metagenome ERZ1027150 (study PRJEB26926, sample SAMN06164860) | human gut metagenome | biome: ENVO:00009003; feature: ENVO:2100002; material: ENVO:00002003 | host: Homo sapiens | place: USA | collected 2012 ... | reverse complement strand
TTAGGACGCAAGATTTTCATTCTTGAAAGGGGGGTTCGATTCCCCCACGGGCTACTATTTAAAACAGGTTGTTTCAAGTTTTTATTTGAGACAGCCTGTTTTAAGTTTTTACAAAGATTGGACAAGTCCGAACAAAGTCAGGACTTGCCCGTTTCTCGAATTCTGACTCACCCGGCCCCCAGTCATCTTTGGGAATTTAACATATCAAGCCAATAGTAATTCACCGGATTTTTTTTGTGCACGAAGTGTATATCGTTTTATTCTTTTAAATTATTCGGAATATTCTGTATCGGACTTCTATATTTTCATGCAGATTATTTATTTCAAAACATTCTTACCGACGTGGTTTTATCAGTTTACGACGTAGATTAATAAAATCACGGCGCTGATTAATAAAATCACGTAATGGATTGATTTTTCTTTTAGTAAATGTTTCCTTATCCCTATCAGTTGTTTAAAGTATCAATAGTTTTAGGAAAGCTTTTTCTTTTACGGGAATCTTCCCAGCTGTTTATGTTTACTCCAAATCCACCTGTTATTCCCGGAGGTTTAACATACCGTTTAAGGCCTATCGGTGCCCAGCCTCAAATAACAGAAAAACTTAGCTTCCCAGTTCACCCAACCGTTCAGGAAGCCGCCGAAGCTGCCTTTTCCTTATTCAACCGGAAGGTTACCGGGAGCGTAAATTTCACGTTCACGGCTTCTCCGCCCGCCATGCCCGGTTTCCACTTAGGCATCTGCCCGATGACCCGGATGGCCTCGGCATCCAGCAGCGGGTCGATGGAACGGAGCACCGTAATATTACCCAGCGTACCGTCTTTCTTTACCACAAACTGAACGATGACACGGCCCTGCACCTTCTTCTGTACCGCTTCGGCCGGATATTTGATCTGTTCCGACATAAACTTCATACACGCTCCCATTCCGCCAGGATATTCAGGCATCTGCTCCACTACCGAGTATACCTCACCCGATTCCGGTTGTACCGGTATGTCTTTCCGCACGGTCGACTCGCCTGCTGGAGCAACCGTCTGTGCTTCTACTGACTGAGCCTTATGTGGCTTGTTCAGTGAGAAAGATACTGGAATCGTATAACGGACATTGACCGCCTCACCACGCTGCATGCCAGGCTGCCATTTCGGCATCAATGCAATTACCCGAAGCGCTTCGGCATCCAGAGCGGGATGTATGGAGCGCAAGATCTTCAGGTCGGAGAGCGTACCGTCTTTTCTGACCGTGAACTGCGCAATAACCCTACCCTGCACACCGGCCTTCACTGCCTCTTCCGGGTATTTGATCTGGGCAGCCAGAAACTTCAGGCATTCTCCCATGCCGCCCGGATATGCAGGCATCTGTTCCACCACGGTAAACGTTTCTCCAGATTCCGTTACCTTCTGTGGAACATCCGTCACAACCAATTCAGACGATATCCGAACCGTTTCTTCTTTCAGGCAGACACGACCGTCCTTGTTCTTCAGGCAGTCTTCCACGGGCAAGACAAGTGTTTCTTTTCCGACATAAGACACACAGATGCGCTGGTCTGTCCCTGCATCAAGCTGGAAACTGCCGTCCTTGCCGGTCACGGCACCTACGTTGGTATTGACAATGACTACCGTCGCTCCAGGAACCGGCTTTCCGGCCTCATCCACCACCCGCATGTTCAGGCGGGCCTTTCCGGAGGATGCCTCCTGCCGGGCTGCGACTGCCGGAACCGATTTTTTCACATCCGGCCGTTCCACAATTGCCGATAAATCATTAACTTTGACACTGGAAATCTCTTCAAGAGGTACGGAGATTTCCGGACGGGCAAAAGCGGCTACTGCTACAGCCGCCAGCGGAAGTACATACAGGTACTTGGCCCGCGCCCACGGATTGGATTTTTTTCGAACCATCATAGTGATACGTTTTTTAAGTGAACTGTGATTCAAGCTGTTGGCAATAGAGTAGAGCCTTGCGCCAACGGCTTTTTTTATTAATAACATCTGATACTGCCGGGCGTCCACTCCGCTGCAGAGCACCTCCTCGTCAGCCTCATATTCATGAATATTCTGTATTTCCTGTTTCAGCAGCCAGGCAGCCGGATTGAACCATTGCAGCCACACGCATATTTCCATCCACAGCAGGTCCCATGAGTGACCTTTGGCAATATGCGCCTGCTCGTGTATCAGGATATCACGTCCGCCCTCATCGAGATCTTTCTGTGAGACTACCACAAACTTCATCCAGCTGAAAGGAGTCAGCTGCTGCCGGTGTACCACCAGCCATGCCCCACTTTCCAACCGCACTTTCCGGCTGTGACGGATCAGAAAAAGCAAACGCGACAACGACCAGAGGTTGCGCAACAGTAGAAAAACGATACCGCACAAATAAACCATGGCCAACGCAATGCTTACCGAAAACGGCCCCCTACTCTCCTCGGAGACAACCGCCCGCACATTCCATTGCTGCATCAGCCAGAGGTCCTCGGCCGACATGACCGAAGCAGCCACCGCCATCGGCTGCTCTACCGTAATCCTTATTAAAGGAAGCAGGGCCGAGAACTGCGTAATCCCCAACAAGGCAATGCGGTTGAAACGATGGAAAGTCTCCCGACTGAGCAACAGACGGTAAAAGAGATAAAACAGTGCCAGACAAAGCGACGACTTCACGATATAGACCAGAAAGATTCCCATATCATTATCATTTAAGGTTATTCAAAACGGAATGCGGAAACCGTCTTCCCACAATACTGCAGCAGTCCTGCAGAGAGAAAGCATCCACCTCCCTTATTTATTCTCGTCCTCTTTTCCCTGTTCCACCATCCGGACAAGTTCTTTCAGTTCTTCTACAGAAATATCTTCCTCCTTGACCAGGGAAGACACAGCTCCCAGAAAAGAATTGTTGAAATACTTGCTGATGATGCTTTTCAGGTTCTTCCTTCCGAAATCCTTCTCGGACACTACGGCATAATACTGATAAGAATTGCCATAGGCAGTATGCGAAAGATAACCTTTCTCCTCCAGTCCCCGCACAATGGTAGACAGGGTATTGAAATGCGGACGGGGTTCTTCATAAAGTTCCACAAGCTGTTTCACAAACATCGGCCCCTTTTCCCAAAAGAAGCGCATGATTTCTTCCTCTTTAGCTGTCAGTGATTTCATATCATATTCAATTAATTACTGCAAATAACTACATTTTTTAGTTTATAAACTAATTTTTATAGTTAATATAACTAAATTCCTTCGTTATATAATATGGGTCACTTTATCATTACTCTTTCCTTTTTCTCTTTTCCCACCGGCTTTTTCTTCTTTCTTTATCTCCCTTTTTTCCATATACCACCGGCCCTATCCAGATTCATACCCCATTATAAAAATAAAAAATCCTTTCTCCATTCCGTCACCCGCAACGAAAGATTCTTCCCCAAATCCACTCCAAAACGGTGAGCTTTTCCTTCTCCTATCTATCATTACGCAATCCACAAAAGAACATGAATGATCATGAAAAAAGCAGCCTAATTTTACCCGACAAATGCAAGTTCAGAAAAATCCGCCAATTATTTCATCAGAAGCCAAGTTATCCCCCAATAAATGTTTATCTTAGCAAATCTTATTATATTCCAATCTGAATGATCAGCTCTTTTACAATTATAACATTCCAATATAGCGAAACATGAAACATAAACTATTAAACTTTGCCGCATCACTGATACTGTCCGGTTCGGTATCATGCTGCAGCCAGCAAGAAACTCAGTATGTCAAACACCTGGTCTTCCCCGAACAGGCCACCCTGGAGGAAAAAGTAGAGATGGCAGCCCGCCTGGTACCTTCCCCACAACAGCTTGAATGGCAACAGATGGAACTGACCGCTTTCCTACATTTCGGAATCAACACATTCACCGGACGTGAATGGGGAGACGGTAAGGAAAATCCCCAACTCTTTAACCCGACCGAACTGAATGCCGAACAGTGGGTACGCGTACTGAAGGAATCCGGATTCAAAATGGTACTTCTCACGGCCAAACATCACGACGGATTCTGCCTCTGGCCTACCCGCACCACGAAACACTCCGTAGCTTCCTCTCCCTGGAAAGACGGAAAAGGAGACGTAGTGAAAGAACTGAGAGATGCCTGCACCAAATACGGGATGAAGTTCGGAGTCTATCTCTCCCCCTGGGACAGAAACGCCGAATGCTACGGCGACTCTCCACGATATAATCAATTCTTTATTGAACAGCTCACCGAACTGCTGACCAATTACGGTGAAGTACACGAAGTATGGTTTGACGGTGCCAACGGCGAAGGTCCTAACGGCAAGAAACAGGAGTACGACTGGGATGCCTTCTACAAGACCATCCAGCGCCTGCAGCCTAAGGCAGTGATGGCCATCATGGGCGATGACGTACGCTGGGTAGGCAACGAGAAAGGACTGGGACGCGAGACGGAATGGAGTGCTACCGTACTGACTCCGGGCGTTTATGCACGGTCGGCAGAAAACAATGCCGCACTGAACATCGGTCCTACTGCCAAAGACCTGGGCAGCCGGGAAATGCTGGCCAATGCCAAGGAACTGTTCTGGTATCCTTCGGAAGTGGATGTTTCCATTCGTCCGGGATGGTTCTGGCACGAAGAAGAGAACGACCGGGTAAAGAGTCTCAAACACCTTTCAGATATTTACTTCCAGTCGGTAGGCTACAATTCAGTATTATTGCTGAATATTCCTCCTGATACCCGAGGCCTCATCCACGAAGCCGATGTGGCACGACTGAAAGAATTTGCGGCTTACCGAGAAGCGACCTTCAAGGACAACCGGGTAACCAATGGAGCAGAGTTGTGGAAAGCACGGCCCGGAGATTCCCGGAGCTATGCCCTCAAAACGGACTCAAAAATCAACGTAGTCATGCTGCAGGAGAACATCTCCAGCGGACAGCGGGTAGAGAAATTTGAAGTGGAAGTATGGAAAGACGGCAGCTGGGAGAAGGCCGGTGAAGGTACGACGGTGGGCTACAAGCGCATGGTGCGTTTCCCGGAAACAGAGGCCGATTCGGTACGTATTACCTTGCACGAATCACGCCTGGAGGCACAGATTACTCAGGTAGCTGCCTACTATGCGGCCCCATTAGAAGACGCGGATGTACAGGTAACCTGGAACAACCTTCCGAGAGAAACCTGGAAACGAGTGAGCGAACAGCCGCTGGTCATCGACCTGGGCAAGAAGACTGTCCTGAAGTCCTTTACTTATGCTCCGCTGCACGCCCAAGCGAAACCCGATATGGCCTATAAATACAAGTTCAGTGTCAGTCTGGACGGTAAAAGCTGGAAAGAAATTCCTACCCACGGCGAGTTCAGCAACATCATGCACAATCCGCTGCCACAGACCGTTGCTTTGCCCGCAGACTGCCAGGCACGTTTTGTCAAACTTGATGCAACGTCTCCCGACAACCAGCCAGCCAAGGTAGCCATGGAAGAAATCGGCTTCCTCTCTGCTGCTGAATAAAATTTGCACATTCCGGGATTCCGGTTTCACCGCACAGGCGGTGACAGGCAACGGCCTTCCGCCGACCGATTCACGGATGACTTTTTTCTATTCATAAGAACTCATGAAAATGGACGGAGGTTTCATTTTCATGAGTTCTTTTTTATGTCCCTCTCCTTACCTCCCTGTCCCTTCTTCCCGCCTCTCACTCCGGTCCCCAAAAGAATATTCTTGCATCCAGCCCGCACCGGGAGCTGCCTGCGAGTACACCCATAACCAACAACCACATAATCAAAAGATTTACAGATACATAAGAGAACCCATCCGAATATACAAATATTTAACTTTGGTTTACATAATATACATTAAAATACGAATAATACTCATTAAAATTCAAAACATATCTATTAAATACGAATAAAAATTCATTAAATACGATAAACCTTTATCATGAATACTACACACATAGCCAACCCTGTTTCCGGCTTTTCCCAAAAGCAGGAAATCAACATACAGACATTACACAAGACTTTATAGTAAATCTAATATCAAATCTTTTATTTTAATCTAAACTATTTATTTTATGTCTAAAATCATTGCTAGACCTATCGGAATGCTCATGCTTTTCTCCTCGGGCTTTGCAGGAAGTCAACCGGCATATTCCGGTAATGAAACAGGCAGAATCAATGCAGTTCCCCGAATGAGAAATGCTATGGAGTGGTAAAAGACGCCGAAGGCGAAGTTATCATCGGAGCCTCCGCTGCAGTCAAAGGTACGACTACAGGAACAATTACTGACCTCAACGGTTCCTTTTCCTTAAACGGAGTCCGTAAAGGAGATGTACTGGTCATCTCCTTTGTAGGGTATAAGACCCAGGAATTCCCATGGGACGGGAAAGAAGTACACATCGAACTGCAGTCGGACACCCAGAACCTGGATGAAGTCGTGGTTGTAGGATACGGCACCCAGAAGAAGATCAACGTAACCGGTGCGGTAAGTACCATCGACTCCAAACTGATAGCAGCCCGCCCAGTAAGAAATGTGGCACAGGCCCTGCAGGGACAAATCCCCGGACTTCAGTTGTCGGTTGGCAACGGCGGCGGTGCCCTGAACAGCGAACTCAACGTATCCATCCGCGGTGGAGGTACTATCGGAGCCGGCTCCAACGGTTCTCCGCTGATCCTCATCGACGGTATAGAAGGCAACATGAACTCTGTCAACCCCAATGACATCGCCAACATCTCGGTACTGAAAGACGCAGCCTCAGCCTCCATCTACGGTGCCCGTGCCGCCTTCGGAGTCATCCTTATTACCACCAAGAACGGAAATTCCGGAAAGACCCGGGTCAGCTACAGCGGAAACCTGCGTTTCTCCACTGCCATCCAGGTGCCCCACATGGCGAACTCCTGGGAATTTGCCAACTATTACAATGCGGCAGCCATCAACGGCGGCGGTTCCCCGATCTTTGATGAAACCGCCCTATCGAATATCCGGAAATACATGAACGGTGAGTTCACCGATCCCAGTACTACGGAATATTACGGAACCGTAGTCAATCCCGACAACAACAAATTCAAGAACTATGCCGGTTCGTTTGCCAATACCGACTGGTTCGCTGAGTTCTACCGGAAAAATGCTCCCTCACACGAACACAATGTGAACATCAGTGGAGGTAATGACAAAATCACCTACATGCTGAGCGGAAGTTTCTTTGACCAGCAGGGACTGATACGGCACGGTAGCGACAACTTCAAGCGGTATACGCTGAACGGAAAAATCTCCGCCCAGCTGACCTCGTGGGCGAAGATGAACTTCACCACCAAATGGACACGCGAGGCATTCAAACGGCCGACCTACCTTACCGGCCTGTTCTTCCACAACATTGCCCGTCGCTGGCCGACCTGTTTCGTAAAAGACCCCTACGGCAACTATGCAGCCGATATGGAAATCATCCAGCTCAGGGAAGGTGGAGAACAGTCAGAACAGAAAGACCTGTATACCACTCAGATACAATTCGTCTTTGAACCAATAAAAGACTGGCACATTACGGTAGAGGGAAGCATGCGCCAGACGATAAAAAAGACACAGTGGGCCGTACTCCCTATCTACGGACACTATGCCGACAATACGCCGTACCTGCTGTCATGGAACGGAGGAGCGGCGGGCTATTCGGAAACGCATAATATACGTTATGGAGAAGACTACTATTCTACCAATATCTATACCGATTATGCAAAGCACCTCAAGGGACACTTCTTCAAGGTAATGCTCGGATTCAATGCGGAACTCTACAAGGATGATTTGCTCACCGGATTCGGAACCGACCTGATTACCCCTTCCGTGCCGGAGCTGAGTGCGGCACAGGAAAATCACAAAGTCTATAACGGGAAAAATGAATATGCCATAGCCGGTTTCTTCGGACGCCTCAACTACAACTATCAGGAAAAGTATCTCTTCGAAGCCAACCTGCGCTACGACGGTTCGTCACGCTTCCTGGGCGACAAGCGCTGGGGCCTGTTCCCTTCATTCTCTGCCGGATGGAACATCGCCCGTGAAGACTTCTTCAGACCGCTGAACGGAGTAATCGGTACCTTCAAGTTCAGGGGTTCCTGGGGACAGCTGGGCAACAACAATACCAAGTCGTATTATCCGTTTTACCAGGCAATGCCTACCGGTGTGAAGAATTCGGGATGGCTGATAGACGGTGAGAAACAAAACACTACCAGACTGCCCGGAATTGTGAGCAGCCTGCTGACCAGGGAGACAGTGGAAAGCTGGGACCTGGGATTCGACTGGGGCATGTTTGACAACCGTCTGACCGGCTCGTTCAGTTACTACAACCGTCTGACCAAGAACATGGTGGCCGATTCGCCGAACCTTCCGGGAGTTCTGGGAGCAACTCCTCCCAAACTGAACAATGCCGACTTGAAGTCCTACGGATGGGAACTGGAGATTTCATGGAGAGACCGGATCAAGGATTTCCATTACGGAGTCCGACTGACACTGGATGACAACCAGGAAAAAATCACCCGCTACTACAATCCTACCGGAAGCCTGTCTACGTACTACAACGGCAGAATGATCGGTGAGATCTGGGGATATACGACGGTGGGCATCGCACAGTCGCAAGAGCAGATGGATGAACACCTGAAGAACCACAAGCCCAACTGGGGTTCGGGATGGAGGGCCGGTGACATCATGTTTGCCGATATAAACGGCGACGGAATCATCAGCAACGGTTCGAATACGCTGGAGAACCACGGCAACCTGCAAATCATCGGTAACAACAAGCCCCGGTACAAGTACGGTCTGACCTTGGACGGGGAATGGAAAGGCATTGATTTCTCCGTCTTCCTGCAGGGAGTACTGAAGCGTGACTACTGGCTGGGAGGCCCTTATTTCTGGGGAGCCAGCGGCGAACAATGGCAGTCGACTGCATTCAAGGAACACCTGGACTACTGGACACCGGAAAACCCGGGAGCCTATTATCCCCGTCCGGATTTCAGTTCGGGAAAAAATCAAAAGAAACAAACCGGTTATCTGCAAAATGCAGCCTACCTGCGCATAAAGAATACACAGATCAGCGGTACGGAGGAAGACAAAAAACATTATCTGGGAGAAGGCTATTTCTTCCGTGCCATGACCTACTTCAATGCAATGGCCAAGTTCGGCGACCTGCCCATCATTACGGAGGTATTGCCCAACGAAGAAAGTTACCTGAAAGAAAAATCGAAGAGAGATCCGCGCAATGAAGTGGCACGGTTCATCCTGAAGGACCTGGACAAAGCCATTTCCCTGCTCAAGGAAACCGGATTCAAAAACAACCTGCGCATCAACAAACAGACGGTACAGTTGTTCAAGTCGCGCGTGGCACTCTATGAAGCCACCTTCGAGAAATATCACAGAGGCATCGGACGCGTACCGGGAGATGCCGGATGGCCGGGAAAGGACATGCCCTACAACCAGGGAAAGAGCTTCGACATTGACGGAGAAATCCGCTTCTTCCTGGATGAAGCGATGACTTCCGCCAAGGCTGTAGCCGACCAGGTCCCCCTGACCACCAACACTCATGTGATGAACCCGGAATACCGGCAGGTCTATGGCTGGAACCCTTACTTCGAGATGTTCAGCCAGCCTTCCCTGAAGAATGTACCCGAAGTACTGCTTTGGAAAGAATACGACAAGTCACAGGGAATCTCGCACAACGCCCCCAACCGTATCCAGGTAGGCGACAGAAGCGGTATCACCCGCAGTATGGTCAGTTCGTTTCTCATGAAGAACGGATTGCCGATCTACGCATCCTGTAGTGTACTAAATAAGTTGACACAAATTATTTAGTAACATGCGTGAATATCG
>ERZ1027150.2366-NODE-2366-length-9817-cov-5.105921_pt1 | contig 9817 bp, 8 predicted proteins | sample MGYA00519276_ERZ1027150 | MGnify/ENA primary metagenome ERZ1027150 (study PRJEB26926, sample SAMN06164860) | human gut metagenome | biome: ENVO:00009003; feature: ENVO:2100002; material: ENVO:00002003 | host: Homo sapiens | place: USA | collected 2012 ... | reverse complement strand
GATTAGCTGCAGTCTCGTGGGCTCGGAGATGTGTATAAGAGACAGATTCAAGGATAATTTTCTAACTTAATAGCATTCGATTATGGATTTTCAAGCAGGATTGATCGTATTGATCGTATTCGTGAGCCTTTTTGCGATCTGGCTCATCTTCTATTTCATCCCGGTGGGGCTGTGGTTCTCGGCATTGGTGTCGGGCGTAAGGATCAGCCTGCTGCAACTCATTCTGATGCGCTGGCGCAAGGTGCCGCCCTCGACGATCGTATCGTCGATGATCGAGAGCACGAAGGCCGGGCTGGAACTCAACCCCAACGAACTCGAGGCGCATTACCTTGCGGGCGGCAATGTCACCAGCGTGGTGCATGCCCTGGTATCGGCACAGAAGGCCAATATCATGCTCGATTTCAAGATGGCTACGGCCATCGACCTGGCGGGCCGCGACGTGTTCGAGGCCGTGCAGATGTCGGTGAACCCCAAGGTCATCAACACGCCTCCCGTAGCGGCCGTGGCCAAGGACGGCATCCAGCTGATCGCCAAGGCGCGCGTCACGGTGCGTGCCAATATCAAGCAGCTGGTCGGCGGTGCCGGTGAGGAGACCGTGCTGGCGCGTGTCGGCGAGGGCATCGTCTCGTCGATCGGTTCGGCCGCATCGCACAAGATCGTGCTCGAAAACCCCGATTCCATTTCGCGCGTCGTGCTCGAAAAGGGCCTCGATGCCGGTACGGCGTTCGAAATCCTCTCGATCGACATCGCGGACATCGACGTGGGCAAGAATATCGGCGCCCAGTTGCAGATGGATCAGGCGCAGGCCGACAAGAACATCGCCCAGGCCAAGGCCGAGGAGCGCCGCGCCATGGCCGTCGCACTCGAGCAGGAGAACAAGGCCAAGGCTCAGGATGCCCGCGCAAAGGTGATCCTGGCCGAAGCCGAGGTGCCGCTGGCTATGGCCGAGGCATTCCGCAATGGCAACCTGGGGATTATGGACTACTATAAGATGAAGAACATCATGGCCGACACGTCGATGCGCGAGACGATCGCCCGGCCGGAGAAAAAATAACCAGTTCGGGGGATTTTCCGGGGGTACGGTCGAAACCGTACCCCTTTTTTCGTATATTAGATGCCGAATAGAGTTATATCATTGCAACATCCCGGAACCGGAAGCCCGTTTCCCGGGGTGTGGATTGAAAAGCAGATTGCCATGAAGAGATTTTTCCTCTTGCTGTTTCTCGGTACGTGCCCGGCCGTGTCGGCGCAGGTGCGCTTCTCGGACTATTTCCTCGAAGAGACGATGCGCTTCGACTATTACCACAGCGGCGACAGCCGCTCGGAAGAGTATTTCTTCGACGCCCTGAAGGCCGAACCCTACTGGGCGGGCTCGCACGTGTCGCTTCTCGATACGACGGGCTACGGGAACCAGTTTTTCCGCATCGTCGACCGCGCTTCTGAACGGGAGATTTATTCGCGCGGCTTCTGTACGCTCTTCAACGAGTGGCAGAGCACGGCCGAGGCCGACAGCGTGCGCCGTTCCTATCCCGAATCGGTCGTATTCCCCTATCCCAGGCGCCCGTGCCGCATCGAGATCTTCGGCCGCAATGCCCGGGGGCGCTTCGAAAAGCGGTTCAGCCAGAATATCGACCCCGCATCCTGCTTCGTCGCGCAGTTCTCACCCCGCTACGAGGCTTTCGAGGTAGCATATAACGGCAACCCCGCACATCGTGTCGACATCGTGCTGCTGCCCGAGGGGTACGGCGCCGGGGAGCGGGCGAAATTCGAATCGGCCTGCCGTGAATTCGCACGCGAATTTTTCAGCTATTCGCCTTTCAGGGAGTACGCTTCGCGGTTCAATATCCGCGCCGTGTGGGCGCCGTCCGCCGATTCGGGCGTGACGATTCCCGGCGAGCGCGTGTGGCGCAACACGGCCTGCGGGGCCTCTTTCTATACGTTCGGCTCGGAGCGTTACCAGATGGTCGACGACTTCCAGCGCCTGCGCGACATCGCGGCGCATGTCCCTTACGACTATATCTATGTGTTGTCCAACACCCAGAAATACGGGGGTGGCGGTATCTTCAACTTCTATGGCATCAGCGCCGCACACCACCCTACGCGCACCGGGAAGATTTACGTCCACGAATTCGGGCACCTGCTGCTGGGGCTGGGCGACGAGTATGTCGGCACGACCTCCTACGACGACATGTATGCCCGGGACATCGAGCCGTGGGAGGCGAACCTGACAACGCTCGTCGGGTTCGAGGACAAGTTCTGGAAAGCGATGGTGCCGGCCGGGACGCCCGTTCCGACGCCCGACACCCCTGAGTACGAGGGGGTCGTAGGGGTTTTCGAGGGCGGCGGTTATGCTGCGAAGGGGGTCTATCGCCCGTGGCGGAACTGCCTGATGAACAACCTGCACCGGACGGACGAGTTTTGTCCCGTTTGTACGAAAGCCATCTGCGATTACATCGAGTTTTTGTGTAGGTAAACTTTGCAATGTGTTGTAATACAAGAGGGACGCGTGTGCGTCCCTCTTTCCGTGTGCAGCAGGCCCGTTACCCCTGCCGGCACAGCTCTGCCGTCGTTCCGGTTGCGCGGTGCCGTGCTGCCTGTCGCAGTGCCGTGCGGCGATCTCTCAGTATACCTCTTCGGGCAGGGTTTCGCCGACGGGTTCGCCTGCCAGGTCGTCCTTCCACTTGATCGAGGCGTGGGTGCCGTCGCAATAGGGTTTGTTGGCCGACTGCCCGCAGCGGCATGCCACGACGCGGTTCCGGATCTCGTAGGTCTGCCCGCCCTCGCGCCGCATGGGTATCCCGCCCCGTATCCACAGCCCTCCGCTGGCGCCGATCGTGATGTCCTCGATCAGCCCCAGGCTCGGTTCGAAACGGAACTCGAAGGGTTTCATCGTCTCCTTGTCCCACGCCATCAGACGGCCGCTGGGGCACATCGAAGCCTCGCGGATGGCCAGCTTGCGGGCTTCGGGGTCGTCGGATGCCTCGGTCAGCGTCCACGCATCGCCGTGCGGGTGGCAAAAACGTGCGAAGACGCAATATTTCTCGTTATCCGTCATCTGGAGCGTGCCCCCGTCGATCACCTCGGCATCGTCGAGCAGGGCGTCCGGACGTGCCGTGAGGCGGGGATCCCAGTCTGCCTTCTCGTGCGAACCGTCGCAGTAGGGCTTGCGGTGCGATGCGCCGCAGCGGCAGATCGCCGTGGGTTCCGCCTCGGTCGAAAAAAGCCTGCCCTGCTGGAAATACCAGCTTTCGTTGGACTCATTGGGCATGATGAACTGTTCGGCCAGCGGCGGCCTCCCGTAGACCAGGTAGGGGCCCTCCTCGGTCACCGTGATGCTGAAACGCCCTCTGGCGGGTGAACTTCCCGTTTCAATTTTCAATTTGGACATACTATTTGCATTTATAATTCGTTAAGGAGTAGGCGGCAATAATTATTCCCAAATGAATAATTTAGGATGTCCTTGTAGGATTTATCCCGCTTTTTGGTATCTTTGCAAAGATTTTTTAAATTGAAATTCGGTAAATTTGAGTAATATGAAAGGATTCGTAAGGCTGATGGCTGTGGTCGTGACTGCGGCGGCTTTTGCCGTGGCATGCAGCAAGGATAAGGATTCGGGCAAGATCACGCTCGATTCCCCGGCGGTGTTCTTTGCGCAGGCCGGAGGGTCGGCTACGGTCGGTTTCACGGCACAGAACATCAAGACGCTGTCCGCGACGAGCAAACCCACCGGTTGGGACGAGGCGGTCGTCGACCTTGCAGGCGCGACGATCTCCGTCAAGGCCCCTTCGGCCGAGGACATCGAGAGCGGGGATGCCGTCAAGACCGGCTCGTTCTCCTTTACGGGTTACACCCCGGGCGGTACGCTCGTTTCGGCGACGCTCTTCGCCGGTATCGTGACGACGAAGGACATCAGCGCCGAGGTGGCCAACAGTTATATCGTCTCGGAGCCCGAAACCAATTACCTGATCGACGCTACGCGCAAGAGCGACGGCTCTCTGCTGGCTACTTCCTATGTGGACGTCGTATGGCAGACCGCATCGGGATTCGTGCAGTATGCGGACTTCGAGGACGGCAAGGCGTCGTTCTACATCGGTGCCGACAGCGACGACGCCACCAAGATCAAGCAGGGCAACGCCGTGATCGGCGCCTACAATGCCGACGACGAACTTATCTGGAGCTGGCATATCTGGGCGACGGATTACGACCCCGATGCGGAGGGCGGTACGGTCGTTTTCAACGACTATACGCTGATGAACCGCAACCTCGGAGCCCAGGCCAACGACAATTCGACGACGGACAAGATACTCGCTTCCTACGGGTTATATTACCAGTGGGGACGCAAAGACCCGTTCATCGGGCCGAATACCTATCAGGGTTCGGAGGGCTCGGGTGCCCCGATGTACAGCGGAAGCGGCAGCCGCGTCTACCTGAAAATGACCGAGTCGAGCGCCGAGACCGGTACGATGGAATATGCCATCCGGAACCCGCTCGTCTTTATTACGGGTGTGGCAGACACGGATAACGACTGGCTCTGGAGCGGTCGTTCCGATGGATTGTGGTCGGCGGACGACAATGTGGCCGACAAGAGCGTCAACGACCCCTGTCCCTACGGCTGGCGCGTAGCTCCCTCGGGCGCGTTCGCTGACCTGAGGATCGTCGGTACCCCGGCCGTGGGCGACGAGGCGAAATACGGCTGGACGCTGACCGACGGAAGCGCCGAATCGTTCTTCCTTGGCGCCGGACGCCGCCGCTACGACAACGGCAAGATCCTGAATATCTACAATCCGCTGCCCAAGGTGCGTTCCGACGCCATGGAGGCACAACCCTGGGAGGGCCTTTACTGGACGACCGCCGTGTCCGGCACGCAGGCTGCGGCGCTCCATTTCTGGTTCGAGAAACTCGACACCTCGGCCGGCATTGATGATTCGGCGCCCTATGCCCGTGCCAACGGCCTTCAGGTGCGTTGTGTGAAGCAGCAGGGCAAGTAAATACCATCCGATACGACAAGGCGGGCCGGCACATGCCGGCCCGCCTTGTTTTGGTATAACACTTGCTGTGTGGGCGTGTAAATCCACTGGCAATGAAAATCAAGACAGGAAAAGGTACGGTTACGCTGGCGGTGCTGCTGGCGATATGGTCGGTGTCGGCAATCGCCTCGCTGCCGGGGCTGGCGATCTCGCCGATCCTCGGCGACCTGAATAAAATCTTCCCGAAGGCCACCGACCTCGAAATACAGATGCTCACGTCGCTGCCCTCGCTGCTGATCATCCCCTTCGTCCTGCTTGCCGGCAAGCTCTCCGTCGGCAGGGACAAGCTCAAGATCCTTGCCGTCGGGCTGTCGATCTTCTTCCTGAGCGGCGTGGCATGCCTCTTCGCCCGGAGCATGATGTGGCTCATCGTTATCAGCTGCATCCTCGGCATCGGCGCCGGCATGGTGATCCCCTTCTCCACGGGGCTCGTGGTCGACTACTTTACGGGCGATTACCGTGTCCGGCAGCTGGGGTACAGCTCGTCGATCAACAACCTGACGCTCGTGCTGGCGACCGTCGTGACGGGCTACCTGGCCAATGTGGACTGGCATCTGCCCTTTCTGGTCTATACCCTGCCGGGTATTTCGCTCGCGCTGTCGTTCCTGCTCAAGCGGCAGCGCTCCGTCCCCGAACCGGAACAGAGCATCCAATTGCGCCACAAGATGATCGACCGCCGTAAGCTCGCCGGGCTGATGGCGTTCTATTTCTTCGTCACTTACGCCGTGCTGGTCGTGACATTCTATGCCTCGTTCCTGATCGACGACTACAAGATCGACAGCTCGTTTTCCGGGGTGCTGATCTCGCTGTTTTTCCTTGCGATCATGCTGCCGGGGCTGTTCATCGCCAACATCATCCGCTCTTTGAAGCGGAACGTCAACCTCGTGGCGCTCGTGCTGGTCTGTGTGGGGCTGCTGTGTGTCGGGGTTTTCCACGGCAAGGCGATGCTGGCCTTCGGGGCGCTTTGCACCGGGCTGGGATACGGGATCATGCAGCCTGTCATTTACGACAAGGCGGCGACCATCGCCCCGCCGCGTTCCGCTACGCTGGCCCTTTCGTTCGTCATGTCGGTGAATTACCTGGCCGTGATGGTCTGCCCTTTTATCGTAGACCTCTTCCGTCACGTTTTCGGGACGCACAGCGACCGCTTCCCCTTCTTTTTCAATGCCGTGCTGGTGCTGGCCGTGGCTGTCGTCACACTCCTGCGCCGGGATAGCTTTACGCTCGGACTCGACGGATCCTATTACCGGAATTGATTGTAAAAACTGTTCGAAAGTGTTGTGAATGACGTAAAAAGGTTTAAATTTGTGCTGAAAAGTCACACCCTATTACGATTATCGCGAGATGAAAACAACACTTCTGACGGCTTTGGCCGCCGCTGCCCTTGCGGCAGGCTGCTCAAAGTCTGACACAGGTACGCCTTGTGTGAAAATCGCGCCGACGATCCAGACCCGTGTTACGGGATTGCATTTCGATACCGGCGACCGCATCGGGCTGAGCATTGCCAAAGGTTCGGAAACCTACGTGCAGAATGTCCTGATGACCTACGACGGTACGGCCTTTACGGCCCCGGATTTGCTGTGGTATAACGATTCGAATGAAAAATCGACGCTCACGGCCTACCATCCTTACTCCGGGCAGGGAATGCCCGCGGAGTTTTCCGTTGCTACAGACCAGACGTCGGGAGGTGCATCGTCCGACCTGCTGGTCGCGGTGAAAAAAGAGGTTACCCCATCTTCGGCACCTGTCGGGATGCTCTTTTACCATGTGATGTCGCAGCTGACGATCGTCCTTACCAACAATTCCGACGCCCCGGTTACGGGGGTTACGGTCGGCGGACTCGTCCCGACGGCCGTGGTCGATTTCACGGTGCCCTCCGCCGCGGCCAAGAGCGGGGCTGCTGCTGCCGACGTCGAGGCGTTCGAAGTGACGGCCGATGCCGCCTACCGTGCCATCCTTGTGCCGCAGCAGGCCACCCTGACGGTTACGGTAGCGACCGGTGACGGAAAGAGCCGCAGTAAAACCCTCTCTTCGGCACAGCTCGAAAGCGGGAAACGCTACGACATGTCGGTCGTTGTGACCAATATCGACATCGACGTGGAACTGAGCGGCGAAGTCGTCGACTGGGGCGACGGCGGTTCGCTCGATGGTAGCGGCGAAGGGGGCGGCGGCGATGGCGGCGGTGGCGAAGGCGGCGGCGAGGGTGGTGATCCCGGGACGCTTTCCTACGGGGGTGTGGACTACCCCACCGCGACGATCGGCGGACGGGTTTGGATGACCCGGAACCTGCGTTACCTGCCTGACGGTGCCCAGATCGGAACCGGTATCTGGTACCCTTGCCGCGGTACGGCGGGATCGAACGACGCCGAATATGTCGCGGAACGGGGGTTGCTTTACAGCTTCACAACGGCCCTGGGCGGTGCGACGGCTGCATCCGGCACCCCGGTGCAGGGGATTTGTCCGCCGGGCTGGCATGTCCCCACGGGCGCCGAGATCGAGCAGATGATCGCCAGCCCCGAATACGATGCCTCCCTGCTCCGTAGCGCCGGGATGTTGGTGTCGGATACAGGTCTGTATATTACGGAAAAGAAGGGGTATCTGATGAGCTGTACCTCAGAAGATAACGGTGCGAATTATCAAGCCATGCCTTATTCGTCTGGCGGTATCGTAGCCGGGCTTGCTCCGTTTCCGGCCGGAAACGGTGTTTCGCTGCGCTGCGTGAAGGATATATAGCCGTAGCCGAGGATGCGGCAACGGAACGATCCCCGGTCTCGGATGAGCCGGGGATCGTCTTTTTACTGCGGGTTTTACCCTCCTGAGGCAGGCCGCCGTGCGGTTTTCCTCGGGGCTGCGGTGAGCACAGGCCATTGCGTGATGACCTTTTGGTGGCGCAGCGAATGCGTGTCCCACCCCGCAGGAGCCCAGTGCCCGCGTCGTGTCAGTTGTCGCGGTTCAGGAAGAAAATCGGGATGTTGGCCAGGAACACGTCCTTTCCCCGGAGCCGGTCGCGTTTGGCGAGCAGTTCGCTCAGCTGGATGTCGCCGATGACGTAGTTGCTGTCTTCGCTGGTGTACTGTTCGTGCACCTTCGTAAAATTCAGGATGCCGTGCACGTCGGTCTCCTTGTACCGCACGTAGACCTTCAGCGTGATGTCCGTCGTGTAGTCGGGCTTCTGCATGTAGTTCTGCTTCTTGTACTCGTAGCGGTAGTTGTTCAGGCGGGCCATGATGTCGCTCAGGATCGACGATGCCGTGGGCAGGCTCCCGGCGCCCTTGCCGAACATGAACTGCCGGTCGTAGCACTCGCCGCGGATCACTACGCCGTTGTACTCGTCGTCGACGCTGTAAATATACTTCGAGGGCGTCACGAATTCCGGCATGACGAACATCGTGAAGTGTTCGTCGCTCACCTTGACGACCTGCGCCACGAGTTTGATTTTGACGTTCTTCTCGCGGGCATACCGGATGTCCGAATCGTGGATGGTCGAGATACCGTAGGTGAAAATCTTTTCCGGGGCGACGTAGGTGCCCAGCGCATGTACGGTGATGATCACCAGCTTGAAGAGCGAATCGTAGCCTTCGATGTCGAACGACGGGTCGCTTTCGGCGAAGCCGAGCGCCTGCGCCTGCGCCAGGGCGCTGTCGTAACTCTCGGCGTGGTCGAAGACGCGCGAGAGGATGTAGTTCGACGAGCCGTTCAGGATGCCCTTCACCTCTAACAGCAGGTCGTTGTCGTAATACTCCTCGAGGTTGCGGATGACGGGGATCGAACCGCACGACGAGGCATCGTACAGCAGCGCCACGTTGTGCGTCTTCTGGATCTCGATCAGTTCCGGAAGGTGGTGCGCCAGCATGGTCTTGTTGCCCGAGACGACCGGGATGCCGCGCAGCAGGGCCCGCTTGACGATGCTGTATGCAGCATCGGCCTGGTCGATCACCTCCACGATCAGGTTGATGTCCCTGTTGTCGAGTATCTCGTCGGCCGACGTCGTGAAGAGGGATTTGTTGACTTCGACCTTACGCGGCTTTTCCGGGTCGCGGACGCAGATCTTCACGATCTCCGCGTGGGCGTTCTTCGATTTCTGCACTACCTGGTAGATTCCCTGTCCGACGACGCCGAACCCGAACAGGCCGATTTTGATTTTGCTCATATGCTGCTTGTTTATTGATTGTTCATGAACGGATAGAGGATGTCGTTCAACTGCCCGTGCTCGACTAGGAACCCGTCGTGCCCGAACGGCGAATCTATTTCGTGGTACGTGCTTCCGGCGATCATGCCGTGCAGTTCGCGCATCTCTGCCGGGGTGAAAATGATGTCGGTCGTGATGCCGACCACTGCCGTGCGGGCTTCGATGCGTGCGAGGGCGGCTGCTACCCCGCCGCGCCCGCGCCCCGTGTCGTGGGTGTCGAAGGCGTTGAGTATGGCATAGTACGAGTAGGCGTTGTAGCGCCGGCAGAGTTTCTCGCCCTGATATTGCTGGTAGGTCGATGCGCGGTGTACTGCGGGGAGTTCCTCCTTGTCCTGCTGCGTGAGGTTGTATCCCAGCGAACCCCGGTACGTGAGCAGCCCCAGGGCGCGTGCGGCAGCCAGTCCGGCCATCCCGGCGTCGTCTCGCGGCTCGCCGAACGTCGTGTCGGCCTCGATGGCCATGCGCTGGGTCTGGTCGATGGCGATCGTCCAGGGCGAGGCCTTGGCCGCCGTGGCGATCAGGATCAGTTTGCCGATGCGCTCCGGCTCCAAGACCTGTCTCTTATACACATCTCCGAGCCCACGAGACTGCAGCTAATCTC
>ERZ1027150.2359-NODE-2359-length-9841-cov-8.480993_pt1 | contig 9841 bp, 9 predicted proteins | sample MGYA00519276_ERZ1027150 | MGnify/ENA primary metagenome ERZ1027150 (study PRJEB26926, sample SAMN06164860) | human gut metagenome | biome: ENVO:00009003; feature: ENVO:2100002; material: ENVO:00002003 | host: Homo sapiens | place: USA | collected 2012 ... | reverse complement strand
GCGTCAGATGTGTATAAGAGACAGACGAATATCCATATCGGTATCGGCAGCTTCTCCTGTATGGAGGAGAACCTGACTTTCCGGTGCTTCCTCTTCTATAGGAAGCAATATATAATTAGTCGGATTGGTGATATGGATGACAGTCAAACTATCACCTTGCTGTTCCAAGGTCAATTTGCTTTTAGTTGTATGGCAATAAGTCAGTCCATAAGAGGCTGTTAATGCAAGTGCTACACCTTTACATAGTTTCATCCAGAGGGTTATTTTCATGGCAACAAAGTATTCCTAGTTTATACAAGCTTTAATCTAAAAATAGACGAAGGCAAAGATAGGGGGTATCTTCACCTTCGTCTATAAACTTTGTTTCAAAGGGTATCAAATTTGATACAAATCCTAAGAATTTTCTTTTATCATCCAAGAATAAAGACCTGTAACCTCTTTGTTTTCCTGAATTTATTTTTCTACTTTTGAAGCCAATCTTTATTCTTCTACTTATGCCAGCAAATAGAAATGCCTTAATCCGTTATAAAACAATTGATAACTGTCTGCGTAATCCTTATCGACGCTGGACGTTGGAAGATTTGGTAGATGCTTGCTCGGATGCTCTTTATGAATACGAAGGCATCGATAAAGGCATAAGCAAACGTACCGTACAAATGGATATACAGATGATGCGCAGCGAGAAGCTGGGTTATAACGCTCCGATTGTGGTGTACGAAAATAAATACTATAAATACGAAGATCCGGAATACAGCATTACACAAACTCCGCTGAACGAACAAGACCTGAAAACGATGTCGGAAGCAGTGGAAGTGTTGAGGCAGTTTAAAGGCTTTTCCTATTTTACGGAAATGAGCGATATTATCAACCGCCTGGAAGACCATGTCGCTTCTGCCCGGATGAAAACCACTCCTGTCATTGACTTTGAAAAGAATGAATCATTGAAAGGACTGGATTATCTGGATACGATCTATCACGCGATTGTAAACGAGCATCCGATACAGCTCAAATATCGTTCGTTCAAGGCACGTTCGGCCAACAGCTTTATTTTTTATCCTTATCTATTAAAAGAATATCGCAACCGATGGTTCGTTTATGGAGTCAGAGGAAACGGACGGATCTTGCAAAATTTAGCTTTGGACAGAATACAATCATTGGAAGTTCTGCCACAAGAACATTACATAAAAAATACGTTCTTCGATCCGAACACATTCTTCGATGATCTGGTAGGAGTCACTAAAAACACCGGAAGTGTAGCGGAGAAAGTCGGTTTCAAGGTAGCGGCTGCCGAAGCACCTTACATCATAACCAAGCCTATACACCGCAGCCAACAAGTGATGGAAAGATTGGCTGACGGAAGTGTCATACTGGAAATTGAAGTCGTCATCAACCATGAGTTAGAACGAGTATTCTTCGGATATGCCGAGGGAATACAAGTTCTTTATCCGAAGACTCTGGTAGAATTGATGGGTAGGAAACTAAAAAAGGCTGCAGAACAATATACCCATTCAAAATGAAAAGGGAACACGTTCAATTATCCTATCGACATTCAAGAAAAACCAAAAAGCATGGAGGGCCTGTCTATTGTTCAACTATGGAGACTTGTTTATTCTTCAAGTAAGGCTCTCGCACATTCGTACCCTTCCTGATAAAACTCTGTCAGCTTTTGCACATCTTTCTCGATGCGGTCTACGGCTACAGGTTTTAACGGGCGAATAACGATAATCTGTCCTTCATCTTCCATGCGCTCTACCATTTCCAACTGCTCATTATAAACAGCACACCGCCGACTTAACGCTTCGCGCAACTTCGGATATTTCCGATATACAAACGAAGGGATACGAATGTCTTTCGAATCTTTCCGATACCCCCGGTTACGGGTGAGTACCACAACATTTCTCGTGCAGCCATCCGTAATGGCTCTTTGCAAAGGTATGGAATCTACAATTCCTCCATCGAGCATGGGAACCCCGTCTACATAAGTAATAGGACATACAAAAGGGAGACTGCTGGATGCGCGGACAATATCAATCACCCTGCGACTGTCTTTTTTCTCTTCGAAATAGTTGGCTTCTCCCGTGATGCAATTCGTAGTCACCATCACAAAACGCTCCGGTGAAGCAAAATATGTTTCATAATCGTAAGGAAGAATATGTTCGGGGAATTCATTGAATAATAGATCAAAGTCCAGTATATTACGCTTTTTGAGCAAATGTTTCAGACCGATATAATCATATTTCTCCAACAAGTCAATGTTGCTGTACTTGGCACGTCCCCGTTGCCGTGATGCATACGACAACCCGTTGCACGCACCGGCAGACACTCCTATCGCATAAGGAAACCGGATATCATGATCCATAAAATAATCAAGCACACCGCAGGTGAATACTCCACGCATTCCCCCGCCTTCCAACACTAATCCCGTAGATTCATCAATTTTCAAGTCCTTCATTTTTATCTCCCGTATTCTTATTCCGGCGGATTACCAGCAAAGATGACAATTCACGCATCACAGCCTCATCCTCGGATAATTTCGTATAAGAAAGATGGCTCATTATCAATAACCCGTCTTTCTCTTCAGTCACTAAATCTTCCACTCCCGCAAACCACACTATCATCGTTTGTTCCGGATAACGCACCTGCAAATCGTCAATGTGTCCACGGAACTCTTCATCATCCGTATCAAAAAGGAAAAGACGTACCGAATGTCCGTTCTGCAACATCTTATCCAAATAGGAAAAAAGAAACAGATCAATCATTCCACCAAGTACGAAACTGACCGCCGAGCCCTCCCGATACTGACGATTGACAAATACGGCCACGGGACATTTCACCTGCTCCATAATCTCATCAATCTTATCCCGGAAGAGCGTTAACCATAAAATTGCTCCCGGAGTTCCCGGCATATCCGAACGATAATGACTCCCAGCTCCCAAAAGCAGCATATCAGGATGTTCTTTACGGACAAAATGGATGATTTCCTGTACAAGTTTGTCTGTCACCCGATAATGGTTATCTACCTGGATATTCAATTTCGCTGCCTGTTGATTGAGCAAAGCAAAACTCTCGCTGGCATAATGTTCGGCATTCAACGGATTCAGATCCGTGCCCACCGTATAGTGTGCTGCAATCAAATGATTTTTCTTCAATTGCTTTCCAAATAACAAATCATAAATGGACAGCAACACACGCCCGGATTCCGGACGCCCGAAACAAAATATCAATTTGTGCTTCAAAGATAATTTTTCTTCCCGACGTACGAAAATATGTTCCACCAAATGAAGCAAAGGAGTAGTCATAAAGGTCGTAACTAGCGCCATAATGACCAAAATTACGAATATAGAGGGAGGAAGAACTCCCATTTCATAACCGATATTCAAAGCGACAAGCTCCATCAATCCCCGTGTATTCATCAATGTCCCTATCGTCAAACTATCCTTCCACGACTCACCCACCAAACGGGCGGCAATGGCACATCCACCCAGTTTGCCGACAACGGCAACCGTCACCAACAGTAAACATACCATCCACAACTCCGGACTGTTTATCAAACCGATTTCCGTGCGCAATCCGGTGAAGGCAAAGAACAGAGGTAAAAAGAAGACTAATGAAATATCTTCCACCTTCTCCATCATCACCTTCCGGAAACCCAGATTGGACGGCATCACTACCCCTGCCATAAAGGCTCCGAACAGTGCATGAATACCAATAATCTCGGTCAGGCAAGAAGAAATAATAAGAATGAGCAGAATAAATGCCACGAATGTTTTATTGATTGCTTCCCGGTTGGCATATACTTCTCCCACTTTCTTCAGAAATGGGCGAACGACCAAAAACATGACCGCAATATAGACAACTGCCAGCCCCACTGAATAAAGTGCGCTGGCAAAACTTCCTGCTTTGGAGATAGCAATCACCACTGCCAACAGACACCAGGCTGTCACATCATCATTGGCAGCGGAAGCAATGGTCAGCGTTCCTAAAGGAGTCTTCGTCATATTCCGCTCCTGAATGATGCGCGCCAATACCGGAAAAGCGGTGATACTCATAGAAATGCCTATAAATAAGGCAAATGGAAGAAACCGAGTTTGGGCAGCTGCATATTCTTCGTACACCCAGTAAGAAGACAAGATGCCCAGGAAGAAGGGTACTAAGATTCCGGCATGGCTAATCACCAGCGTTTCATTGATTTTATTTTTCAGTACACTGAAATCCAGCTCCATACCGATGACAAACATAAAAAGGATCAGTCCCACCTGACTCAACAGTTCAAGATTGGTAAGCGAGTGTGCCGGAAAAAGGAAATGAAAAGCATCCGGAAAGAAAAAGCCGAGTACGGAAGGTCCTAATACAATACCGGCAACAATTTCTCCAATCACTCCCGGTTGCCCGATCAGACTGAACAAATAGCCAAAAAGACGCACCATCAGCAGTACGGCTATAATCTGAATCAACAAGGTAGTGAGCGGATGATGAAGATTATCCTGTATAAACTGGAGAAACATAGTGAAAGGATTCCCCTGTACCATGTTCTGCGCATTTACCGCATAGTGCGAAAACCGGTCACCCTCTTCAATAGCAACATAAATCAACCCTCCAAACAGGAGTAACATCAGTACATAAATGACATAATTCTTCCGGGCCCTGTTCCGCATAAACTTTATTTTTACGATTTGTGCATATTTATGGTAAAAACAAACGAAAAAGGCAGATAGTTTGGCGAAAATAACAAATTCTCAAATAAAATCTTGTTTTTTTGCTTCAATCTATGTAACTTTAGGCTAACTTAATTGTTTAAGGAGGAAAAAAATTAAAAAGTCCTGCCCGCAGGCAAGCACCATGAGAATACAGTTTGAGATTAAAGAAAATTTGCCGGAAATTATCGAAGAAATCTTACACTCTGATAAGTGGCAAACTTCCGTGAAGGAAGAACTTAGCGGTCGGACGACCGTTGTGATCCGTGACCAAGCGTATGGTTCAGAAGCTACCATTGAAATTTATGCTACATCTATTGAAATCAAAACTGCCTGGTCTAAGTACTCCTATCGTATATTTGTAGCCAACGATATCGTATGGTGCGAATATAACGGTGCCTATCGTGGTCTGTTGGAACAAGTGCTCCTACCTACTATCACTCCTAAAGAAAACCTGCTCAATTCTGACGTAACTGAAAGTTCGCTTTATGGAAATGAGCATAAGAAATTGAGGGAGTATGCAGAAGATAATTTGAAACTGAAACAATTCCGCCGGGAAAACTTCAATGAGCAGAAGAATGGAACCGCACCATTCGATCATCCCAAGCGGGTGTATGATGAGTTTATCAAAGAAGATTATGTAGTTGCACCCAAAGAAGAAGAGAAGAAATAATCTGTACTTAATGCTTTAGTTTGTGCCATCGTATTGGCACAACAGTGCCACCATGTTGACACTATCGTGCCAATGAGGTGGCATGACTGTGCCAACATGGTGGCATTAATACACTACTCCCAAGTTATCCAGGTCAGCCTTTGATATGGCAAATTCATTTCCGGCTTTAATTCGTTCCAGCACTAAATTTCCGATACATTGGGCATCTTGCACCGATTGAAAAGGTCTTTTCCCGGATACAACCGGGATAAAAGGCTGAACGATTATCAAACGCTCTCTCTCATAAATCTTATAACCGTATCCACTACCTTCAATCTGGGTTACTTCCAGCCGATATATGTTTATCGAATGCATATACCCATATATGATTCCCACTAAAAGCAGCAAGACAAAGCAACTAATACCTATTATTTTTTTATTTCTCTTCATATTCATAAGGCTTCAACTCCCAAGTATCATCGTAATAATAAGTAGAAGCTCCTCCCGTAGCTATAATTCCCCGTTTTCCAGTAGAAAAGCATACGGCTTTCGAGCGTGTACTTCCTTCGAAATCTGTCAAATCTTCCCCATCCCAGAGGTCTGTCAGAGGGTCGTAAATCCAATAATTGGAACGATAACTACCACCAGCAGTCTGCCCCGCAGCAATGTATCCTTTACCGTCGATCACGAAAGCACAAGCATAAGAACGGACGATAGAAGTGTAATCGTCGTCATAATCATCATCACTCTTATCGTAAAGTTCGCGCAATTCTTTCCAAGTACCCGTTGCCGGATTAAAACACCAGAAATCCGTCACATCCGAACCGTTATTTTCACCGCCGCAGATATAAGCTATATCATCTATGACGAAGGCCATACCGCCCATTCTCTTCTGTCCGCCAAATCCACTCATGGCTGTCCATTCTCCTTTATCTCCCACCGACGGGTCGAACTTCCAGAAATCCTTTTGATAATTATCGTTGTAACCTGTACCCAGATACCCATACTGACCAATGCCGAAAGAAAGCGCATAATACCGTTTACCATAGATATTAGTCCCATCAGTTCCATCCGGAATAGAAGCCATCTCCTTCCAGGAATTCGTGGCAGGATCATACTGCCAGCAATCATTCAGATAATCCTTTTTTGTCGCATCGTAACCAGTAGCAATATATCCTTTGGTACCTACTGCAAAACCTGTAGCCGCATTTCGGGCAGGAGCCGCATCGGGCATTGATGTACACTGTGTCCACGAATTAGCCTCGATGTCATACGCCCAGCAATCTTTCAAACGGTCTTTGGTACTCCCCCGGTATCCGGTGCAGAGGTACCCTACGTTACCAATCGTAAAACCAGCTGCGTCCGTACGCGCCACACCATCAAAATCAGAACGGCGATACCACACACCTGCCGTATATTCAGTATCATCCGTACATGCCGCCAATGAAAGCAGCACCACCATCATGCAAAATAATTTATTCATTTTCGTATTCATAAATATGTCGTTGATTACAACCGCAAATGTAGGCGGCAACGGGCACGCATAAAAAAACTATCGACAAATAAAGACATTCTATCTACCAACAAAATTCAGGTCGACAAATACAGAGATTTAGTCGATAGTTTTTTGGAGGACTATTTAAAACCTCTTCTTTTGCCGGTACAAAACCAATTTCATTTTACTACATGAAGTCAATCATACTACTTTTTTCATTCTTTATATCTCTTTCTTTTTTCGCTTGTGTAGACGATTCATCGTCCATAGGAGCGAAATGGGTACAAAGTTCATTCCTCAACGAACAGATGGACACTTGTACGGTATTACTTAGTACAGTATTAAGCGACTCCATAGCCACTTCGGGAGATACGGTTTGTCAGATAGGATACCGTGACGACAACTTATGGGGGAAAATTACCGCTTCTTTTTACGCAGAGTATGAAGTACCTTCCTATTCGTTTGATGAAAACATCCAATATGAGTTCGACTCGATCACCATACGCCTGTATTCTTCGGGCAATTACCTGGGAGATACACTAAAAACCCAACGCATTCATCTGCATGAACTGACAAAGAATATAGAACTGGACGATAGAGGGTACCTATACAACACTACTACTGCCTATTACAACGAAACTCCACTGGCATCTTTCGACTTTCGTCCTACTCCGGGCTCACCGAGCGAAGAACTGGAAATACGATTGCCGGATGCATGGGGAGAAGAATGGTTCAACTTGATGCTGAATGATGGCCGATGGGTACAATCCCAGGATTTCTTCCATGATTATTTCAAGGGAATTGCTTTTATACCCGATGCAAATGACGCTTGTATCAGCGGATTTCAAGTCAACGACTCCAGTATGTGCATCACGGTCTACTATCACCAGATTACGGAAACACTGAACGAAAAAACACTGGTTTTCAATACAAGCAGCACGCTGACTTACAACAAAATAGAACAAGACCGCTCAAACACCCCGATAGCCAACCTGCAAAGTGGGGACGGCAATGAATACTCTTCCGGAAAAAGCGAGCATCAGGTCTACCTGCAGGGAATGACAGGTATGTATGTCACCATCGACTTCCCACATTTAAATAATCTCTGCGAAAAAGGAGAGCTTGTGACTATCGAGAGCGCAACGTTACAGTTATATCCGGTAAAAGGAACTTATGACGGCATGTACCCGTTGCCCAAAAGCCTGGCTCTCTACACCGCCAACAATGAAAATGTGACGCAAAGTGTAATCACCGACCTCACCGGGAGTTCCGTACAAAGCGGAAATCTAGTAGTCGACGAGATGTCTTATGAGGAGACTTATTACTCTTTTGACATCACCTCTTTCCTGCAAACAAACCTGGGAACTACCGGATATGATCGTCAGAAACTACAATTATTTCTTCCGGACAACTTGTTCTATACCACACTTCAAGGCGTTATTTTCGGCGACGGAGAACATACCGCCAATAAAAAGAATACCAAACTTATCATACTTTACAAAACTTATCAACAATGAAAAAGATTTTGTTTTGCCTTCTGGCATTCTATACTCCTGTCTCTATAGTTATTGCACAAAATACAACGAACTCCCCTACTTCCATGTTCGGACTGGGAGAACTTTCTACCGGGGAAGGCGGGCAATATGCCGGACTGGGCGGCACAGGCATTGCATTGCGAGGAAATAATTTCCTTAACAATGCCAATCCGGCTTCACTCACAGAGTTGACCGAACAACGCTTCCAGATCGATGCCGGTATCATGGGAGCATACCAGATTTATTCGCAACGAGGAGCAAGTAACCGTTCCGTCACCGGAAATCTGAATAACCTAAGTATCGGCTGCCGGATTATGCCACGCTGGTATGGAGCAATTTTCATGGCTCCCGTCAGCAGTGTGGGATATGCCATCACGCTGGATGAAGAAGTGGCAGGCACCAATGGAGGTACTATCTCTTCTCTCTTTCAGGGTGAAGGAGGACTTTCCAAGATGGGTATCAGCACGGCTTACCTTTTCGGAAAAAGATTTTCTGTCGGCACCAATCTTTCTTATGTGACGGGGACCATCACACAAACGGAGACGCAAGGTACTGCCACAGAAGAAACCAGCTCCTACAAACATACTTTTTATGCGGATTTCGGTGTACAGTATAAATGGGCTATAGACCGCGAACGTTCTTTCGTTGCCGGTGCCGTATATGGTTACTCGCAGGATTTTAAGCAGGATAATAACTTATACGTTAGTAGCAGTTCGGGAGGAGATGATATTGAAAAAAGCCTGAAACGCTATCGCCAATGTCTTCCTCAATTCTTTGGGCTCGGAGCTTCCTACAACACTCTACGTTGGATGGCAACCATCGACTACAAATATGTGGACTGGAGCCGGATGCAATCTTCCCAATCCAATGTCAGTTTTGAGAATCAACACCGGTTATCAGTCGGTGGAAGATATACATTGGGCAATGTCTATCGTAATCCGGTCAGCATCCTATTGGGAACAGGTATTAATAATTCCTATATCGTCATTCAAAAGAAAAAGGCAACCGAATATTACGTCAGTACCGGACTTAACTTCGGATTGCGCAATAACAACGTCCTTTCTATCGGATTGAAATATAAAGGCCAGATGAAAATTCCTAACGGTATGCAAAAAGAAAACAGCCTTTCCCTGTTCCTGAATATTACTTTCTCCGAGCGAACTTACCGCGCCAAGATACAATAAAATGTCATAAAACGGAAGTCATTAAGATAGCTGTCCATTTGAAAAAAGAGAAAACTTTGTGAAACTCTGTGTTACTCTGTGGTGAAACTTTCCTATATTTGTAGCCAAAACAATTTAATATTAATTTCATAGGAATGAAAAAGACAATCCTTATTGCTGCTTTAGGCCTGTTCAGCCTAAGTGTTATGGCACAAGATGCAAAACCTGAAGAAGGTTTTGTTTTCACGACAGTGAAAGAACTGTCTCTTATACACATCTCCGAGCCCACGAGACTGCAGCTA
>ERZ1027150.2358-NODE-2358-length-9845-cov-10.276711_pt1 | contig 9845 bp, 8 predicted proteins | sample MGYA00519276_ERZ1027150 | MGnify/ENA primary metagenome ERZ1027150 (study PRJEB26926, sample SAMN06164860) | human gut metagenome | biome: ENVO:00009003; feature: ENVO:2100002; material: ENVO:00002003 | host: Homo sapiens | place: USA | collected 2012 ... | reverse complement strand
CTACACTCGACTAGTCGTCGGCAGCGTCAGATGTGTATAAGAGACAGATATATGCATGGTTTGTATTCTTTTTCTTTAAACAGTTTTTTTAGTTTATTTATTAATAATCCTGTAGTATGAATTATTAAATCTTCTTTCTGAGGATAATTGTATGAGTACCATTTTTCATAAGGGAAATAAGTTACAGCTTTTGCGTTATCTGAATTATTTTCCGTTCCTACATTATAATAAACAAGTGGCATATTTACGTATCCTATATTTTTTGTACAAAAAGCTCTTAAAATTAAGTCAGCATCTTCTCCCCTTTTTATGCCTTCTTTAAATAAAGATATTTCTTTCAGCAGTCCTGCTTTTATGCAAAAACAACTTGTTCTACAAAATTGAAAATTAGGAAATAATTTGTTTAATATGAATTGTTTATGAGCGCTATTTGGCTGAACTAAGATTTTAACACCATTAGGATAAATATTCCAACGGGCAGTAAAGGAACTTCCAATATCAGTATATGTATTATAAAGTGTATCTACTTCCTTTAAATATTCAGGTAACCATTCGTCATCTGCATCCAAGAAACAAATAATTTCTCCTTGAGCCTTTTTAATTCCATTGTTTCGAGCCACAGATACACCACCGTTGTTTTGGTGTATGACCTTTATTCTACTATCAGAGTCAGCCAGTTTGTCACACAATTGTGGACATAAATCAGGACTTCCATCATCTATTAAAATAATTTCCCAATCAGTAAATGATTGTTTTACAACAGAGTTAACTGCCTTCTTTAAATATTTTTCAGCTTTATAAACGGGTATAATTACGCTAAATCTCATTTTCTAAGTATTTTATTGATTCCTGTTTAATGTGAGCCAGCTGTGCTTTTATTTCAGAATAGTCTATCTTTTTTATTGCAGGGGTAAAATTGCATTCCACTAACAGATCTTTTCCTCCTATTTTATTTAGTAAAGATTCATATCTGCCATCATGCCCATCATTTAGTTTCACTGAATAAAGTGGTCTTTCAAAAATAATAGAGAAGATAGTAGCATGAAATGAACTTGTAATAACACATTGGGCATATTTTATTAATGACACGAAATCTTCAGGAGAGTATAATTTATTGGATAGGTTGATTACCTTACAATTCATTTTTATTGCTAACTCTTTTGCCTTTTTCATTAAGATAGAAGGGTTACTTTTAGGGTATCTTACTTGATATACTAAAATATATTTTTCCTGTTTCCATCGTGATTGTATCATACTATCCCAAAAACTACTATCTGTAAGTAATACCGGGTCCACATCAATTCTTCCTTCAACATTTGTTATTTTTTTTATAGCCTGACAAATTTCATTTTCCCGAAATGAAAGAGAATGAAAGTTTTTTGTATATTTCAATAATATAGAAGGCTCTATAGATTGAATGGATTTTAGATTACTGCTAATTGCATAACCTATGATTTTACTTGTAGCTGGATGTGGAAATTCTCCAAAGTAAATAGGATCAAGCCCTCCAGTACAATGTAGTCCCCACATTTGATCACTTCCTATAACATAACAGTCAAATTTGTCAATGATTTTATCACAAGGTTGAGTTAGATTGAGGTATTGATGCTGAAATTTTTCAAAATTCTTTTTTTGAATTTTTCTTACATTTATATCCTTGATATATTTCAGCACTTTTCTTGGATGCAATATCTGATTTCCCAAATACTGTATGGAAAAAGTCTTATATATTTTTTCCGTATACTTTTGGCGGTAATCTATAACTTGGACATAATGCCCCATTTTCTCTAATGTTTTTTTTAGTGCATAGCATTGTAATACGGCTCCATAGTTGTGTGCCCTATGAAAGGTCAATATACCTATTTTCATTTTGCTGATTATTTTTTAGGTTAGACAGATAAGTTATGTAGAGAATTATTCCAATAATAATCATATTTCCGGTTCTATATATTTCTTTTGAAGTTATTATAGAACCTAAAAATACGGTTACTAAAGTAAATCTTAGAAATTGATATTCAGGATTCTTACAAAATCTAATACACTTAAATATAAGCCAAGAAAAAATTAAAACTGCTGGTATCCCAATGATAAAACTGAGGCCAATGAGTCCAAGATCTACCCAATACCATCCATATACTTGATAAGCTGTTTCTAGAATTTTAGCATAATGATTACCATCATACACAGGAGTTCCTCCTCCAAAGATTTTTTCTCCTGGTTTAGTAAAAACCTCCTTGCTAAAATAATCAAATTCTATATATCTGATATAGTCTTCATTAGTGAATGTCTGATTTGAATCTTGCCGTTCCATCATTTCGTCTATTTTATCAGAAACAACAGGAATAGAGGTACTAAAGTAGAGGAGTCCTCCCAAAGGTATGGTCCATAATATTATTTTTTTGCTTTTTGCACTCAAAAACAAGAATAATATCACAGAGCAAATCAGAGTTAAAGTAGTTAGGGAGCGGAATCCCATTATAATAATAGGAATTCCACCTAAAATAATAAAAGCAATGTTCTTTATATTTTTGGTTAGTAAAAAATCATTTAAACCATAGAAATAAAGAATATATGCACATATACTTCCTTGCATACGCATTCTAAAATATGAACCACTAATATTTGTTTCGTCTGTTGCACCGGAAAATAAAATAGTAGGATAAATCATCCACTGAATGATATAGCAAATACAAAATAAAAGAGAAATTGTTATCAATAGCTTTTTACTTTCTTTTAATGAAACTTTATAATAAGCAAGAATAAACACAGAAATTATTCCCCAAAAATCCAATGAGGCAATAAATGTTTTTATAAAGTTTTGTTCGTTATAAATTGTAGAGTAAATACATGAACAAATTATGAAAAAGAGGAACAATAACAATTCTTTTCTATAGAGCGGAATACTTTTATATTTTTTACAAAAGAAAAATAAGAGTATAGGTGCAAATAGATAATAGAAAGCATGGGCACTTATAATTGTCAAACCAAAAAATTGTACTAACAGTAAAAAAAGGAATAGTACGAATTTATACCTTTGAGGTTTCATTTCTTCAATATTCTTTTTGTTTTGTTTTTCAATTTATTATATTTATATCTCCATCCCAAATTCCCATACCTTTTAGCGACAGCAATAAAGCTTTGCTTTTTATATAGTTTTTCAAATTCTATCCATTGGATATTAAATTTAGATGGATGTTGAAGGTTAGGCTGTATACACAACTCTTGAGTAGTAGCCAAATAGTCCAATTCTTCTTTTCTCTTTTCAAAGATTTCCAATCCTTTTTCAGAATTTATAAGAAGCAAGGAACATCCTTTATTATCTTTATTGAAGTCTGGAGATAATTTTTCCCATCCCCAATAATCAGCTAAAGTAAAATCAGAAGGGCGGTTGAAATTAGTATAATGGCACTTACTACAAGAAGGGCGTAGCATAATATGGCGGTAAAATAAATAAGTATAGGTGTTGAACTCTTTCTTACTTCCATCCTGAAATACAAATGATTCAATATGTCCATTCCATCCAACTCGTGACTTGTCTCGGAAATTTACTTCCACAATGGGTTGTTTGTATTTCTTTTCCAAATAGGTGAGATAATCCCTCCAAATATAAGGAGCAGGGACTCCGTGGCAAACAATGTCTACAAGAATCAGTTTTTCACGTAAACGCTTACCTATATAGGACGCTAATCCTGCTGTCTGACAGGGAGTGCCGGAAAATAATACGGTCAGACCTTGTTTTAAATCTGCTTTTATCTGAGGGAATATATCTCTTAAATCACTTTGAACATATTTTGAACCTTTAAACTCATTCCGTTCTTCCTTGTTGGTTGCACGTTTGTGTACTACCCGGAAATGCTCGGCATACCCTGCGCCATATACTACGCCTCCTTGTTCCAGTACATAATCTGAAATAGCAATAAAAGCGGCACCGCTTCGGCTGGTTTCTATCTCATGCATATCTTTATGACGTGCAGCATAGATTTGTGGCTCTGACAGATTCAGACTTCTGTCGTAGTTGGGATTAAAAGCACATACTTTTTCGCAGAGTCCACACTCTGTGCATTTATCGGTATCGACTTTGGGATAGAGGAATCCCATTGCATCCGGTTCCATGCTGATGGCATGATGTGCGCATACGCTAGCGCAAGCCGTACATCCGCAGCAATCTGCTTTGTTGGTGATTTGTATCATTTTCGAGTAATTTTAGTTCGAATTGTGTTCAATTTTTGATGAATGAATTGTCGTTCCTGGCGGTTGCAGCCTATGAAGTAAATACTGGTAATAGTACAGAATACAGCAATCAGACTGACAATAATAAAGCCAATAAATGTTTCATCGATATACTGTGTACTGATAAGAGGCAGTACGATGGCAATTGCACTGACAGTAAGAATATTGAAATAAACTTTTTGGAGGTATTTCCGTATGGAGATACCAATCATTCCTCTTAATAAAACCAAACGCGCTGCAAGGCAACACTGTGAAATGCAGATAGCCACTATAATGACAATTTCCGGGAAGAATCCCAAACGTAATAGTAGGTAGGAGATTGGGAGATTCATCATTTGCATCCCGCCTACAATTATCTGATAATTACGTATTTTACCGGTTGCAAGCATGGCAGTAATCAATGGATAAGAGATAGATTCACTCATTGCAAATATCAATATCAATTGAACAAAGAGAACAGCATGTTCGGGAACCAGTTTCAACCACAATCCCAAAATGTAATGTGTATTTGTCAATATCGGCAGTGACAGTAAAAGTAACATATAGAAGGAAAGCCGTGCTCCCTGAAAAATCAAGGTCATCATGTATTCTTTATTCTCTGCTGCATACGATTTGGTAATCTGAGGGTTAAGGGCTGTCATAAAGTTTGTCACAAATTGATTGACAGCTGTATTGACCTGAGAAGCTATTCCTCTGGCTGCATTAACGGTTGGGCCGCAAAAAAGATTGATTACAACATTTCCTCCCTGATCGCGGAGCACAGCCGAAGCTGCACCAATAAAGTTCCATCCGGCAAAGCCGAACATTTGTTTCAATAGTTGCTTGTCCCAAATAAAATGATAAGTGCACTCGCTGAAATGTCGTTTGCAGTAATTGCCATAAGTAAAGCGTACAATAAGTGCCACTATGCACATCAGGATAGCGTAGAATATCAGTTTGTCCATTGGCGATACTACAATGAGGTAGGCAATGGCCAGTTTTCCTATAGCTTCCAGAATACTGATGTAGGCAAATGCAGACATTTTTTCGTGGGCAATGATACTGGCATTATAAGGTACACTAATCAGGTTAATGGCAAAAGTTAGAATGGAAAACTGGAATACCCAATTGGCTGCTTCCATTCGTATTTCCGGTATGTTCATTTTTACATTCAGAAACCAGATACCTATCGTTTCGGCCAGTAGGATAATGATACCTGCCAATCCTATTTGAATGGTGACTGCTGATGAAAATATTTTGTTCAGGTTTTCTTGATTTCCTTTTCCTAATTCGTATGTGATAAATCGGCTGATGGCAGCGGACAGTGAGCCTGAAAGTACTGTAAACATAGCTACTACACCTCCCACAACATTGTAAATACCGAAGTCTTCTACTCCCAAAGCATTCAGCACCACACGAGAGGTGTAAAGACTGACTGCCATCATAAACAGCATCCTTACATATAGTAGTAACGTATTCTTTGCAATCCGTTTATTGTTTTCAGTTGTATTTGTACTCATATTTTGATTAGTCTTTTTTTGTTTTTTCCTGTACACCTTGCCACCTTGTCACCCTGTTTGCAAACTTATCCGATGGGGTTGCGGAATGTGCGGAACTGCTCTTTTTCCGCAATTCCGCAATACACGTGAAAATGGTTGCAAACGCCTGACAAAGGTGTACAAGGTGTACAGAGCTTCTTACTGTCCCTGGCGGAGATGATAGTCTTTTTCTTCGCTTATATATTTGTGAATCAATATATTGGTGAACTTATCGGGATTGTCTTTCACACTGTTCAGAAAGATGCGGAAGACATCGCAGTATCGCTGATATTCGGGCTTTAGCCCCTTTTTATCCGCAAATACGTGCGGGCACTCATTTTGGCGATTCTGCATACGTCTCCGATGGTAAGTAACTTGCCGTCGACGGGTGTGGTCTTGCGTACCTGCTCGAGGTACTTTCCTGTCTCTACATAGTAGAGCTGGTTTTTTGTTTTAGTCATTGTTTAATGGTTAATAATTATTAAATAGTACCGTTCCCTTACCCTTTATGCAGGGTAATTTGCGGTTTGCTCTTTCTGAAATTTAAGTCTACCTTCGTACTGATAACTTTAATCTGTAAGACTATGAATCGAATTACATTGAGCCTCTTCAGAGGCTATGCTGACACATGTCCTGTCGAAACCACCCTGTCCGAAATCGTCCGTATCATCCGTGAAGACAGTTCCGTGCGCGACCGTACCGAGAAACACCGTTATTATCTCTCGCAAGGCAATACGAAGGCGGCTTCCCGCGAGAAGGCATCGTGTCCCTGCTTTGCGGTGGCTGTCCGTTTCCGGGGTGGAAAGCAGTTGGCGCATATTTGTGGATGGACCGGACTGGGGATGGTAGACATCGACCATATTCCCGCAGACCGGCTTGCGGAGGTACGGGAAAAAGTGGTTTCCGATGCTCATACGCATCTTTGCTATACTACTGTGAGCGGACAAGGGCTTCGTATTCTTTATCGTCTCAATCTGCCCGAAGGTTTCGGAGAAAGTAGTGAGGCTGTTTCCGCTTACCGGAATACGTTTCTGTCGGTTTGCCGTTACTATACCGCTCTCACCGGATGCGAGTGTGATCTTGCCTGCAAGAATGCCACCCGTTTGAGCGGACTGGCACACGACAGTGAGGTGTACTTTCATCCCGAAGCGACAGCCTTCGAGATAGAGAAGGTACAGGAGGGGGCGAAGAAGCGTAACTACCGTCTGGAGCGTGCCGTTACCCTGGCAGGCCGAAGACTGCGCAAGGAGGGTATTGAGTTTGTACCCGGACATCATAACGAGTATGTGATGCGTATGGGGTATCTGTTCAACGAGTATGGTATCCCTATCGAAGAGTCTGTAGAGTGGGCAAAGGTGAAGTTTGCTGCCTACGACGGGGACATAGAGGCCATTTTCCGTTCCTGTTATGCCGACGAATCCAAGTTTGGAAAGAAGCAGCTGAATCCGGACAGAGAGAACGGAAAGAGCATGCGCCCCAAATATGCCAGCGTAAGGGAGATAGAGTGCTTCCTTGACGGGCAGGCTTCGTTTCGCCACAATATCATTACCGGTTATTGCGAGTGTCTTCCGCGAAATGCAGAGGAGGGCACGGAGTATGTGGAACTGACCGACCGTTACGTCAACTCGCTCTGGCGACGGATGTGTAACGAGGGAATGACGGTGAATCTCAACGATCTCCGCAATGTACTCCAGTCGGAGTATGTCCGTCCGTATAATCCTTTTGAGGAGTATTTCTCTGCGCTTCTGGAATGGGACGGCACGACCGATCATATCCGTCTCCTTACCGACACGGTACATGTATGCAGGGGAGAACAGGAGGTGTTTGCAGAATATTTCAAGAAATGGCTTGTAGCGGCGGTGGCATCGCTGCTTGATGCTGCAACCATCAATCATGTGATTCTGGTGCTGGTAGGACCGCAGGGGTGCTACAAGACTACGTGGCTCAGCCGCCTGTTGCCTGAAAATCTGCAACGGTATTTTCATATCAAGTCCAACTACAATCGCGTGACGAAAGATGATCTCTTCGGACTTTCGGAGTTTGCGCTGGTTTGTCTCGAGGAGATAGACGAGATGAAACCCTCGGAACTGAGCCGTCTGAAGGCAATGTCGACCATGCCGCATATCAGCGAGCGGCAGGCTTACGGGCATTTCAAGGAGTTTCGCACGCATATTTCCAGTTTTTGTGGTACGACGAACAAGATGCAGTTTCTCAACGACCCGACGGGAGAACGCCGCTGGCTTCCGTTCGAGGTGGCGGAGATTGACAATCCGTTTCTTCATCCGGTGGATTATGAAGGTATCTATGCACAAGCTTATGCCTTGTGGAAGGGTGGATACCGTTTTTGGTTTACCGAGCAGGAAATCGAAACGGTGAATCGCCGGAACGTGGAGTTCAAGACTCCCGATTTGGAAAACGACCTTATATTTACTTGTTTCCGCTGCCCGCTGCCGGGAGAGGAGTGTGATTTTGTGACGGTAGCCGATGTGCTGGCACGTATCGGTGGAGGGCTGAAGAATCCGCTTAGTCCTACAAAAGTGGGTATCATTATGCGGAAAGCAGGTTTCCAGCCGGTGCGTATAGGCAACAAGAGGGGCTATCGGGCGGTGGTACTTTCCGAAGAGGAAATCCGCCGTAACCGCAAGGCGATGGCGCGCTATACGGCACCCTTGCCCGAGGACGAAGAGAAGGATCTCTTCGACTGACAGCTGGCTATGAAAAACTGACTGTTTCTGTGTCATTTTTGTTTCACGTATCATCGGCTGACGATTCGAGGATCGTTGGCTGATGATTCGAGGATCGTTGGGGTTCGATTCGAGAATCGTTTTTATTTGAGTTGACAAGGCGTTTTTAATTGACAATGGATAATGGAAAATTGTCAATTATCAACTGTCCATTGTTAATTTTTAGGTAGCTAGGTATCAAGTGACGAGTTGATGAGGTGTTTGTTAGTATAAGTTTTTAAGTTCTTTAGTTTATAAGTTTGCGTGTGCCGGTTGATGAATCATAACTAACTTAAAAACTCAAAAACTTAAAAACTTAAAAACTTATAAAGCCTTATGTCACGGTTTTCCCAAATATCGGAAGATGATTTCCACTTGTAGAGAGGTGAATATCTGTTGTCGGGGACGATATCCGGTCTGTGCAAGTTCTTCACAAAGTGTTTTGTTCAATTTAATCCATGCGGCCAGTCGGTTGAGTGCCGAAACAGGACTAAGATTGGGGGCATAAGCTTCGGCCAGTTCCCGTTTGTAATAAGGGCGTACAGTCCATTCTTTTTCTTCTTTTTGCTCTGCAAGGGTGAATTGGTTCATAGTATTCTTTTTTTGTTTTATTCAGATGACAGATATTTTGTAGATATATCTAAATATACTAAAAAAAAAGGAGACTATAAACTGCTTTGTCCACTATTTTTCACAATCTTTCATCTTCTTTCTTTGTGTTTTTAATCTGTTCATATTCAGCGTGATAACTGGATGTATCTTTGTTTCAGATTAAATCAGTTGACAAGTTGACGAGTTGACAAGGAGACAAGGAAAATTGTCAATTGTCAATTGTCAATTGAAGAAGCCTTATAACTTAACTTACAAACTTAAAAACTTACAAACTTAAAAACTTGTAAACTTATGGCTTTAAATTACAGTATTTCGATGCGTTCTTCCAATCCGGGAGATTCGGAAGCCGCGAAAAAAGCGTATGCAAAAGCTCAGATCGGCATCAACGTAAGTCTGAAAACCATGTCGAAGCGGATCGCTTCGCAGACTACGGTGCATCGTGCCGATGTGATGGCGGTACTTACCGCCTTGGTAGATAACATCTTTGAAGTGCTCCGCGAGGGTAATCAAGTGGATTTGGGTGAATTGGGCAAACTTCGTCTGCAACTGAGCAGTGAGGGAGCCGATACACTGAAAGATTTTACTTCCGACTTGATTACGGGGGTGAGTATTCAGTTTGTACCAGGCGAGGATCTGAGAAATATCTTCGCGGGTATGGAGTTCAACCCGGTTCCGACCCGTGATGCCGTGCGTAAGGTATTGAAAGCGCAGAAGGCCGGTGAAACCACCGTAGACATCACCCCGGAAAAAACGGGTGAAGACC
>ERZ1027150.2355-NODE-2355-length-9851-cov-5.664659_pt1 | contig 9851 bp, 9 predicted proteins | sample MGYA00519276_ERZ1027150 | MGnify/ENA primary metagenome ERZ1027150 (study PRJEB26926, sample SAMN06164860) | human gut metagenome | biome: ENVO:00009003; feature: ENVO:2100002; material: ENVO:00002003 | host: Homo sapiens | place: USA | collected 2012 ... | reverse complement strand
CGGAGATGTGTATAAGAGACAGGCTTTGAAACAGGCGGACTTCTTTATTCGCACGGTAAAACTTGTTTCCGGTGATTTACCTCCCGTACTTGATGTAGAAGTGACCGGGCGGAAGGAAAAAAAGGAATTACAGCAAGGCATCAAACGCTGGCTCGACCGGGTGGAATCTCATTATGGAGTGAAGCCTATTCTATACACTTCTTATAAATTTAAAACCCGTTACCTGGACGACTCTATCTTCAATGCATACCCTTATTGGATTGCCCATTATTATGTGGACTCTGTGCGGTATCAGGGAAAATGGCACTTTTGGCAACATACGGATGTAGGAAGTGTCCCCGGCATTAAAGAAGACGTAGATTTGAATGTGTTCAATGGCTCGTTAGAGGAACTTAAAAAGCTGACAATTAAGTAACGGGTATTTCTTTTCCCTACAACTTATCTCTTCTCATATTTGTTATAATCGTATTATTACTAAAAAGATACGATTATGAACTTTGATATAGCTATTATTGGTGGTGGTCCTGCCGGGTACACAGCTGCCGAACGGGCAGGGGCCAACGGATTAAAAACTGTTCTTTTTGAGAAAAAGGCAATGGGGGGAGTATGTCTCAATGAGGGGTGTATTCCTACTAAAACTTTGTTATATTCTGCTAAAATACTGGATAGCATCAAGAGTGCTTCCAAATACGGCGTTTCTGCCGAATCTCCTTCGTTCGATTTATCCAAGATTATGAGCCGTAAAGATAAAACAGTAAAAATGTTGACGGGCGGTGTGAAGATGACTGTGAGTTCTTACGGAGTGACTATTATAGAAAAGGAAGCTCTGATAGAAGGAGAGAAAGAGGGGAAAATACAAATCACTTGTGACGGAGAAACCTATTCCGTGAAATATTTGCTGGTATGTACCGGCTCTGATACAGTGATTCCTCCTATACCGGGACTGTCAGAAATCAGTTATTGGACTTCCAAGGAGGCCTTGGAGATAAAGGAACTCCCTAAGACACTGGTCATTATTGGTGGCGGGGTGATCGGGATGGAGTTTGCTTCTTTCTTCAACAGTATGGGCGTGAAAGTACATGTTGTAGAAATGATGCCGGAGATTCTGGGAGCGATGGATAAGGAAACCAGTGGTATGCTTCGTGCCGAATATGCCAAACGGGGAGTCACTTTCTATTTGAATACGAAAGTGGTGGAAGTAAATCCTCATGGAGTTGTGATAGAAAAAGAAGGTAAGATGTCTGCTATTGAAGCGGAGAAGATCTTGCTTAGTGTAGGACGTAAGGCAAATCTATCCAAGGTGGGACTGGACAAGCTGAATATAGAACTGCATCGAAATGGAGTGAAAGTAGACGAGCATCTGTTGACTTCGCATCCTCGTGTATATGCGTGTGGTGATATTACAGGCTACTCTTTATTGGCGCATACTGCTATCCGTGAAGCGGAAGTCGCCATCAATCATATTTTAGGAGTGGAAGACCGGATGAATTACGATTGTGTTCCGGGAGTCGTTTATACCAACCCTGAAGTGGCGGGAGTGGGAAAGACGGAAGAAGAACTGGTAAAATCAGGAGTTCCTTACCGTGTTTCAAAATTACCGATGGCTTATTCCGGACGGTTCGTTGCGGAGAATGAACAGGGAAACGGACTCTGTAAGCTGATTCAGGATGAAGATGGGAAGATTATCGGTTGTCACATGTTGGGAAATCCTGCATCAGAACTTATTGTGATAGTAGGTATTGCTATTCAGAGAGGGTACACGGTGGAGGAATTCCAGAAGACTGTGTTTCCACATCCTACGGTTGGAGAGATCTATCACGAAATTATGTTTTAACTCTTATTCCGCTTGATCTATGATTCGATGTATCTATAGTCCGTTTACTGATATTTACTTTCACTTGGCAGCAGAAGAGTATCTGTTGAAGCAGGGAAATGAAGATATTTTCATGCTTTGGCAGGATACTCCTTCTGTGGTAATAGGTAAGCATCAGCGGTTGCGGTCGGAAGTCGATAAGAAATGGGCGGAACAGGAACGAGTACATATTGCCCGTCGTTTTTCGGGTGGGGGAGCGGTGTACCATGATTTGGGCAATATCAATCTGACTTTTATAGAAACGGCTCCCCGATTGCCGGAATTTGTTACGTACCTGCAACGGACATTGGATTTCCTGAACTCTATAGGCCTGATGGCAAAAGGAGGCGAACGACTGGGGATTTATCTGAATGGATTGAAAATATCAGGGAGTGCGCAATGCGTACATAAGAATCGGGTGTTGTATCATTGCACTTTATTGTATGATACGGATCTGACAGCATTGCATAAAGCTTTGAATCCGGAACTGATGGTTGATGATGAAACTTTATCGTCAGTATATGCCGTTCCTTCCGTTCGGAGTGAGGTAACCAATATTCGGAGTTATTTACCGGAGGGAACTGTAACTGATTTTAAAGAGAAGGCTTTTCAGTATTTCAGTAAGTCCCAATCTGTCAGTGCTTTTACCAGGAAAGAAATAGAGGCTGTCAATCAGCTCCGGGAAGAGAAATATATTCAAAAAGAGTGGATATATAGTCGTTGATGTCCGGGCTGGCTTTGTCAGCATCCGGTTAAAATTTACTTAACTTAAAACTTTCTATTTCAGCCCGTTGTTGTAATATATCAAGGTTGAATAATAAATTTACTGTCTATGTCAAAATTCGAAATAAAAATGCCTAAGTTGGGCGAGAGTATAACCGAAGGGACAATCGTCTCTTGGTCTGTAAAGGTGGGTGACATGATTCAGGAAGACGATGTGCTTTTTGAAGTGAATACTGCTAAAGTAAGTGCGGAGATCCCTTCTCCCGTAGCGGGAAAAGTGGTGGAGATTTTATATAAGGAGGGTGATACGGTTGCTGTAGGAACAGTAGTCGCTATAATTGATTTGGATGGCGAAGAATCTTCAGGAACGGAGCCGGTAAGCGAAGGAGTTGTAAGAGAGGAAGCCGATGCTGGTCAGGTTGCTGCAAATGTTTCTGAAACATCACCATCATCACCATCATCAGCGGAAACTGCTAAAAACGAATCAGCGAATACTGCATCGAAACCTGTTGTTGCAGAGGAAGAACGTTGGTACTCTCCTGTTGTGATTCAGTTGGCGCGGGAAGCTAAAATTCCGAAAGAAGAGCTGGATGCTATACAAGGAACTGGTTATGAAGGGCGATTGAGTAAGAAAGATATAAAAGATTATATTGAAAAGAAGAAAAGAGGAGGTAGTGTTGAACCGAAGCCGGCATCTGTTGTTGCTGCTCCGGCCGCAAGCAAACCATCAGTTGCTGTTTCTTCTGAACAGGCAAGTCCGAAGGTTGCTCCTGTAGCAATGCCTGGAGTCGAAGTAAAAGAGATGGATCGTGTCCGCCGGATTATTGCCGACCACATGGTTATGTCTAAGAAAGTATCTCCTCACGTGACCAATGTAGTAGAAGTAGACGTTACCAAATTGGTACGTTGGCGTGAAAAGAATAAAGACGCTTTCTTCCGTCGCGAAGGAGTGAAACTGACTTATATGCCTGTGATAACGGAAGCCGTGGCAAAAGCATTGGCTGCCTATCCACAGGTGAATGTATCGGTAGATGGATACAATATTCTTTTCAAAAAGCATATTAATGTCGGTATTGCCGTCTCTTTGAATGATGGAAATCTGATTGTTCCTGTGGTGCATGATGCCGATCATCTGAATCTGAACGGGTTGGCTGTTGCCATCGATTCTTTGGCCTTGAAAGCAAGGGATAACAAATTAATGCCGGAAGATATTGATGGGGGTACATTTACGATAACCAATTTTGGTACATTCAAGAGCCTGTTCGGTACGCCAATCATTAATCAGCCGCAAGTTGCTATCTTGGGAGTAGGGTATATTGAGAAGAAACCTGCTGTTGTAGAAACTCCGGAGGGTGATACGATTGCAATCCGGCATAAAATGTACTTGTCTTTGTCTTACGATCATCGGGTAGTAGACGGAATGTTGGGAGGTAACTTCCTGCATTTTATAGCCGACTATCTCGAAAATTGGAAAGGCTGATAACTGATTGTTTCATTCATTAAGAACTTCATTACTCATGAAAAAGAAATATGATATAAAGACTACAGATGTAGAAACCCTGAAAAAGTGGTATCATCTGATGACATTGGGGCGTGCCTTGGACGAAAAGGCACCGTCTTACCTGTTGCAATCTTTGGGTTGGTCTTATCATGCTCCCTATGCAGGGCATGATGGTATTCAACTTGCTGTCGGTCAGGTATTCACTCTCGGTGAAGATTTCCTGTTTCCATACTACCGGGATATGTTAACCGTGCTTTCCGCCGGAATGACCGCTGAAGAAGTTATCCTGAACGGTATTTCCAAAGCAACGGACCCAGGTAGCGGAGGACGTCACATGTCGAACCATTTCGCCAAACCGGAATGGCACATTGAAAACATCTCCTCTGCTACTGGTACACACGACCTTCACGCAGCAGGTGTGGCCAGAGCAATGGTATATTATGGACATAAAGGCGTAGCCATCACTTCTCACGGAGAGTCGGCTACTTCCGAAGGATTCGTTTACGAAGCTATCAATGGTGCCAGCCTCGAACGTCTTCCGGTGATTTTTGTAATACAAGATAATGGGTATGGTATTTCCGTACCCAAATCGGAACAGACTGCCAACCGTAAAGTAGCCGAGAACTTCTCGGGCTTCAAGAACCTGAAAATTATCTATTGTAACGGAAAGGATGTATTCGATTCGATGAATGCTATGACCGAAGCGCGGGAATATGCTATCAGTACCCGTAATCCGGTTATTGTGCAGGCGAATTGTGTCCGGATCGGTTCGCACTCCAATTCAGATAAGCACACCTTGTATCGGGATGAGAATGAATTGGAATATGTGAAAGATGCTGATCCCTTGATGAAGTTCCGCCGGATGCTGCTGCGTTATAAACGTCTGACCGAGGAAGAACTGCAACAAATAGAAACTGATGCAAAGAAAGAATTGTCTGCTGCCAACCGGAAGGCTTTGGCTGCTCCCGATCCCGATCCTAAAAGCATTTATGATTTTGTAATGCCCGAACCTTATCAGCCACAGAAATATAAAGATGGTACACATGAGGCGGAAGGGGAGAAGACTTTTCTAGTCAATGCCATTAATGAAACATTGAAAGCTGAATTCCGCTATAATCCCGATACCTTTATTTGGGGACAGGATGTGGCAAACAGGGAAAAAGGAGGCGTGTTTAATGTAACCAAAGGTATGCAGCAGGAATTCGGCGAAGCCCGTGTATTCAGTGCACCGATTGCGGAAGATTATATTGTAGGCACCGCCAATGGAATGAGTCGCTTTGATCCTAAAATTCATGTGGTGATTGAGGGAGCGGAGTTTGCCGATTATTTCTGGCCTGCCGTAGAACAATATGTGGAGTGTACACATGAGTACTGGCGTAGCAATGGGAAATTCGCTCCGAATATAACTCTGCGTCTGGCTTCCGGTGGCTATATCGGTGGAGGCTTGTATCATTCTCAAAACCTGGAGGGAGCTTTGACCACTTTACCGGGGGCACGTATTGTCTGCCCATCTTTTGCGGATGATGCTGCCGGATTACTTCGTACCAGTATGCGATCCAAAGGCTTCACGCTGTTCCTCGAACCGAAAGCATTGTATAATTCGGTAGAAGCAGCGGCAGTAGTGCCGGAAGATTTTGAAGTACCTTTCGGAAAAGCACGTATTCGTCGTGAGGGATCAGATTTAAGCATTATTACCTATGGCAATACCACCCATTTCTGTCTGCACGCAGCAGAACGATTGGAAAAAGAAGGTGGCTGGAAAGTGGAAGTCATTGATATTCGCTCCTTGATTCCGTTGGATAAAGAGGCGATATTCGAATCGGTCAAGAAAACGAGCAAGGCATTGGTGGTTCATGAAGATAAAGTATTCTCCGGTTTTGGTGCGGAGCTTGCTGCTATGATTAGTGGAGAGATGTTCCGCTATCTCGATGGACCGGTGCAGCGTGTCGGTTCTACTTTTACTCCTGTCGGTTTTAATCCGATTTTGGAAAAGGAAATTTTGCCGGATGAGGCCAAGATATACGAGGCTGCCCGGAGATTATTGGAATATTAAATAGTGTGGATTATGAAAAAGATAGGTTTATTTTATGCTACCAAAGCCGAAAGAACGAGTTGGGTGGCAGAGAAAATACAGAAAGAGTTTGGTGAAGACAAGATAGAAGTAGTGCCTATCGAGCAGGCCTGGCAGAATGATTTTGCTGCTTATGACTGCTTCATTGTGGGTGCTTCCACTTGGTTTGACGGGGAACTTCCTACTTATTGGGACGAACTGTTGCCGGAGCTCCGGACAATGAAATTAAAAGGTAAGAAGGTGGCTATCTTCGGTTTGGGAGATCAGATACGCTATCCAGAGAATTTTGCAGATGGAATCGGTCTGCTGGCAGAAGTCTTTGAAGGGGATGGGGCTACTTTGGTCGGTTTTACTTCTTCCGAAGGTTACACTTTCGAACGTTCAAAAGGCTTGCGTGGCGAGCAGTGGTGCGGGTTGGTTGTCGATTTGGATAATCAGTCCGAGCAGGCGGAAAAGAAAATCAAAGCATGGTGCCAACAGGTAAAGAAAGAGTTTGCGTAACAGTTTTGTTTCTCTTTATAAGATAGTGACGCTATCCGATACAAATAGTGACGGTATATGCTTGGGATAGCGTCACTATCCCAAGCATATACCGTCACTATTTGTTCTACATCCATCAGGACTCTTATCCTTTATAAACAAACTTCACCTCTGCCCAGCGATTCTTCTCTTTATAATGAGCGAAAGTCAATCCGTTCTTTTCCGCTTCTTCGCGGATGGCGGTAATATCGTCTACGTAAAATCCACTCATATAGAGTTCGGAATCCGTATGCATGCAGGCAACATATTGCTTCATATCATTCAGTAATATATTCCGGTTGATGTTGGCGATGATAACGTCGAAAGGTCCTTTTCCTGTAAGCGACGAGGCATCTCCTTGTGAAACGGCAATATCGTCTACGTGGTTCAATTCGATATTTTCGATGGAGTTTCGTACACACCATTCATCAATGTCGATGGCTGTACAGGGGCGTGCGCCCCGCATACGTGCGAGGATGGCAAGAATCGAAGTTCCGCAGCCCATATCGAGCAGAGATTTATCTTTCAGTTCACTGTCCAACAATTCTTCAATGATGAGGCTGGTAGTCTCGTGGTGTCCTGTTCCGAAGGCCATTTGAGGATTGATGACAATGTCATATTCCGCTTTGGGAACATCTTGGTGGAAAGTGCTGTGAATCACACATCGGTTTCCGATAATGATGGGTTGAAAGAAATTCTTTTCCCATTCTTCATTCCAGTCCTTATCTTCTGCTTCGGTGTATGTATAAGTAATATCCGTATCGGGTAGGGGGAACTCGGTGATGGCAATCTTGATGGCGTTTTCATCACAGATTGTCTGTTGGATATATGCGGTCAGTCCGCCTTCACACTCAACAAAACTTTCAAACCCGACTTCACCCAGTACGGCAGCCAGTACGTCAGTGACGATTTCTGTGCAAGGGTGGGTGCGGAATGTGAACTCAAAATACTTCATAGTTGTTTTTAATTCTGGTGAATAATGGACAAAGATAGTTAGAAATAGGGATTTCCCTATTATCCTTTGGGGAAAATCTCCCTCGGACGAAAAATCTCTTCCTTATCTTTGTAACATGAATAAGTTTAAGTAATTACATAAACCGAGATGATATGAAAAAGATTGTTTATTTCTTGCTATTTGCCTTGTGCCTCCCGATAGGCTTGATGGCACAAAGCGTTGATGACGACCTTTACTTCATTCCTTCAAAAGACAAACAGGAGAAGAAAGAAACTCCGGTTAAGAAGGAACCGAAGAAACAGGTGACGACTAACATCTATACTTCACCGGGTACTACAGTAGTGGTTCAGGACCGTAAGGGAAGAACACGGGATGTGGATGAATATAACCGCCGTTACGATGCACGTGATAATGAATTCGTAATGGATAATGATACCTTATATATAAAAGAAAAATCTAATCCGGATTTGGACGGAGAATGGGTGACAGGCGAATTCAATGGTACGGAAGACGACTATGAATACGCTGAACGTATCATCCGTTTCCGCAATCCGCGTTTTGCTATCAGCATCAGCAGCCCGTTGTATTGGGATGTAGTTTACGGTCCGAATTCATGGGACTGGAACGTATATACCGACGGTATGTATGCTTATGCGTTCCCGACATTCAGTAATCCACTCTGGTGGGATTGGCGTTATGGCTCTTACGGCTGGGGATGGAACTATGGCTGGGGATGGAATCGTCCTTACTACGCTTGGGGATATTCTCCGGGTTATTGGGGCGGCTGGTATGGCGGCTACTGGGGTGGCTGGTATGGCGGCGGTTATTGGGGACATCACCACCACTGGCACGGTGGTCCTAGCTGGGGCTGGGGCGGAGGTGGAAGCAGTCATTGGACAGGTCCTACCTATACGAATCGTCGTTCTTCCGGACAAAGCAGTTACAGAAATTCGTCTCGTCAATATGGTTCGAGTGTTACCCGTTCAGGTAGTGGTTCTTCTGTTCGTTCTTCCGGTGCGTCTTCTTCTTATAGTAGAGGAGAGAGCTCTGTAAGACGTGTAGTGGGTACACGTACTTCAGGCGAACGCGGTAGTTCTGTTAATCGGGTAGAAGGATCGTCACGTCGTAGTAGCAGTACTTATTCTCGTCCGAGCAGTACACGGAGTAGTGGAGCAAGTTCTACTTACTCTCGTTCTTCATCAGGAGCAAGAAGCACTACCGGCAGCAGTACAACAAGATCTTCATCATATAGTCGTGGAAGTTCAACTGCTCCACGTAGTAGTTATTCTAACGGAAGCCGTAGTTCTTCCTCATCTTCTTATGGAACTTCTCGTTCCTCTTCTTCCTCACGGAGTTATTCACCGGCTTCTTCCGGTAGTAGTTCACGTGGTAGTTATTCTTCCGGTGGTGGCGGTGGTTCTACCAGATCTTCTGGTGGTGGCGGCTCCTCCCGTAGTAGTAGAAGATAGGAAGTCAGATGTTTAATTAAAAGGTATGAAAGGTATGAAAAAGATATTTACTATAGCTGTATTGGGGTTATTGGCATCGGCAACTCCGGTTGTGGCACAAACAGTTTATGATGGTGCCAAACTGACCGGAAAAGATTTAAACGGAACTGCACGTTTTGTAGGTATGGGCGGTGCTATGGGAGCTTTAGGTGGAGATATATCCACCATGAGCACGAATCCTGCCGGTATTGGACTATTCCGTAGTAGCGATGTTATGACTTCCTTCGGATTTTCAGCTTATGGAACCGAAAGTAAATACTTGGATAACAAACTGAATTCAGATAAATCGAGAGCTTCGTTTGATAATATTGGATTTGTATTTTCTTCAAAGATCGGGAATAACACTCCTCTGCGTTTTGTGAATTTTGGATTTAATTATCATAAGGCAAAGTCCTTCTATAAGAATATGAATATGAAGGGAGGACTCGGTAACAGTTCGCAAACCTATCAGATGGCCCAACAAGCCAGTGGCATAACCAAATGGGGAGATTATCCTTATGATGATCCGGAGATAGGATGGCTTTCCATATTGGGATATGACGGTTGGTTGATTAGTGATATCACAACTGATAAAATGAATGCAGCCGGCAAGCCGAATTCTCCATATGTGGATAAGGATGGAAATCAAAGATACGATGCAAATGGTAAACCTCTGTATACGACACCGGGTAATTACTGTCTCTTATACACATCTCCGAGCCCACGAGACTGCAGCTAATCTC
>ERZ1027150.2349-NODE-2349-length-9868-cov-8.703251_pt1 | contig 9868 bp, 8 predicted proteins | sample MGYA00519276_ERZ1027150 | MGnify/ENA primary metagenome ERZ1027150 (study PRJEB26926, sample SAMN06164860) | human gut metagenome | biome: ENVO:00009003; feature: ENVO:2100002; material: ENVO:00002003 | host: Homo sapiens | place: USA | collected 2012 ... | reverse complement strand
GATTAGCTGCAGTCTCGTGGGCTCGGAGATGTGTATAAGAGACAGAAATAAAGCAATTGCACACTGGTTCCCATATTTTTACTGCACTCCCCAAGTATGCAGTACCCTCTCCCTGAAATATGGGAAGCAGCGTGCAATTGCTTTTTTATTAAGTGAAACCGGATAGATGGAGGGTGCTGGAAGGTTTTTACAGCTAAAATGGAGAAGAAAGGAAAGGTAGAGCAAAAACATGAGAAGGGTAGGAAAACAGATTGTTGCCATCACGCTGGCAGCGGCAATGATGGGGTCACTGACACCGGAGGCATGCACATTTTTACAAAATGAGGTGGTGTATGCGGCGGAGACAAATGAAGCGTCAGCACCAACAGTAACACGTACAGAACTGTACAAAAATGAGGGCGCAAAAACAACAAAAACCATTGATTTTTCAGAATTGAAAGAAGATGACTGGAATGGTGAAGGAAAAATTACTTTTGTATATGATGAATCCATCAATGGCTCGTCGGGAAATGTGAATGAAGAGTATGAATTAACTGCAAAGGTAACACTGGATGAAACATCCTATCAGTCGCTGGATGCAGATAAAGCGCATCTGAATATCCAGGGTGTAACAAAACTGGGATCAAAATGGGGATGGAACAACAGTACGGATTGCCAGTGGCTGCAGAAGGATTCTTTTATGAAAGTTGGGGAGAATTATTCAGCTGATCTGAAAGTAAAGTTTTCAGGAATAACACCGGATACATTGATGGATGTTGAATTCGTTCTTGTGGGAACCGGATTTAAGGGAACTGTGACATTTTCAAATGTAGTTCTCACAAATTTATCAAGCGATAAACAGGAACTGACCAAACAGGAGCCAACCGTTCTTTCTGATTTAAATGATGAATCCCAGGTAAATCTGTGGGCAGGTGAAACCGGATATCAGTATTTCCACGGTGGAACAAAAAATGCTGCTCCGGAATTTTCCTATGACGCAAATGGCGGAGACGGAAGATTAAAAGTAAGCCTGGATTATACAGCCAACTCCGGCGAATCATGGAGTGAGGCAAAAGTGAAATTCACACCGAAGACACCGGCTGATATCAGCAATTATAATCAGGTGAGTGTGGATTTGATTTATCCGGAAAGCAGTAATATTTCCAAGATAAAATTTTTCTCCAACAGCGGAATCAATAAAGATACCAGCATAGATTCGTCCGAGGCAACAGATGCAGGAAACGGATATAAGAAAGTTACAGTTACTTTAGGATTTTCTCCATCTGCCACACCAATGGATGATCTGACAATCGGACTTATCGGAGCCAACAGTTCCTTTGCAGGGGATGTTTATCTGGATAATCTGATACTTTCCCAGAAGGATGCCAGTGGTGATTTTGTGACAATTACCGCAACACCGAATACAGACGGAACACAGGCAAAACCAGAAGCAACAGATAAAACCCTGACCATGACAGATCCGGATGCCAGCAATAGCGCAAAGGCATTGTATGCATATCTGCAGGGACTGACCGAAAGTGATCAGGTACTGTTTGGACATCAGAATGATGTGAGCCATTCCGTAGGAAACAACGATCTGGGAGATGTAAAAGATGTGACCGGTTCCGTCAGTGGTATTTTCGGCATTGACTCCCTGGCATTGTTTGGAAGCGAGGCTGGTGGTACGGATGCGGCATCTGCACTGCAGAAATCCATTGACTACAGCAAAAAGGCGGCCCAAAACGGTGCAATCGTTACCTTATCCACCCATATGCCGAATTTCACCAACGCAAGGATTAAAAAGAATGCAGATGGAACCTACGATTTCTATAACTGTGATTTTAATGAAGCAAAAGATTTATCCGGTGATTCGTTAAAGAAGATTTTGCCTGGTGGAGAGAAAAATGAGGTATTTAAGGCATATCTTGATACGATTGCATTCTATGCCAATGCATTGGAAAAGGAGAATATCCCAGTGATTTTCCGGCCATTCCATGAGGATACCGGCGGCTGGTTCTGGTGGGGCAGTGCAAACACCGCAGAAAGTTACAGGAGTCTGTATGCATATACCAGAGATTATCTGGAATCCAAAGACGTGCACAATATGCTTTATGTGTATTCGCCAAACGGACCGCTGGAGACCGAGGCAGAGTATATGTCGCGTTATCCGGGAGATGCCTATGTAGATATTCTGGCATTTGATTATTACAACGATTTTAATACTTATCCGGCAGAGAGTGATACTTCATTCTTTGATCATCTGGATCAGACCTGTCAGGTTGTATCATCACTTGCAAAACAGCATAACAAGCTGGCTGCGATTTCGGAGACCGGTGTACGTGTGATGAAAAAGGATGGAAGTGATAACGAAGGGCTTCTTGTAAAAAATAATCCGGTCAGTGAGGCAAAGTCGGGTGTGAACTGGTATCAGAAAGTGAATGATATCGCAAAGAAAAACGACATGCCATATTATATGGTATGGGCAAATTTCAGCGATACCAATTTCTATGTGCCGTATAAATACAGTGATACCATGGGACAGGAAATGATCAATGATTTCATTTCTTACTACAACAATGAGGATTCAGTATTTGGAAACGGTACTAATTTCTATGGCAATATCGATAAGTATGCAGGAGTAAAGACCGAGAAATACAAAGATGTCAGCGGATACATGGTAGCACCGTTTGATATGGATACGATTTTAAAGCCAACTGCATTAAAGGCAAGTGTTTCCAATGCCGGTGAGGTATCGTTTGTTGTAAAGGATACGGCAAAAGGCAAACAGTTGACATTGCCGGCTGCAAAAGGCTCCGATGGATTCTATACGGCGCAGTTGACACAAAAGGAAATGGATCAGATCGGAAAAACAGATGTAGCATCCATTACACTTGTTGCAGATGGAAAAGAACTGTCCACGATCACAAATCTGAGTATCGGAAAAGAAAAGGACAAAGCTCCGGCAGGTGTGCTGGAAAATTTTGACTACTATGTCGGGAGTAATGGACTTCTGGATGCAGCTTACGGTGGAAATTCTGCCGCTGGATGCAGTTCGTCCTTTACGCTGGATCAGGAGCATAAGGCAGACGGTACATATGGTGCTGCATTTAATTACAAATTAAAAACAACCGGTTCGGAAGTCTGGACGGGTCTGGTAAATGCAAGTCTGGGCAATACAGATTTTTCAGCCTATAATGCATTGAAATTCTGGACAAAACTTGATGGAAAAGGGCAGAAGGTTGTTGTACAGATCAAGGCAGGAGGAGAAGAGTATGAAGTATATCTGACCAATCTTGCGAAGACAGAAGATGCCTATGAAGTAACCGTTCCATTCTCCGCTTTTAAAGGGAAGACGGGTGGAAAACTTAGTGGGGATGCTTTAAAAGATGTGCAGGCATTCGGACTCTGGTGTAATTCCAACCCGGCAGGTTCCGCGGTAGATGTGGAATCGGTACTTTACTTTGATGCATTCAAAGGAACAACGATCAGTGATGCAGAAGCTGCAAAAGCAGATGCCGATGGCCTGATTGCGGTAAAACAGACCAGCCAGAGTGGAAATAATGGCGGAAATTCTTCCTCCGGCAGCAGCACCTCTGGTGGAAATTCCGGCAGCACAACAACACCGGATACAAAACCATCAGAAACCCGGAAAACGGACAAAACATTTGAGAATATTGCAAAAGATACAAATGCGACACTTACCGTTGAAAAGAACGATAAGGGAGAAGTGACAGATGCCCGGGCACAGCTGGAAAAAACAGTAAAGAATACTTCCGAGACAAAGAAGACTACAATTTCAGCAGATGTGGTTGCAAAATTAGTCAAAGAGGCAGGAACCAGCGACATTACGATTACCCAGACAACGAAGAACGCTTCCGGCAAAGAGATGAACAGCGTATCTGTCAATGCGAAGGATTTGCAGGCAGGCAAAAAGCTGACACTTGTAAAAGTTGATAAAAAGACAGGAGAAAAAGTCCTGATCAGCAGCAGGACTTATAAGGTTTCCAAAGACGGAACGGTGACAGTGGATACCAAAGATGCCGGTGATTATGTACTGCTGAATGAGAAGGATGCAAAGGCTCTGAGCAGTAAAATCTTAAAGAGTGTTGCATTAAAGGATATCAAGAAAACGGTTGCAAACGGAAAGAAGGCAAAAGTTACTTTTGATAAGGGTCTGAACATGGAAAATGTAAAGAAGATCACTTATACATCTTCCAAAAAGTCGGTTGTAACAGTGAATAAAAATGGTACAATTGTCACAAAGAAAGCTGGCAAAGCAGTGGTGAAAGTAAAAGTCACTTTAAAGAACGGAAAGACAAAGACTGTAAAGATGACGATCAAAGTGACAAAGTAAATGTACAGGAGTTTCGTCAAAATTTTAATAAGAAAAAGACGGTTTCGCAGGAAATCGTCTTTTTTCTTACCCATAATTGTAAAGAGAAGCGTGTGCGTTTTTTCGGGGGAATTGATTGTAATTTCAGGAACCTTTGTTTATACTAAAATCGAAAGAAAAGAGAATGAGAAGGAGAACATTTATTATGGCAGGAAAACACATTTCCATTCCGGCACTTTTAAAGATCGGTGCGGGTGCATTGGACAATCTGGGGATTTACTTAAAAGAGTTACAGTTACAGAAAGTAGTTGTATTATTTGGAAACGGTCTTGTAGAAATGTTTGGTTCTACCGTTATGGAAGCATTGCAGCAGGAGGACATTGATATTTTAGAATATCAGGAACTTGATACCGTGCGGTTGGAAGATCTGACCAGTCTTGCATTTTCCATGCCGGCGAAGACGCAGGCAGTCATCGGCATCGGTGGCGGAAAAGTGATTGATGGTGCGAAATATTGTGGATTTCTGCGAAATCTGCCGTTTATCAGCATCCCGACATCGGCATCGAGCGATGGCTTTTCAAGTGCCAGTGCTTCCCTTCTGGTGGAAGGACGCCGCAAGTCCGTTCCGGCAAAACTTGCATATGGGATTGTGGTGGATACAAGGATTATCCGCAGTGCACCGGAGAAATTTTTATATTCCGGAATCGGCGATATGGTATCAAAAATTACGGCACTGTATGACTGGATTTTTGAGGAAGAACATGGGTACGGAAAAGTCAATGATTTTGCTGTCATGATTGCAAAGAAAGCAGTCAACAGTTTTGTGCGCACACCGTTTACTTCGATACAGGATGATCTGTTTTTAAAGGAACTTCTGGATTCTCTTGCAATGAGCGGAATTGCAAATGAGATTGCGGGCAGCAGTGCGCCAACGAGCGGCAGCGAACATCTGATTTCCCATGCGCTGGACAAGATGCTTGAGCATCCGCAGCTTCATGGTATTCAGGTTGGCATTGCAACCTATCTGATGAGTGTTGTGCAGGATCATCGTTACCGGAGGGTAGACACGATTTTTACGCAGACGGGGTTCTGGGATTATGTAAAAACACTGGATCTTCGGCGGGAGGATTTTGAGAAAGCAGTTGATCTGGCACCGTCGATCAAACCGTTCCGCTATACGTATCTGCATGAGCAGCAATATAGGGATCGCGCGAAGGAACTCCTGCATACAGATGCGCGGCTGCAGGAAATCCTGAAATAGAGAGGAAAATAAATTACAGGATATACAATGATAAAAGTAGCAATATGTGATGATGATATACAATTTATTTATAAATTGGAACAAAGTATTTTTCGGTTTGCAGAAATGAAAAGAATAAAAGTGGATGTTGACGGTTATACAAGTGGAGCAGAATTTATTCAAAAACTGCAGCAAAGCGAAAGGTATGATTTGTTATTTTTGGATATTGAATTAGGGGACAGCTCGGGGATTATCGTTGGAAACTGGATTCGATCCCAGATCCAATATGAATCCATGCAGATTGTTTTTGTATCGGCAAAAGAAATGTATGCCATGCAGCTTTTTGATCTGCGTCCAATGAATTTCCTCGTGAAACCCATACAACAGGAACGAGTAGATTATATATTAGATGAATATGAAAGGCTGTATCAGTTTCAGCCACATATTATAGAAATTGGGAAAGGAAGAAATTCGATACGGATAGAAGAACATTCTGTTTTTTATTTGCAGAGCCTTGCCAGAAAAATTCAAGTGGTAACAGCAAATGATACATTATGTGTTTATGGAAAACTTTCGGAGGTTATTCCTGCGTTGAATCCGCATTTATTCTGTGTGGTACATAAATCTTATGTCATTAATCTGCGGTATGCAGAATCTTTTCAGAAAGACAGCGTACACATGATCAATGGGGATGACATTCCGGTCAGTCGGTCTATGAAAAATAACCTTGATCATGCAATTGTGGAAAAGATGAGGTGTGGCGGGTGAATAACATAGAAAGAATATTTGAAGCGGTATGTAACATATTAAGTGTGTATGTAAGTTTTAAAGTGACGGATGTTTTTCTGGAAAAGAAAAGAAAACTGCCACGGATGGCAAATATTGTTTATGTGATCGTATGGCTTATTAATACAGTTGTTGCATTTGGTTTTCGAAATGCCATGGGAACTACGGTGAGTATGGTACTGCTTCTCTGGGCGGCAGAAGGTATATTGTATGAAGGAAGTATACTGCAGAAAATAATGGCAGGTTGTTTTACAGTATTGCTGGGGCTTACCATAGAATTTATCATGTATTATTATCTGGGAGATTTTTCTTTGTTTTCCGAAGGGCGGGCAATGGGAACCATCACGGGGGCAATGGTCAATCTGCTCATAGCAATGGGAATAAGACAGGTGATATGTCGGCGAAGGGTTATGGAAACACAGAACTATTACTTTATGATTCTTGTATTAGCCGGAAATATTGTCTGGATATATGCTCTTGAGAGTGTATCCGGCGAAAATTCGCCAAAAACAGTATTATCACTGGCTATTATGATCGTTGTAGATCTTGGAATGTTCTATTTGTATGACCGTTTGGGAGAAGCTTATCAGGATAAAATGCAGCAACGGCTTTTAAAGGAACATATGATGGTCTATCAGGAGCAGATGCATATCATGCAGCAGGATCAGAAAAAGCTGGATTCTTTGCGGCATGACATGAAAAACCATATGTATCTTCTGCAGACATATCTTAATGAAGGAAGGTATGATAAGGCACAGGAATATGTAAATAAAATGAGTGAGCATTTGCAGACGGAGCATAAGTATGTGAATACGGGGAATCTGGAACTGGATATGATTTTGAATCATAAACTGGCAAAAGCGGAGGCAATGTCCTGTCAGATTCAGTCGCAGATCGTGATTCCGTGCCAGTTGCCAGTGGATGGATATGACTGGAATGTTTTGTTTGGAAATCTGTTGGACAATGCAATTGAGGCAATGGAGCAGATAAAAGATCGTTTTTTGGAGATTCGGATACAATACGACAGGGGAATTCTGGGTATACAGGTGAAAAATACGTTTGATGGAAAAGTCAATAAACAGGGAGAACGTTTATTGACAAGGAAGAAACAACAGGCATTGCATGGAATCGGTATGCAGAATATTTCAGATGTTGTAGACAAATACGGGGGATGGAAATCTATAAATATCGATGAAAATATATTTGAGGTTCAGATTGTGTTATATCTTTGAAAAAATCCCATGGTGTATGCTATGGGATTTTTAATGCAGATTTTGACGAAAATCAAACCAATTTTAACATGCAGAAAGAATAATGGGAAAAATGAAGTATAGTATACACAAAGGAGATGAGAGGTATGAAAAAAATTTTGATGAGATTTATTTATTGGATATTAATGGAGGAGGCAAAAATAACGGTAAATACTACATGCTTTGGACCATATTATCAAGGGAAAATAGATAAACAGTTGGATATTTTAAAAAAATATAATGAAAAATAAGCTATTTAAACAATTACGTCAAATGAATCAAATGAATGATAATAATGGTAAGATTCTTGAGACTGGATTAGAACGTTTGAAAAGTAATATTTTAATATTTTTATTTGTGCTGATTGTTTCAACATATATGGGAAATATTGTAATTGGAATTTTATTTGAAATTAATTATTCCATATTGCGAATATATGCTGGTGGATATCATGCAAAAACACGAAATAAATGTATGATTCTTACTTATACAAGCAAAATTTTATGCTTGTGGGTTTGTTTTGAAGTCTCGATAGGAGATAAGATAATGAGGGATTTACTTTGTGTTGTTACCACAGTAATTATCTGTATTGCTCCAGTGGAAAATGAAAATAGACCCTTGAATAAAATAGAATTTATACATTTTCAACTGATAACAAAAAGAATTACTATTATTGAAAGTTGTAGTGTTTTATGCCTGATATATTTTGAAAAATGCTTATATGCAAAAACAATTATGGTTGCAATGTGTTTAAATGCAGTCGGGATAATTGCTGGAAAAGGATTGAAGAACAAGGAAAATGGTTTAAAAAATATTTATGGGGGCATGTATGAGAAAAAATAGAATGAAAAAAATTTTAGTGATGTGTGTTATTATTAATATTTTATTCTGTGCAGAAGTTGAATCTGTATTGGCATATCCAGCACAATGTTCTATTTCTGTGACACGAAGGGAACAACAGGAAACGAATTGGTGCTGGGCAGCTGTATCGCAAATGATAGGAGCACATTATTATGGTTTATTAACACAGCGACAAATAGTAATAAATGTGTTGGGGGCAGAATATAATCAAGGTGCATCAGATGCTCAAGTAAGACAGGCAATTGCTTTTGCTATAAACAATAAATATAATGTAACCACAAGGAACAGTTTATCGTATGAAAAGATACAAAAATATATTTCAACATCGAAACTAATGGGAATAAAGATGGTGTGGAATTCAGGAGGAGCACATGCATTAGTACTTAGTGGTTATTCAGCAGATGGAAAAGTGACGTTGGTTGATCCAGCAGCAAATGCAGGCATTGAACGATATTCTTATAGTTCATTAGTTGCGGGAACGACAATACAGTCGGGATCAGGAAGATATACAAAGACATGGACATTGGATTAGGGGGGGATGGCTATGAAAAATATTTTAAAAATAATGCTTATGATGATTACAATTTTTACGATAGCAGGTTCTGCTGTCTATGCCGCGGAAATACCGGTTTCAGATCAGGATCAGTTAATAACGAGCAACGATTGGACAGAAATCAGTAATTTACAGGATGAAATGAAAAAAGAAGAGCCGGATGCAACCATCGATTATGACAAGGCATTAAAAGTATATGTGGATTGTAATCTTATAAAATTGCAGACGGCAGATACGAAAAAACTCACAAGTGCTCTGGAAAGTGCAAATTATGTATGGGTCATTCCTTTTAAAATGGAAAAGACATATGGAATGTTTACCGTAGCCAAAGGACTTCCATTGCGTGAAGAAGCAAAGTCTGTATTGACAAAAGCAGAACAGGAAGAAGTAAAAAATCATGCCGGAAAATGGATGATTACAGAGATAGCAGAACATACAGTGGAACCTTACTATGATATACTTCTGGAAAAACGGGAGGCATTATCGGACTGTACGAGAGTAGTACTGGTGGGAAGTCAACCGGGAATGAGACAGCCGGTTGCACTTGGGATGGATGATGAAACAGCACGTATCTGGATTTCCTTAGGGTATCAGTATCCGGTTATGGAGAAAATTCCGGAAACTCAAAATGTGGAAAGCGGTGTCTATTCATTTGATTCTGTAGCGGAGATTTCAGATACTTATATTGAAGATTCTGAGGTAAGTACAGGAGTTGGAGTACAGAGCAGAAGTTCGATGAAATATGTGGCTGGCATTGGAATTGTATTGATAGGAGGTATTTTAATTCTTAGTGTTTTAAAGAAAAAGAAAATAAGAATAAAATTCTTTTAAATGATACAAACTAACTGTCTCTTATACACATCTCC
>ERZ1027150.2348-NODE-2348-length-9875-cov-4.381976_pt1 | contig 9875 bp, 9 predicted proteins | sample MGYA00519276_ERZ1027150 | MGnify/ENA primary metagenome ERZ1027150 (study PRJEB26926, sample SAMN06164860) | human gut metagenome | biome: ENVO:00009003; feature: ENVO:2100002; material: ENVO:00002003 | host: Homo sapiens | place: USA | collected 2012 ... | reverse complement strand
GGAGATGTGTATAAGAGACAGGCATGGTCTCCGGCTTCGTCACGGCGCTTTTGCAGACGAAAATGGGCATTGATAGTCTGCTTGCCGGCATCATCGTCAATACCGCGCTTTATTCCGTCAACATCGGCATCATGAACGGCGCGTCGCTTCTGAACCTCAATAATTCCGATACGGTCTTCACCAAAATGCGTTCGGTGCTCGAAAACACACCGCTTGCGGGGCAATATAAGCTTATCGTCATCACCATCACGGTTGTACTTGTGGCGGTCGTTTTGGGACTTTTCCTCCGCACACGCCTCGGCCTCGCCATTCGTGCGACGGGCAATAACCCGGACATGGTTCGCTCCTCGTCCATCAACCCGGTTAAAACGACCATCATCGGCCTGTGCATTTCCAATGCGTTTACGGCGCTTTCAGGCTGCTTGCTCGCGCAGTCGCAAAAGTCTGTCAGCATCGATATCGGCACCGGCATGGTTACGGTTGCGCTGGCATCGCTCCTCATCGGCGGCGCGTTCTTCGGCAAGGGCAAAATTCCGCTGCGTATCTTCGGCATGGTCGTCGGTGCGTTCGTGTTCCGCCTTGTGTATACCATCGCGCTGCGATTCAACCTGCCCGCGTTCATGCTCAAGTTCGTCTCGTCCGTTATTGTCATTCTGGCAATCTCCGGGCCGTACCTCAAAAAACAGCTTCCGTATCTGAAGCGCCGTTTCGGAAAGGAGCGCACCCATGCTTAAACTCACGCATATCTCGAAGACCTTCAACCCCGGCACGGTCAACGCCAAAAAGGCGATCGAAGACCTCAGCTTCCACGCCGCAAAGGGCGATTTCATCACCGTCATCGGCGCAAACGGCGCGGGCAAATCCACGCTCTTCAACGCCATTTCCGGCAGCTTTTTCACGGACAGCGGCAAGATTGAGCTTGACGGCAAGGACATCACGTTCATGCCGGAGTATAAGCGTGCCCGCAGTATCGGTCGCCTGTTTCAGGACCCCATGCGCGGCAGCGCACCGGGCATGACCATCGAAGAAAACCTCGCGCTCGCAGCGGGGCACGGCGGTTGGCTCAGCTCCATCTCCCGCAAGGACAGAGAGGCGTTTCGCGAACGCCTCTCCCTGCTCGGTATGGGGCTCGAAGACCGCATGACCCAGCCCGTGGGTTTGCTTTCCGGCGGCCAACGCCAGGCGCTCACGCTTATGATGGCCACATATAACCCGCCGAAGCTCCTTCTGCTCGACGAGCATACTGCCGCGCTTGACCCCGCCACCGCCGAGAAGGTGCTCGAGATCACAAAAAACACCGTGGAGGAAAACCACCTCACGTGCATGATGATTACGCACAATATGCAGTCCGCACTGGAGCTCGGCAACCGCACCATCATGATGAACGCCGGTAAGATCATTCTGGACGTCACCGGCGAAGAGCGTGCCCACATGACTGTTGCCGACCTCCTCGACCGCTTCAAGCAAGCCGCCGGCAAAGCCCTCGATAATGACCGTATGCTTTTGAGCGAAGCAGAGTAAAATTTGAAATCGAAAGACAGCAAAAAGCAGATGCCCCGAATCCACATCGGGTGCATCTGCTTTTTCTGTTCCAAAACGGCGGGGATATCCGCCGTCGTTCCTTTACGGATGGTGATGCTTTTTTAATACAATTCCCAAATCTTTATATGTAAAGCGTTATTTTTCCTTGTTTTCCGGCGCAATCTCCGCTTCAATCTTATCCAAGCGGCGGTTGATCTTCTTTTGGTTTTCCAGAACAAGGTCGAGCTTTTTGTGCAGATCATCGATGATGAGCTCGCTTTTTAAGTTGATCTTATAGTCATTCTCTGCACGCTGACGGTCTTTTGCTTCTTGGCGGTTCTGGCTCATCATGATGAGCGGCGCTTGCACAGCAGCGATGCACGAAAGCACGAGGTTTAACAGAATAAACGGGTATTCGTCAAATGCTCTCGAACCCAAAACGAGGTTTATGACCATCCAAATGACCATGACGGCGATAAAGCTGAAAATAAACGCCCAACTGCCCGCAAAGCGCGCCACTGCGTCTGCGGCACGCTGCCCAAACGTCATGTGCTCGTCCTTGTCTGCGTTTTTTGTGACTTCCGTTGCAATCAGCTGATGAATCAATTCCTCATCCGTGAATTCCTCATCCGTCACATGTAAAAGCTCGCTGATAATTTGGTTGCGTTTCGCACCTTTTTTCATAGTAAACTTACCTCTTATCCCAAGATTCTTCGCCGCATTTCGGCGTTATCTCCAGTCTATTACAAAACCGCGTGCGTTGTCAACCGCAAGGTGTAAAAATAGTGAAAAAACGCATATTCGCGGTTTTGCCTTGCGAATATGCGTTTTGAAATTTAATAAGCTTTAGTGCGTCAGCACTTGCCGCACGGCTTTCTGCTAACCATTGTAGCGTGCTTCGCGCTCGGTATTATCCATCTCCGGTGTGAAGCAGCCGCGGTGCGTGTTCGCAAAGATCGTCTCCGGGTCATAGAGGTCGGGCTTCACGCCGATATATTTGCACGCTTCATTCTGTATGACTCGTGCTTTCGTCGTTTTCAGTGAAAAAATGGGACTAAAACGTCCGATAGGGATATTGCAAAACCAAACAAGCGGACTTTTGCAGCTTATTTTGTATAAGCGTCACGGCAAGGTGGTAGGGGATACCCTGTTTTTCGAGCGGCTTACGCAAGGTGTCACCGAAGAAGCCCACGCGCACAGGTCTCATTTCTAAAAAAGCGCCTGCTTTTACACATGGCTCTTGACAATCGAAAGAAGCAGGCGTACAATAAGTTTGTAAGTTTGTTTCGACTAACTCGAAACAAAGTCGTTAGGGTGCAAAAACGCTGAAACAAAAGGAGTACGTAGAACCGAAACGGTAATGAGCAGCCTTTATGGGTGCTTCCCGTGCTGCACGCTTTGTTGTCTGTCCTTGTGTACCGTACAGAGTGGGAAATAGAGAATATCTGTGGCGCGTCTAATTGTTCCTATAAGCGCAATGTAAACCGCTGTATTCCAATGCTGCGGAAAGAGAAAGTTATATCGAAAGTCTAAATGGAGCAATTTTGTCTTTTTGGTTCGAAAATTGCCAAAATGTTTCTTTTAAGCTGTATGTACATCGTATGCGCGTCTGCACTGAAACCGCAAAATCCGGCATGAAACCTGTGATTGTTTAAACTAACCGATTCTGTTTTAACAAATTGTCTAAAATGGTACTGCTAACTTGCAGGTTGTTTTTTACAAATAATAGAAAATTGTGTTTTTTGTGTGAAAACTGTTGAAGTTAGGTAAAAATCGTGCTATTCTTTTGCCAGAACAAACAAGGTGGTGAATGAATATGAAAATGCATAAGCATTTTGCAAGGCTTACCGTTTTGTTCTTCGTGCTGACTCTCATCAGTGGACACATGAAAAAATAATTTTATGAGCCGCATGGTTAAAATGCGGCCCACAATACAGGAGGTATTTTTATGAATTGGGCAAAAATCGGTCTTTTCGCAGCAGGTGTTCTGTTTGGTACCGCCGGCATCAAGGTGCTTGGCAGCAAGGACGCTAAGAAGGTCTACACCGAGACCACTGCAGTTGCTCTGCGTGCCAAGGAGTGCGTCATGACAACGTTCACGACCATCAAGGAGAACGCAAACGACATCCTGACCGACGCTAAGGAGATCAACGAGCAGCGCGCTACCGATGCTGCCGCAGAGGTCATCGAAGATGCAGCTTGCGCATGCACGGAAGAAACAGCTTCCGCGGAAGAATCCACCGAAGCTTGATCGCGGGTCTATCCCGGGTCTGAATTACCGGAGAGCCGCCGAAAGCGGCTCTCTTTTTTCGTTCATCTGCTCTGTTTTTCGGAGCTTCCAATATATTGTTGCATAGAAGGATAAAGTTATGAAGTGTAAAATTCTGCATGAAGCGCGCGGGCACATGCGTGTACATCTCGTCTGCGGCCGCATGACGCTGAAAGAAGCCGACGTTTTAGAGTATTACCTGCGCGCCGTGGACGGCGTAAAGGAAGTTAAGGTCTACGACCGCACACAGGACGCCGTCATCGTCTATCAAAACGACCGCACATCCCTTATTCGTGCGCTCGCGACATTCTCGTTCGCAAAAGCCGAAAGCATGGAGCTTGTGCCGGATCACACCGCCCGCGCATTGAACCGCGAGTTTGAAGACAAACTCGTCTTCACGGTGCTGCGCCGCGCCATGGCTAAAATGTTCTTCCCGGCGCCCATTCGCATGATGCTTGCCATCATCCGCTCCGCAAAGTACATCAAAGAGGGCGTTAAGGCGCTGCTGCACGGTCATCTCTCCGTTGCTGTGCTTGACGCCACTGCCGTCACCGTTTCTCTTGTGCGCGGCGATTTCGATACGGCAGGCTCCGTTATGTTCATGCTGCGCCTCGGCGAGATTCTCGAGGAGTGGACACACAAAAAGTCTGTTGCCGACCTCGCGGGCGCCATGTCCCTCAATGTCGATAAGGTCTGGCTCAAGACGAACGGCACCGAGGTGCTCATGCCAATCGGCGACATTCAGGCGGGCGACCGCATCGTTGTGCGCACGGGCAATATGATTCCGCTCGACGGTAAGGTCGTCGAGGGTGAAGCCTTGGTCAATCAAGCCTCTATGACCGGCGAATCTCTGCCGGTGCAGAAGTCCGTCGGCAGCTACGTGTATGCCGGCACCGTCGCCGAAGAGGGCGAGTGCGTCATCTGCGTCGAAAAAGCCATGGGCGGCGGTCGTTATGACCGTATCGTCCGCATGATCGAAGAATCCGAAAAATTGAAATCCACCGCAGAAGACAAGGCTTCCCGCCTTGCCGATAAGCTTGTGCCGTACACGCTTGGCGGCACGGCGCTGACCTATCTGCTCACGCGCAACGTCACAAAGATGCTCGCCGTGCTGATGGTCGATTTCTCCTGCGCGTTAAAGCTCTCCATGCCGATCGCGGTGCTGTCTGCGATGCGCGAGAGCAGCGCACACCATATTTCCGTCAAGGGCGGCCGCTTCATGGAGGCTGTTGCAAACGCCGATACCATTGTGTTCGATAAAACCGGCACGCTGACGTACGCAACACCGCGTGTCGCCATGATCGAGACGTTCGGCGACCGTGAGGAAAGCGAAATGCTGCGCCTTGCCGCCTGCCTTGAGGAGCATTACCCGCACTCCATGGCAAACGCTGTCGTGGCCGAAGCCAAGGACCGCGGCCTCTCCCACGAAGAGTACCATTCTCGCGTGGAATACGTCGTCGCGCACGGCATTTCCAGCACTGTGGAGGGCAAAAAGGTCATCATCGGCAGCGCGCACTTCGTTTTTGAAGACGAGGGCTGCGTAATCCCGGAGGGCGAAGAAGCGAAGTTCAACGCACTTCCGGCCGAGTATTCGCACCTTTATCTGTGCATTTCCGGTGTGCTCGCAGCCGTCATCTGTATCTCCGACCCGCTGCGTAAGGAAGCAAAGGACGCCATCTGCGCTCTGCACGCTTGCGGCATCAAGAAGGTTGTCATGATGACCGGCGATAACCGCAAAACCGCCGAAGCCGTTGCAGCAGAGGTCGGCGTGGACGAGTTCTACGCCGAAGTGCTGCCGGAGGATAAGGCGAACTTTATCCGCCGCGAAAAAGAAATGGGCCGCACTGTTATCATGGTCGGCGACGGCGTGAACGATTCTCCGGCGCTGTCCGAAGCAAGCGTCGGCGTTGCCATCAATACCGGCGCTGCCATTGCCAGAGAGATTGCGGACATCACCGTTGCGGCAGGCGATCTCTATGAGCTCGTCACCCTGCGTCAGCTCAGCACTGCGCTCATGGCGCGCATCCACCGCAACTACCGTTTCATCGTCGGCTTCAACCTCATGCTTATCTTGCTCGGCGTAGGCGGAATCATCCAGCCGACTACCTCCGCACTCCTGCACAATATGTCCACACTCGGCATCAGCCTCAAAAGCATGACAGATCTTCTGCCGGAAAAAGCAGAGGAAGAGTAAGAAAAGAAACTTCCCGTAACGGCGGTCAAAAGTTTTCGCCAGCCTTTTTCAAAAGACTGCGGGTACTTAGGGCAGCGCCCTAAGTTGCTTTCATCAGAAAGCGAAATCTCTTTGCCTACATAAAATTAGGAAGGTTGATTTGAATGTCCGGGGGACATTCAAATCGTAGGGAGCCCAGTTGCATGGGTTCCTGCAAGGGCGGTCAATGACCGCCCTTTTTTACATCCAAACCCGCGCTTTGCCGCATCGCTCCGCGGCGCCCTTTCATGCTTTATTGCGCAATGGGTAAAAGGGTACAAAAAGAAATTTAAAATAAAGCGCATTTACTACTCGACAAGACGCCAACTTCGGTGTATACTGGTAGGGTGCTTGCGGCAGGAACCGCAAAAATGAACACAATATCTTGTGGTTACGCATAAATATTCAATATAAGGAAAATTATGGAAACTGATTATGAAAACCAAAGGGGCTGGAAACATGCAGCTCCCGCGGGCGGTATGAAGGAGCGGTAAGGAACATGAAGATCATTAAGAGAAACGGCTCGGAAGCAGCGTTCGATATCACTAAGATTATCGTCGCTGTCTCCAAGGCAAATAAAGAGATCGACGAGCGTCAGAGACTTACGAACGAGCAAATTCGCACAATCGCTGCAAATGTCGAAGGAGCGTGCGTCGCCATGGGGCGTGCAGCGTCCGTGGAAGAAATACAGGACCTCGTAGAAAAGCAGATCATGGGGCAGGGTGCGTTCGATGTCGCTAAGGAGTATATCTGTTACCGGTATACGCGTTCGCTTGCGCGCCGCGCCAATACCACTGATAACCAGATTCTCAGCCTTATCGAGTGCAACAACGAGGAAGTCAAGCAGGAAAACGCGAATAAAAATCCAACCGTAAACAGCGTCCAGCGCGATTACATGGCCGGCGAGGTCTCCAAAGACATCACGCGCCGCATTTTGCTTCCGCGCGAAATCGTCGAAGCACACGAGCAGGGCATTATCCATTTCCATGATATGGACTATTTCGCGCAGCACATGCACAACTGCGACCTCGTAAACCTCGAAGACATGCTGCAAAACGGCACGGTCATCACCGGCACGCTCATTGAAAAGCCGCACAGCTTCTCCACCGCCTGCAACATCGCCACGCAAATCGTCGCGCAGGTTGCAAGTAACCAGTACGGCGGCCAGAGCATCAGCCTCGCACACCTCGCGCCGTTCGTGCAGATCTCCCGCGAGAAAATCCGCCGTGAGGTCGAAGTCGAGATCGGCGAACTTGGCGTTTCCCCGGATGAGGCCCAAATCTCCAAAATGGTGGAGCGCCGTCTGCGTGAGGAGATCAAGCGCGGCGTGCAGACCATCCAGTATCAGGTCGTGACTTTGATGACGACGAACGGTCAGGCGCCGTTCATCACCGTGTTTATGTATCTGAACGAGGCGAAAAACGAGCGCGAAAAGCGCGACCTCGCCATGATTATCGAGGAAGTGCTGCTCCAGCGCTATGAGGGTGTCAAAAACGAAAAGGGTGTGTGGGTTACCCCGGCATTCCCAAAGCTCATTTATGTTTTGCAGGAGGATAACATTACCCCCGGCAGCGAATACTATTACCTCACCGAGCTTGCCGCAAAGTGCACCGCAAAGCGCATGGTGCCGGACTACATCTCCGAAAAGAAGATGAAAGAGCTCAAAGAAGGCAACTGCTTCCCGGTCATGGGTTGCCGCAGCGCGTTAAGCCCGTGGAAGGATGAAAACGGCAACTATAAGTTCTACGGCCGCTTCAATCAGGGCGTCGTCACACTGAATCTTGTCGATGTTGCGCTCAGCTCCGGCGGCGATATGGAAAAGTTCTGGAAGGTCTTCGATGAGCGCCTCGACCTGTGCTACCGCGCACTCATGTGCCGCCACAACCGCTTGAAGGGCACATTGTCCGACGCCGCGCCAATCCTCTGGCAGTACGGCGCAATCTCCCGCCTCAAAAAAGGCGAGCCCATCGATGCGCTTCTCTACGGCGGCTATTCCACCATTTCGCTCGGCTATGCCGGTCTGTGCGAGTGCGTGCGCTACATGACGGGCAAATCCCACACGGACCCCAGCGCAACGCCGTTTGCGCTCGCTGTCATGAAGTACATGAACGCTGCGTGCGAAAAATGGAAGGCAGAGACCACCATCGGCTTCGGTCTGTACGGCACGCCGCTCGAGAGCACTACGTACAAGTTCGCAAAGTGCCTCCAGCGCCGCTTCGGCATCATCCCGGGCGTCACGGATAAGCCGTATATCACAAACAGCTACCACGTCCACGTTACCGAGCATATTGACGCGTTTGAAAAGCTCCGCTTCGAGTCGCAGTTCCAGGCGCTTTCCACCGGCGGTGCGATCAGCTATGTCGAGGTCCCGAACATGCAGAATAACCTCGAGGCCGTCCTGCAGATCATCCGCTATATCTACGATAACATCATGTACGCCGAGCTTAACACCAAGAGCGATTATTGCCAGAAGTGCGGCTACGACGGTGAGATTCAGATCGTCGAGGATGACGGCAAGCTCGTCTGGGAGGGCCCGAACTGCGGCAACCGCGACCAGGATACCATGAACGTCGCCCGCCGCACTTGCGGTTACATCGGCACCCAGTTCTGGAACCAGGGCCGTACCGCCGAAATCAAAGAGCGCGTGCTGCACTTGTAATTAAGTCAAAATCAAGAATAAACAGTACCGCACAGGGCAGGCGCTTTGTGCGGTATTTCATGAATAGAGGAAACCATCATGAATTACGGTGAGATCAAAAAAACCGACATCGCAAACGGCATCGGCGTGCGCGTCACGCTGTTCGTCTCCGGCTGCACGCGCCACTGCAAAAACTGCTTCAACGCCGAAACGTGGGATTTCAACTACGGCAAGCCGTTTACAAAAGAAACGGAAGACGAGGTGCTCGCAGCCCTTGCACCCGGTTTCATCAACGGTTTAACTTTGCTCGGCGGCGAGCCTATGGAGCCGCAGAATCAACGCGCTTTGGTGCCGTTTCTGCATCGCGTGCGCAAGCTATACCCCGAAAAGGACATCTGGTGCTATTCCGGTTCCACCCTGGAGACCGATATGCTGAAAGACGGCGGCCGCAACCGCTGCGAGGTCACAGACGAATTCCTGTCTCTGCTCGACGTGCTCGTCGACGGCGCATTCGTCGATGAACTCAAAGACATTTCCCTGCGCTTTCGCGGCTCGTCGAACCAGCGCATCATCGATATGAACAAGACCCGCGAAACAGGGAAAGTTACCCTCTGGAACGCGAAACCGTAAAAAGTAACCGAAAACGCCGCTCGACTGCTGTGTTTAGAACAGTGCCGGGCGGCATTTTTTATTTTTCCACACGCGCAGCAACGCAGGAATTCAAAATAAGTTAGAAATCACTAACTTTTTCTCTTGACATTTTATATTGTCGAGGTATATAATCAAGATACCCCCAAAGGGTATATAAGAGTCTTCTCTCACAAAAACTATTTTCACAAAAGGAAGCGGTTTAAATGCGTACATATATTTTGAATGCGACCGGCACGGACATCAGCCCTGCTACGATCATCATCTGTGTGGTGATTGCGGCTATTTGTATTTTTGCGGCCATCAGCTATCGCAAAAAATTGAAGAACGGCTGCTGCGGCGGTGGCGGCGATGAAGTGAAGCACGTCAAGCCGCAGGATACAAACGTGAACGGCTACGACCACGTTTACCGCCTGGATATCGAGGGCATGCACTGCAAAAACTGCGCCATGCGCATTGAAAACGCGTTTAACGAGCAGCCGGACTGCATGGCAAAGGTCGACCTCGCCGGCAAATTCGCTCGTATCTACACAAAGAAGCCCGTCTGTCTCTTATACACATCTCCGAGCCCACGAGACTGCAGCTAA
>ERZ1027150.2347-NODE-2347-length-9877-cov-6.743637_pt1 | contig 9877 bp, 8 predicted proteins | sample MGYA00519276_ERZ1027150 | MGnify/ENA primary metagenome ERZ1027150 (study PRJEB26926, sample SAMN06164860) | human gut metagenome | biome: ENVO:00009003; feature: ENVO:2100002; material: ENVO:00002003 | host: Homo sapiens | place: USA | collected 2012 ... | reverse complement strand
CAGCGTCAGATGTGTATAAGAGACAGGTCTGCATTTGCATCTCCTATCACTTTCCCTTTGCTGTCTATTGTTCCGTCGGCAGTCCGCATCACTACTTCCGCTTTGCCGTCACCATCCAGATCGTACACCATGAATTGAGTATAATGAGCTCCTGCACGTATGTTTTTACCCAAGTTGATACGCCATAGTTGTTCTCCGTTCATTCGGTAACAATCGATGTATACTTCGCCTGTATAGCCTTCATGTGCATTGTCGTGTGAATTGCTGGGGTCCCATTTGAGGATAATTTCGTATTCGCCGTCACCGTCTACGTCACCGATGGAAGCATCATTGGGACTGTACGTGTAGGTATCACCTGCCGGAGTTATTCCGTCCGCCGGTTTTTGCAGGGGAATTTCCAGATAGCCGAGAGGCGCGTTTTCCGGGAGTGTGTATGTACCGTCAATGTGATGCGTCTCCTTGCCTTTTAGAACAGGACGTACTTCGTAAACAGCCGTTTTCTGACTGTTATTCTTATCACGGAACAAGGTGCTGACTGTGATGGGAGTGTCTGTCAGTTTCTTCCCGTCTCTGTACACATTGAAACCGGTCTGTATCGGATCGGAAGAAAGATACCTCCACGAAACGATTACTTCTGAAGGGTTTTCGCGAATGGCAACTACGCCGCGGTTTAGTTTCTCCCGTTGTAACTTTGAGTAGTTATAACCAGGTTGTGCTGTCATTGTTGCAACAGGCAGCAACATGAATATGCACAATAGATAAATTGCAATTCTTCTCATATTTGTTTCATCGGTTTGGACCTTATTATATTTATTCACTCGCAAAATTACTCCTTTTTTGAATGTATGAAATGGAGAAATGTACAAAGACTATATACAATTGTGCACCCTTTCAAATTAATTGTCCGTATGATATAATATTCTATCTTTTGCGTACATCCGTCCATTACCTCTTTGATGATATGCGATAATTTTGCAACATGAACTAAAAGAAGTAATTATGAAGTATCTTTTATCTATTGTACTATTGGCCTTGATTGGTGTTACAACTCCGAAAAAGACAACTCCCGCTTATGATTGGGGAAGTGTGTCTGCAAAGCCGGATTTATCGTGGGCCGATCAGGTGGGGGCGCAGAGGACTCCGAAAAACACAGAATGGGATGCCGGAAAGTTCGGGTTGCGGAATGACACTTCCGTATTTAGTACTCCTGCTATCCAGGCCGCTATTGATGCTTGTCACCAACAGGGAGGAGGCACGGTAGTTGTTGCCCCGGGGTATTATAAAATAGGTGCTTTGTTTATCAAGAGTGGTGTGAACCTGCATCTTAGTAAAGGTACTACCTTGCTTGCGAGTGATAATATTCAGGACTATCCGGAATTTCCTTCCCGCATTGCCGGTATCGAAATGACATGGCCTTCGGCTGTTATCAATATAATGGATGCGGAAAATGCCGCTCTTACGGGGGAAGGCTTTATCGATTGCCGCGGAAAAGTATTCTGGGATAAATATTGGGCGATGCGGGAGGAATATGAGAAGAAGAATCTGCGCTGGATTGTGGATTATGATTGCAAGCGGGTGAGGGGAGTACTGGTTTCCAACAGCAAGCATATCACGTTGAAAGACTTTACGTTGGTGCGTACGGGATTCTGGGCTTGTCAGATTTTGTATTCGGATCATTGTTCGGTGAGCGGACTTACTATTAATAATAATGTAGGAGGTCACGGACCAAGTACGGATGGCATTGATATTGATTCATCCACCAATATTCTGGTAGAAAACTGTGATGTGGATTGCAACGATGATAATATTTGTATTAAGGCAGGGCGTGACGCGGATGGACTGCGTGTGAATCGTCCGACGGAGAATGTGGTGGTTCGTAACTGTATTGCCCGTAAAGGTGCGGGCTTGCTGACTTGCGGAAGTGAGACTTCCGGTTCTATCCGCAATGTACTGGCTCATGATCTGATAGCGTATGGCACAGGAACGACATTGCGTCTGAAATCATCCATGAACCGTGGCGGAACGGTCGAGAATATCTATATGACGCGTGTTGAGGCTGATAGTGTGACTCATATTCTGTCTGTCGATTTGAACTGGAATCCGAAATATAGTTATTCTGCCTTGCCGAAAGAATATGAAGGAAAAGATGTTCCTGAACACTGGACTACTATGTTGACTCCGGTAGAGCCGAAGGAAAAGGGGTATCCTCATTTTCGTAATGTGTATTTCTCTCACGTAAAAGCAGACGGAGCAAAACGTTTTATTTCCGCTTCGGGATGGAGCGCAAGTCATCGCATCGAGAATTTTTATCTGTCTAACATTAATGCGGAGGTGGAATCTGTCGGAAAGATAACTTATGGAAAGAATTTCCAGTTACAGGATATTCATTTGACGGTAAAAGATAAAAGCCGATTGCGGCAAACGGATAATATAGATAGTAAGATTGAGATTAATTACAAATAATTCTCCTTACAGGCAGGAAGCTCTTGACAAAGTCTTTTTTATGTTGTATATTTGTAGGTGTGAATATCAATGGATAAAAGGTTTGATTAAAAAGAATGAAAAAGAAACTAGTACAATATGATGACAATATATCAGGGAGTCCTTACAGTAGTTAAGCTGTGAGAGTTTCTGTATGAGCCAAAGGCTGTGAATCTTTATGGGATTTGCAGCCTTTTTTGTTGCGAAAAATCACGGTTATATCCTTAATTCGGAGATTCATCGTTTATAATAAACTTGGATACCGTTTATAATAAACTCTTCAATAGTTTATTAAGAACGTTGACGAAGATTATGAAAGAAGAGTCATCTTTTTTCTTTTTGGTTCAAGATAAATTATGCTTTATCTTGGATATGTTATGAAAAGTAAATGATATAGACGTCGTTGTCACAAAATTCTATTCTTTGCGTACGATATTACAGCTCCTATGGTATAAAAAACAGTAGCTTTGCTGCTACATAATACTTGATATACCATGAAACGCATTAGCCTTCTTCTTTTTTTTATAGGATGTTTCCTCTTTTCTCTTTCGGCTACGAATTATTTTGTGGCTACTAATGGAAGCGATTCAAACAGTGGGACGATTGATAAGCCTTTTGCCACGTTGGACAAAGCACAATCAAAAGTGATGGCAGGAGATACTGTATATATCCGGCAAGGTACATATCGAGTGACGGAAGCAGAGATAATGGAACATTATACTGCGGGAAGTACTACTTGGAGCCGGGTATTTAAAATGTCAAAGAGTGGAACTGGACCGGACAAACGAATTTGTTACTCCGGTTATAAAAAAGAGCGTCCGGTTTTTGACCTTTCGGCGGTAAAGCCGGAAAATGAACGTGTTATTGTGTTTTATGTAAGCGGCTCTTATTTGCATTTCAGAAATATAGAGGTGGTGGGAACACAAGTAACTATTGTGGGACATACCCAGTCCGAATGTTTCCGCAATGAAGGGGGAAGTGATAATATCTACGAACATCTGTCGATGCATGACGGTATGGCGATCGGTTTCTATATAGTGACGGGTAAGAACAATCTGGTGCTGAATTGCGATGCCTATAATAATTATGATCCTGTATCCGATGGCGGTAAAGGTGGAAACGTCGACGGATTCGGTGGACATCTCACTTCTCCCCAATATACAGGCAATGTATTCCGGGGGTGTCGTGCGTGGTATAACAGTGATGATGGTTTTGATTTGATTAACTGCCAGGCGGTTTTTACCATTGATAACTGTTGGTCTTTCTTGAATGGATATACGAAAGACGGTGGTAAAGCTGGTGATGGCACCGGATTTAAGTCCGGAGGATATGGGATGAGTGATAATCCTAAAGCACCAAGTGTGATTCCTATGCACATTGTTCAGTACTGCCTTGCTTATATGAATAAGAATAAGGGGTTTTATGCCAATCATCATTTAGGAGGGATAGCGTGGTATAATAATACGGGTTATCAGAACCCGTCCAATTTCTGTATGTTGAACAGGAAGACTGCATCGGAAGCGGTTGACGTGCCGGGATATGGTCATATTATAAAGAATAACTTGTCGCATACACCAAAGTCTTCGGGAAAACATATCATAGACGTTAATCAAGCGGAATGTGAAATAGCAAACAACTCTTTTCTTCCGGTAGATATGGCTGTGACGGATGATGATTTTGTTAGTTTGGATGCTTCCCAGCTTGCCTTACCTCGTAAGTCAGACGGAAGTCTTCCTTATGTAGAATTTTTGCGGCTGAAGACGAATAGTAAATTATATAATGCCGGAATGGGTTGTTTTCTTGCCGGGGGCAGTGAAGATACTAGCTATGATTGGCTGGAAGATGCGGCAATACTTGTTGAGGGAGATGTGGCAAAGATAGTAGGTCATGGCGCAGAAGCATTTGTGTACTTCTATATTAATGGTAAGGCAGTTTCTTTCTCTGATAGACAAGTGGATTTATCGGCCTATAAGGGAGAAATTGATTTGAAAGCGACGACAGATAATGGTGGCGTAACTAAATTGAAACAGATCAGGTGACGCAGAAATATAGAATTATGAAACCGATTCATAAAATAAAGAGAATATGAATAGAGAAACGATAATAAACAGACCATTGGATATATTTAGGAAAGCAATGCTTTTCCTGCTACTTTGTGTTCTTATCGCATCATGTAGCAAGGAAGATACTATTACGGAAGAAACTGGTATAACCGGAACTCCTCATTTCACCTGGGATATTGCGATCGAACTTGAACAGCCCAATAACTGGTGCATGACTTTGGCTACAGAAAAAGTAGCAATAACCAATCTAACAGAAGGAAAACAATATATACTCACTTGGAAAGGAGGACTTTCAACTGGGCGGAAAACAGGAGGGGTATTAAAAACGGTTATACGCGGGGAACAAACAAAGAATACGGATTTGGATCTGCTGAAAATAAAAGAATCAGGAAATAGTACTTATGAAATCTTTTTTCGTGGTGGCGGACGTAAAGGAGAGATTGTGTTTACAAAATAATAGTCTACCGGATTGTTCATCCCGGAATAAATGATATAAGAAAAACTTAACTCTATCGTAGCGTGTCTTCTTTTATAAAGAGGATGCGCTTTTTTGATACTGTAGAGAGCGTTTTATTTTAATTCGATATATGTACAAAAATAAGTCTGAATATGGAATATTGTATATAGATAAATAGTATTTGAATCCTTTGTATAGAACTCCATAAGAAAATCAATATCTCCATATCTTTTGCTTTGGGGCAAATGGAAACATGCGGTACTTTTGCAAAAAAGTAACGAGATATAGAAAATGATAAAGTCAGCATTTTTAATAGTAGCGACATGTTGCAGTCTGCAACTGTTTAGTCAGGAAAAATTTCCCGATGGTAAAATTATACCGGATTGGTTTTACAAAAATGAAAAAACTGATATAAATGGATTAGGAAAGAATTTCTTGATTACCGACTATGGAGTAGTGAATGATAGTACACTGTTACAGACAGAGAAAATTCAGGCTGTTATAGATTTGGCGTCTAATAATGGAGGCGGAGTCATTGTTATACCTGAAGGTACTTATCTTAGTGGTGCGCTGTTCTTTAAGCCGGGAACACACTTGCATTTGGAAGAGAAAGCTATATTAAAAGGTAGTGACGATATTAGCAACTTTCCTGTAATAGAAACACGGATGGAGGGACAGAACCTAAAGTACTTTTCAGCTTTGATTAATGTTGATAAGGTAGATGGTTTCACCCTTTCCGGAAAAGGAAAAGTTGATGGAAACGGTGAACGATATTGGAAGTCATTTTGGTTGCGGCGGCGTGTTATTCCTAAATGTACTAATATGGATGAATTACGTCCTCGTCTACTTCATATATCTCATAGCAATAATGTACAAGTTTCAGATGTGCGACTTGTTAATTCTCCGTTTTGGACAACTCACATTTATAAGTGTGATAGCGTAAAACTTTTGAATTTGCATATCTTTTCACCTTCTTTTCCCGTAAAGGCTCCAAGTACGGATGCAATCGATATTGATGCGTGTAAAAATGTACTTGTCAAGGGATGCTATATGTCGGTTAATGATGACGCAATTGCATTAAAAGGTGGCAAAGGACCATGGGCTGATCAAGATCCCGATAATGGTGGCAATTGTGATATTATCATTGAAGACTGTACTTTTGGATTCTGTCACGGAGTGCTGACTTGCGGTAGTGAATCGATATATAATCATAATATAATTCTTCGACGCTGCAATCTGGATCAGGCTAAACGCCTGTTGTGGTTGAAAATGCGTCCGGATACTCCCCAACAATATAAGTACATCCTCGTTGAAGACATAAAAGGAAATGTCCGCAATTGTATCTTTATTGCTCCTTGGACACAGTTTTATGATTTGAAAGATCGCAAGGATATGCCAGTCTCGTATTCCAGCTATATTACAATGCGTAATATTCATCTGGATTGTGATTCCTTTTTTGCTGTAGAGAAATCAAAACAATATAAATTATCCAATTTCTGTTTTGACAATTTGACTATTACGGCTAAAAAAGATGTGAAGATAGATGAAGATATTATTGATGCATTGGTTATGAGAAAGGTTGAGATAAATAAAGTGAATTAAAAAAGAATGGTAGAAAGACTGGAAAATCGTACATAGCCTGTAAAATCGTACAAAATAGGCGTGTGATGGGCTGTACACATATGAATTTACATAAGAAAGTCGAATTCTCCATATTCCTTTTCTTTAACTCTACCATGTAATGCGGTATCTTTGACATGTGCTTATTCAGTAAAATATTGAATCTAAAACTATAAAATACAATGAAATTCTGTAGAATTATTTTTTGTCTGTGGTTATTGGTCTGTTTCTTTCCAATAGGTATTCATGCAGATATACAACTTCCTTCTATATTATCAAATAATATGGTACTTCAGCAAAATGCGAAAGTACGTTTTTGGGGAAAAGCACGTCCCGGAGAAAAGATTTTGGTAAAGACTTCATGGGATCATAAGAAATACAAGGTGACTGCTTTAGCAAACGGTCATTGGGAACTGATGATACAAACACCGGCTGCTACTTCCGGACAATCTGTAATGTTGAAAGGTGATAATAAGATCCGGATCAATAATATATTAATAGGTGAAGTTTGGCTTTGTACGGGACAGTCAAATATGGAATTTCCCGTAGCCCGTAATCCGCAAGTGAAATGGAAAACAGGAATGTTGAATGAAGCGGAAGAAATGAAAGATGCTGATTTTCCGGAAATCCGCCTGTTTCATGTAGAGCATCAACTGGCACCTGATAGTGAGAAAGAAGATTGCGTTGGAAAGTGGGTGGTTTGTAATCCGGAGAATCTGAAAGACTTTTCTGCTGTAGGATTTGTCTTTGGACGTAAATTGTATAAAGAATTGAGTACACCGGTTGGATTAATTCAGTCTACTTGGGGAGGAACACATGCTGAATCTTGGACAAGTATGAAAGTGATGGAAAACAATCCGCTGTATGCTGATGTCTTAAAACAATATTCAAAAGAAAGGGTGAGTAGGGAAAAAGATAAGTGTAAGGTTCCGGCTACTTTGTGGAATGGCATGATTGCTCCTATGGTAGGATACACTGTAAAAGGAAATATCTGGTATCAGGGAGAATCCAACTCTGTTCGTTATGAGAAATATCAGGAAGTATTTACTAACCTGATTAATAGTTGGCGGAAAGAATGGAATCAGCCGGATATGCCTTTCTATTTCGTACAGATTGCACCACATTACAAGCAACCGGCAGGTATTCGTGAAGCACAATTAAAAACATGGTTAAGTGGACTTGAAAATATTGGTATGGCAGTAGTGACGGATGCAGCCGATTCTACCGACATACATCCACGAAATAAAGTTGCACCGGGCGAACGGCTGGCAGCTTGGGCATTAGCAAAGCAATATGGTAAAAAGATTGTTTATTCAGGACCTCTCTACAAATCAATGAAAGTGAATGGGAGAGAAATTACATTAGATTTTGCATTTGCGGAAGGTGGCCTGCAGACACCCGGCAATGAACCGGTAAAAGGATTTTTTATTGCCGGCAATGATGCGCGGTTTTATCCGGCTGATGCTGTGATTGATGGAAGTTCGATAACACTTTCTTCAACTTATGTCTCTGCACCTGTAGCTGTACGCTACGGTTATGGGACTTTCTTTAGAGTGAATCTGTTTAATAAAGCCGGACTTCCGGCAGTTCCTTTCCGTACGGATACTTTTGCTCCCGACACTTATTATCGTCTGTTTGCCGATTCGGAAATTCGTCGTTTCCCGGAAGCGTGGCAACTGGATCATGGAAAACGCCTGTATTTTGGTTATGCGCAAGGAGTAGGTTGTTGTGCGATGTTACAAGTTTGGAAGAAAACAGGAGACCGTAGGTACTTTGATTATGTAGAGGCATGGGCTGATTCTTTGGTAGACGATAAAGGAGAGATTCATTTATATAAGAAAGAAACCTATAATTTGGATTATATCAATTCCGGAAAAGTTCTGTTTGATTTGTACAATGAAACCAAAAAGGAGAAATATAAATTGGCTATCGAGAATTTGATAGATCAGCTAAAAAAGCAACCTCGTACAACAGATGGAGGTTTCTGGCATAAGAAAATATACCCTAATCAGATGTGGTTGGATGGATTGTATATGGCTTCTCCTTTTATGGCTAGATATGGAGCTGAATTTAATCGTCCGGAATGGATTGATGAGGCTGTTAAACAGTTCACTCTCTGCCATCAGCATACATACGATACCAAGACGGGATTTTATTATCATGCATGGAATGAGGACCGGAGCCAGCGCTGGGCTGATCCGGAAACTGGCCATTCTCCTAATTTCTGGGGACGTAGTATTGGTTGGTGGTTTATGGCTATGGTAGATGCTTTGGAATATATTCCCCAAGATCATTCAGGCTATGCTGATATGATTAAATGGACGAAGGAATTAGCGGAGACTCTTTCAAAATACCAAGATAAAAATGGCTTATGGTATCAGGTGATTGATCAACCTTCACGTACCGGTAATTTCCCGGAAGCTTCTGTTACGACACAATGTATGTATGCTTATATGAAAGCAGTGAATAAAGGATATATTGATAGTCAGTATCGTGCCATTGCAGAAAAGGCCTTTAAAGGTCTGTGTGATAAACTACTAATCTCAAATTCGGACGGAACATTGACATTGACAAAATGTTGCCAAGTGGGTGGATTAGGTGGTAAGCCTTACCGTGACGGCAGTTTCGAGTATTATATAGGAGAGAAAATGAGAGATAATGATGCTAAAGCAACAGGACCTTTCATTATGGGATGTATTGAGTTGAACAAATAATATAGAAGATAGAAATAATAAGAGATTTTCGACTATTGTTTCAATTAATGAACTAATAAAATGTAATACCATGAAAAAAGAACAAATTATCAAATCGATGTTATTTTTAATTATTCCTTTGTTTGCTATCTCATGTGATGGTAATGGTTTTATGGAATATGAAGAGACTGCATTGATGCAAAGAGATGCGCAGCAAGGACTGTTAAGTGATGGGGCAAGTGATAATATATGTATGGTTAATCTGAACTTATTCACAAAACCTTATTTTGATTATCAGTATAATACAGGTAAACATGTGGATGAATGCTTTGTATATATTGATAATCAGGAGGATTTAACAGGGCGTCTTTCTTTACGTGGCGATGAAAATGTGAAATCTAATATTCCAATATCTTTTGGGAAACATCAAATTAAGTTGGATATACAAATTGATGGTGGAAAATCATACACGTACCCATTTGAGAGATGCAATGCGTTGGTCACTTTAAAGACAAAGGGCTGTCTCTTATACACATCTGACGCTGCCGACGACTAGTCGAGTG
>ERZ1027150.2345-NODE-2345-length-9884-cov-9.384881_pt1 | contig 9884 bp, 9 predicted proteins | sample MGYA00519276_ERZ1027150 | MGnify/ENA primary metagenome ERZ1027150 (study PRJEB26926, sample SAMN06164860) | human gut metagenome | biome: ENVO:00009003; feature: ENVO:2100002; material: ENVO:00002003 | host: Homo sapiens | place: USA | collected 2012 ... | reverse complement strand
GTTATGGAAGGCAATAGCAGAATAAATGCATACTTGAAAGCATTGGAGAAGAAAAAAAAATCTCCTGATTATAAAGTTTTCAATTATCAATTTATTTATAAAAAGTTTGATAATTCCCAAAAATTCATGGATGCTTATCGTAATATGAATATTTGCAATGTTCCAACTAAAACAAAAGATTTTGTAAGGGATTTGCTAGCTACAGGAGAAAATAAGATCTTAAGCAGCTATAATGAAAAGATAAAGCGAAAGCTCTCTGCTAAAGCTTCTGGATTTGCCACTGTGAATCAAGAAATAATGAAGCGTGATATACGTGCAATTTTCAATGATAAATTAGTCGATTATCTTAGAAATGATAGCATTCTCGAGTTTACTACTCCCGTATACAACGCCGTTCTCAAAGCTTTTGGTTGTGAGTCGGGTGAAATCAAAACATTCCTTAGAAGTGCTGTTATATGGAAATTTAATGCTGGTAAATTTAATGAAGCTAGTGACAAGAAAGTTATATCTGACAAACTTGTAAAGTTTTATGGGAATCTGAGTTCAGTAACGACTTCCAATATTCTCACTGCAAAAAAGACAGTAAAGGAAACTAAAGAGCAGGTAATTATGAAGTTCCTAGAAACAGAATACAAGCAGCAGAATGAAAATCCATAATAAACAAGTGGCATGTATGGGTATAATTTGTGTTAAGCGGTTCCATGATTGATGTGGGGGATTTTTCAAACTTCTGTGTCAGTTAGGAAACTACTAGAACAAATTATTTTTCACTTTTATCCGGTAAGAGATTCTCTTCAGTATTGAAAAGATTCGATTGTTGATGATAAGTGAGAAATTGCTACGTTTCTTGATCCAGACATTGAAAAGAAAGCTATCGTAGAATGAAATCATACTTTAATCAAACCTTGTTTTGTAGGTAGATACAGGATTTTAACTAGCCTAAAAGTGTATCAGGTAAAAATTCTAGGATTAGTTCTACACCTTGATATCCCCAATATATCCCCATTAACAAGGTTTGAATTTACAATTATGGATTAACGATAGTTTATTGTCATTTTGATTGACGGTAAGATTAAAAATAGTTAGGAATGGGGGGAGGGGTGAGTATATACATAATACCTGCAAGGTGGAATAAAAAATCTCCAAAGAGTTGAAAAACCTTTATAAAAGATATAATCCCCTGAATAAATTGTTCCATTATCCTGTCGGTTATGTAATATCCTCCTACCTCTTACCCCAAAACTTGTAATTATCGTATTTATGAATAAAACCATAATTAAAGTAAAAGAAGGAATAAAGTACTTGTCTGACATGGAAGGCCTGTTTGATAGTCTGCCAGACAAAGGACATTATATTTTCAACAAGAAAGTATGTGGTTGTGGAGCTACAGAGTTATTCCTGGGTTGTGATAAGAAATGCATATTAGCCAGTCCGAGAAAGAATCTGCTCTATAACAAATACAGTCAGCATCTTCTGGACAACTATCATCTTTTCAGGTATAACGGAGATAAGGATAAGTATTTCTCCAATGGTTCTATAAGTTCAAGTGAAACCGTAACATACAAGGATAATCTCAGGGACTATGTAAGAGGTGGTGGAACTAAGATTCTGACAACCTATGATTCCCTGAAACATATTCTTGAGATACTACAGGATGAGAAACAGGATCTTAATGAATGGAATGTTGTAGTTGATGAATTTCAGGTTATGTTCTATGACTGTCATTTCAAGGCAACCACTGAATATGAATTCTATAAGCTCTTACAAGGTTTTCCCAATGTAGTATTCCTGTCAGCCACACCGTTTCTTGAGGAATATCTTGACCAGCTTGATTTCTTTAAGGTTCTGACCATATATGAACTGGAATGGCTCGGCAGTATGATAGAGAAACCTGGTGTAAAGATAATCAGGACATCTCAATCCATAACAAAGCTCTGTGAAGGTATCATAGAGAAATACAGGAAAGGTGAAGGAGAAACCGCACTTGTTGATGGAAAAGAGATTAAGGCAAAGGAAGCTGTATTCTATATCAACAGCGTAAAGGAAATTGTCAAGGTTATTAAAGTTCTGAACATAAAACCGGAAGAAGTAAATATAATCTGTTCTTCCACCTCTGAAAATACAGGTAAGCTGAAGGAACTGCCTAAGGAGAAAGGTAAGGATTATAAGATTGGTGATATCCCGGGAAAAGGTGAAACCCATAAGATGTTTACTTTCTGCACCTCTACCGTATATGTAGGAGCCGATTTTTATTCCAACAATGCTTATTCCTATATTTTCGCCAATCCACATGTTGAAAGTCTGACCATAGATGTTTCAGTGGATATTCAGCAGATTATTGGACGGCAGAGACTTGATTCTAATCCATTCAAGAACAAGGCTACACTATACTTTAAAACGAAAGCATCTGATATGACTGAAGAAGCTATGAAAGAAAGTATAAGGCTGAAAAACGAAAAGACCACAAAACAGATTGAAAACTTTAACTCAGCCCCACACAAGGATGATTTTATAGAAGGGCTGAATAAGAAACCGAACCACAAGGAAAACTACTGCTGCATTAGTAAGGATGAAAAGGGCAAACAGATAATAGAAAAGAACCCACTCCTTGAACTTGCAGACAGAAGGGCATGGGAGATTACAAACAAGATATACAACAATGACCTTTCCATGTTTACTGCCTTAAGTGTCAATATGAATGTAACCAAAGACATAGACAGTAATGATTCTGAGGTTAATGATCTGTTTCGGGAATGGAATAAATTGAGAAACTTTAAGGACAGAGTTGTTTTCTATTGTGAGGCCTGTAAAAATCCTGAAGTTCTGAATAAATGTTGTTTCATACCGGCCAAATATAAGGAATACTACGAAGCCCTTGGGGAAGAAGGTATGAAGGAACTTGGTTGGAGGGAGGATTATATAAAGAATGCCATTGCTCCTATCCCCTTCGAGCAGAGACCGAATGACGAGATTATGGGAAAACTAAAGGCAAATCTGAAGGAGAGAAAGTTCTATGCAAAGTCTGAGATTAAGGAACTACTATGCAATATCTTTAAAGAACTCAGACTGAAAGGTAAACCAAGTGCTTCAGATGTTTCCTTTTACATCGATTGTGAAGAGAAATCAAAGAGGGTGGATGGCAAAAAAGTTGTAGGATATCAGGTGATTTCATACTACAAGAAAAGAGTGAGTCTGTTCAAGAGAATTTCTGATGTCAAAAATCCGATACAATATAACCTTGATGATATTCTGGAAATGATAAGGACAGGGAAACAGTTTGATCTGAAGAAGAAAGTCCAGGATGTCAGGAACGCTAAGGATAAGGATGAGAAGGACAGGATGAAAATAAGACTCCCGGCTGTTACATGGAATGGAATCTTCGAGAGCAAGAATAAAAACTGTCTCTTGGTTTACTCCTCTTATACAGCCCTCGACTTCGACCATATACCAAAGGATGAAATGCCTGGATTCATAGACAAGCTCAAGAAATCTTCCCATGTTTATGCCGGATTCAGGACTTCCAGCGGTGAAGGTTATAAAGCTATCATCCTACATGATAATCTGGAACCTTCCTACCATGATGATCTTTATGAACGGCTCTTGACTCGTTATAATTGTGGGGTTAAGGATACATCAACGAGAGACTTGGCTAGAGGGAATTATCTTTCATACGATCCTGACCTGTGGATAAACCCTGATGCTGTACCTTTCCATTTTGTTCCTTCCACACCAGTCCCAAAAGAAAATAGCAAGGTGAGGACTGAGACTGTAATAAAAACTGAGACTGGTGAGGAAATTCTTGTACAGGATGATGATGAAGCTTCAGGTTTTCTTCTAAAGCTGAGAAAACAGGTCATATCAGACGAAACCATTATCAAGTTTCTGAAGGGTATATGGACTGGAAAAGCTATCGGTCAGGGAAGAAATAATACTGCGATGTCTTATGCTGGTGTACTTTGTAAGGCTGGGATTGAGAAGAGTAAGGCAAAAGAAGTCATAAAAGAGCTTATACCAGGGTTCGATATTTCAGAGATTATCAGGTATGCTTATTCTCACAATATATACGGCTGTGAGAGAAGACGGTATATAAGAAAAAAGAATGGTTAATATATAAAACTGACAATATGAAAAAAAATAAGATCTTCTGGACTATTATAAACCAAATAATGAGAGACAAAGGCACCTATGATGATAAGTTTAAAGGCTACTGTAAGGCTTGTCACGAAATAAAAACAGTATCACAAAAATCAGGCTTTCCGTTTGTCTCGATGGATGGTAAAATCTATATCTACACCGGAACTCATCTGGAGGAGGTAGATGAGAATGAGCTTATGATGTTCCTGAAATTCTCTTACCAACAGCTTTCCGGGGATGCAGTCTATAGTGGAAAGAGAGAACTTATTAACGGACTCACAGCTCAGTTCCCCTATACTGTGATGGGATTGAATGTGAAACAGGCTGAAGATAAAATAAACTTCGGAAATGGAACTCTCGACCTGAAGACTGGAACCCTTTGTAAACATGACTGGGCTGATTACTTCAGATACGTCCTACCTTATGACTATGATAAGAACGCCTCCTGTCCAACCTTCATGAAATACCTGAAGGAAGTAATGCCCGAGAAGGAAGCTCAGGATGTACTTTCTGAATATGTAGGCTGGTTATTTATGCCGGGACTTAAACTGGAAAAAATTCTGTTCCTATATGGTTCAGGCTGTAATGGCAAATCAGTCTTCATAGATGTTGTTGAAGCCTTATTGGGAAAGGAAAACATATCCCATGAATCCTTGTCTGACCTTTGTGGCGAATATGGAGCAAACAGCAGGTCAAATCTGGCTGGAAAGATACTAAATACTTGTTCTGATGTAGCTCCAAATGCTTTCGCCGGTGACCTCTTCAAAAGGATAGCCAGTGGAGAACCGATAAGCACTAAGATTCTCTATAAGGATGTTACAACTCTTACTGATTATGCTAAAATGATATTCTGCCTTAACGAACTGCCTAAAACCAATGATACCTCAAACGGATTTTACAGGAGATTCTTGATAGCCCCCTTCAATGTCCAGATTCCCAAGAACAGGATAAACCCTAATCTGGCAAAGGACATTATCTCCCATGAACTCCCCGGTATCATGAACTGGGTCCTCAAAGGCAGGGAAAGGCTGAGAATGAATGGAAAGTTTACAGATTCTCCGGTGATGAACAAGACACTGGAAGAATACAGGATGATGGGGCAGAAAAAGAAGAGGAAAATCCAACTCTGGCTTCCTCCCTTCAATAATTGATAAAACAAAGGAGTCATCAATGAAACTTATCACTGGTGGCTCCTTTTACCATATTCTTCAATTAAAACCTGAAACAATTATGGTGCCATTTTCTTTTCTGCTTTTAATATATCTATTTATAGGATATAGAATATTTTTAGTTGTAGATGGTTATTACTTCTTCATTATATCTACAATTGGAACAGTTTTATAAGAACCTGAAGTTGTCTCATATCTATATACTCCAATCTGTCTTACACATTTTCCATTAGGAACTTTTATACGCTGTTTATCATAGAAAGTATTAGAAGCTTCATTTCTGAATAAAACAACAAGGTCAGTAGAAATATCGAGCATTTCATCCAGCTCATGTGCCAAAGCATGATTGCTATCCAAGACTTGAAAAATCTCAAAATCATTAGTGCTTATACAATCTCCAGGAGTTTCAAACAATGTGAAATTCTGGTTATTCTCTTCAGGACTACTGGAAGAATTCATAGCGTAACCAATAACTGTAAGTGTTACTATGCCTGTTAAAAATCCGGCAATAAAAATAAGTGCATTCTTCATAAACTATAAGATTTTAAAATTTGTTTATTCTGTAACTTAAAAGATGAAACTTAGTATTAAGGATATTGTACTAAGTAGTAATGATGGCAATCCTAATCTATATGAAATTCTTGTAGCATGAAAAGGATGATCCCAATAAAACCTGAAAACATCATAAAGGCTACCTTTAGAGACTTCAACATTGTGACCAACTATTGATGAATTATCGCTATCACTAAGTAAACTTATTGATAAAGGTGACAAACATAATTCTTCCTTAGATATTCCAGAAAAAGGGCTTTTCATATATTTACGTCTTATTATATAATTCGAATCAACAGATTTAATTCTAAGTATTGATATTAATTTCTTTTCCTGTGATACTATAGATTTTTTATATCCAAATATCTCTTTATAATTATCAGCAGTCATTAGTACCGCTTCGTCTAATTTTTCAACTGATGAATAGTTATCAAGGTATATGTTATATTGATCTGATTCTTTAGCTGATTTCGAATAGTTTAATGATTTAACTTTATATCTTTTCATATGCGATCTATTTTGATATTACTTAAAATGTTCCCTTATAAACTCTATCATTTCCTTCTCAACATCCATAAGCAACTGTTCACACTTGGAATCCTCTGAATTCGAAAGCAGTTGTAATAATTGTTTGTACTTATCTATATAATCAACAATTCTTTTATAGTTCCCATTAATAAAACCTTGCACTGTTTCACTATTACTTTCTCTATCAATAACCCCTAAATGGTATTTGGGCTTTTTATCGACAAAATCGGCATACGCATTATAGATGGAAGCACAAGGAAACTGTAAAACAATCTCCTGAGCCTTTCTAAAAATAGATTTGGCCATAATATCAATATTAAAATCTATATTTGCTGAGGTTGTCTGATTAGAGGCAAGTATTTTACATGTCTTTTCTCCTTTTGTATCTGATAATATAAAATATGCTGAAGCTTTATTCCAACCATAAGATATATAACCACTAAGCAAAATCCAACCATTTTCAATAGGACAACCTTGGATTAAATTATGGTCAGATATTGTAATATTATATTTACCATTACCTCCTTTATCTAATACTCTGTCAATATTAGAAATATACTCATATCCAGATTGATCAGAGTCAAATGTAAGCGTGTCAATCTTTAATGAGACACCATTTCTTTTAATACCTAAAATATAACTATCTTCCATATACCTAAATTATTTATCAGTTTTCAATATTACTTCAAATAAGTCAAGTATACAAATCTCATCAAACTATTTTACACCTTCAACACAATCACATCATCCAGGTTGGTTGTGTACTGGTGGGAGATATATTCACTCTTCAGATGCCAGGTCTTTGAATATCCCTGGGTAGAAATACGTATGGTATCATGACCGTTTTTCTTGTTTATTTCATCAATGGCGACCATTAGTTTTTGCTGTTTTTCCCGGTCAACCTCATCAAACAGATTTCCCTGGACTTCATTATCCCTGCATATACCCATACTATGACTCCAGCCTTCTTATAGTAATATTTACCATCCCCTTTCCAATACCTTCTGAGAACTTGAACTGCATAAGCTACAAGTTCCTGATGATTATTGGTAGCTACAGGAAAAATAATATCTGATGATATATAATCCTCCGGAGTATCAGCCATGAAGCGACTGGTATAAACAAAAACAGTCATATTCCTGCAAGTGATATGACTATCCCTCAGTTTTTGGGAACAGGAGGAAACTAAACGGTACAATATGATATTCTATTACTCGCATACAAGAGGATGTGTCAAAATGACACACCCTCCTTTTCCCAATAACTGTAACGGTTATTGGGGACTAGTCAATATAATTTATTGATGGGTTTCAATGTACCTTATAGCATCCCCGACAGTTCTAATACGTTCTGCTTGTTCATCAGGGATGCTTATGGAAAACACTTTTTCAAATTCCATAATTAACTCTACGGCATCTAAAGAATCTGCACCAAGATCATTCAAAAATGAAGCACTTTCAACAACCTCATAAGGTTCAACACCAAGTTTATCTATCACTATAGATTTAACTATTGAGGATACTGAGGAGCATCTTTTATATGAAGTTTCATCATCTGTATCTACCGTTTTTGATTCAATTTCTTCAAATCCATCATCAATGATTTTTTCGAAATCAGAACCATATCTGTTTTTGAAAACGTCTTCTTCGATTTCGTTGCCATTTTCGTCATAACAAAAAAGTGAAGAGTCTGAATCATCATCTAGGCTACCTCCAACACCTATTACACCATTCTTATGATAGCACCACAAGAATACAGGTACTGATTTTTTAAATTCCATTTCAAATCTCTCATTTGAAGAAACTAAGGTTCCTGTGAATTCTTCACCATTAATATATACCCTAGTTTTATCGTCATCATCAGTAATTATAGTTAACGAATCATCTTGTATGAATAGTTTATCACCTTCATTTTCATTAGGACAGTTTACAGTGTGAATAATATAGTTATTACCATCTTCATGTAATTCATTAACAGTAAAGACAAAATGCCATTCGTCATCTTCTTCATTCATATTATCGATGATTTCAAGAAGATTATTCGGTATTTCAAATGTGTGATTTATGTTCGAAAGACTATAGCCTTTTTTTAAAGAACAAAGCTCTATACTATCAACTAATACATAGTTATCATTTTGCCAATTATCATACTCTCGTGATTTCTCACTTATCCAACAATTTAATGATAGCAAACCTGTAGAGTCGTCACAAGTGTTATCAATTGTAGAACATGAAAATGATACTATATTATCCCCCTTTTCATAGCTATACGACAAATCACTAAGCGATACAGTTGAGGAATTGCCTGATTTTACTGGTTTAAATTCAGTATTTGAATCTGCAACATAAGATTTTGTAGATTTTTCTTGTTCTTTTTTTTCGCGAAATTTTCTTCGCATCTCATTTAAATCCATATCAAATTATTATTTTATTGCTTTACTGTCCACAAAAAATCGCGAATAGTTCTTTGAAATAATTGAATTATAGTTCGTTACAAGAGATTTTCTTGTGCAACGATTTGAAATCGTAACTTTGTAGCCTTAACTTAGGCTGCATATAAATAAAGACAAATACGCATTCGCCTAAATGGTTGAGTTTTTGAATAACTATAAGTTTTCCGTATTGTAAAGAAGTATGATGGCGACAAGTATGTTAACCATTTTACTTGCTGGAATCAACTTCTTACTTTGATGTTCGGACAATTGTACAACCGTGAAAGTCTTCGTGATCTGATTGTTGTACTGAATGCACATCAAGAAAAATGCTACCATCTTGGAGTTGGGAAACATGTCACTCGGAGTAACCTTGCAAAAGCAAATGAGAACCGGGACTACCGTACTTTTGAGGACTTCGCATTCTATATGATAAGCGGAGCCAGAAAGAAAAGAGTAAATGACATATTCAAACTAAACGGAAATGTATATGCCTTCGGTTCTACCACGATTGACTTGTGTCTGAAACTGTTTCCTTGGGCTAACTTTCGTACACAAAAGGGAGGTATAAAAATCCATACGTTGTATGACGTAGAGACTCAAGTGCCTGCCTTTGTCCATATAACCGAAGCAAAGATAAACGATGTCAGGGCTATGGATGTAATACCTTATGAGTCTGTCTCTTTCTATGTTTTCGACCGTGCATATAACGATTGTCATCGTCTCTATAAGATACATATGATGGATTCGTTCTTTGTTGTACGGGCTAAAACAAACATTAAGGCGAAAGTACTCAAATGGAAACGATGTTTACCTAAGAATATACAGTCCGACTGTGAGATTGAACTTACCGGTTTCTATACCTCAAAATCATATCCTGAAACGATTCCTTTGGTGAAGTTTTGGGATGTGGAAGACGAACGGGAGTTCATTTATCTGACAAACGCAAAACATATTCCAGCTTTACAGGTTACGGAACTTTACAAGAATCGTTGGCAAGTGGAACTGTTTTTTTAATGGCTCAAGCAACACCTTAAAATAAAGAAATTTTGGGGTACTTCCGAGAACGC
>ERZ1027150.2340-NODE-2340-length-9898-cov-5.452200_pt1 | contig 9898 bp, 7 predicted proteins | sample MGYA00519276_ERZ1027150 | MGnify/ENA primary metagenome ERZ1027150 (study PRJEB26926, sample SAMN06164860) | human gut metagenome | biome: ENVO:00009003; feature: ENVO:2100002; material: ENVO:00002003 | host: Homo sapiens | place: USA | collected 2012 ... | reverse complement strand
GAGATGTGTATAAGAGACAGCTATTTGCCCCAGGGAACATATTTGCTCAGCGACACCCTGCGGATGCGGGAGGGGAACTCCCTCATCGGCCTGAACCCCATTTCCACCCAGCTGGTCCTCGGGGAAAACAGCCCCGCTTGGGCCGGAATGGGCGCCCCCAAGGCGGTTCTGGAGACCAGCCGGGGCGGTTGGAACCTGGTCAATGGCCTTGGCATCGACACCGCGTCCCGTAATCCCCGGGCCGTGGGCTGTAAGTGGATGGCCTCTGCCAATTCCTATATGAACGATGTGAAGTTTGTGGGCGGCCATGGCCAGATCACCCAGCAGCAGGAAAACGTGCCTGTTTACAACGCCTCCCGCACAGCGGATGTGAACCCAGACCGCCCCTGGGACTCGCAGTACTGGAGTTTGTGGATCACCGACAATGGGGGCGGTGCTTTTAAGGATGTGTGGACGGCCAATACTTATGCGGAAGCAGGTTTTTTCGTGTCGGAAACGGAGACTCCCGGTGTTATGTATCAGGTGTCTATCGAACATCACGTGCGTCACGAGGTGCTGCTGCGTAACGTGGCGAACTGGAAATTTTTTTGCATGCAAACTGAAGAAGAGGTGGCAGAGGGTCCCTATTGCCAGCCATACGAGATGACGAACTGTCACGACTTGTTGTTTGCGAACTTCTACTCTTTCCGAGTTATTTGGGTGGACAATCCCTATCCAAGTGTTGTCCGCGCTTGGAACTGCGAGAATATAGAGTTTCTGAATTGTCACAATTTCACCCAGATGAAGTACACCATTGAGAATCTGTATGTTGATGTCAATACGGGAAAAACAGCTGGGTTCTGGCAGCTGGGAAGGCTACGGATTCCGCATATGGAAAGGGCTAAGAAGTTGCCTAATGTAAAAGGTGAGATTGGAAAAATAATTTCTGGTCTTGATTGTGTGGATGCTTTGTGTCAAGCTCCGGATGGCGCTATCTATATTTGCGACTCTCGGCTGTATCGCATCTATCGTTGGGATCCTGAGACAGAGACAATGATTTTGTTGACGAGCCAGCATTTTCAGCCCCTGTCTTTGGCTTGTGACAGTCAAGGACGACTGTTAGTTGTCACCGAGTATCAGCCGGTGAAAAATTCTGTGGTGAACGGTATAGAGGAACTGGTTACCGACGAATTTGGCGGGGAGTCTGGCGGCGGTTGCTATTATCCTTTCTTTTCCTACGATAGAAGAATCCGTGTCTGCGCTATTGATCCCAAAGCTCCCGAAGCTTCTTTGGAGCTGCTTCCCGTTGTCTCTTTAGAGCAGGTAAAACCTGATATTCTGTACTATCCGGCAAATCAATGGCGGGACAGCGGGGACATGATGGAGTCCTTTGCAAAAAATGACATCGCCTGTTACTTGGCGCCTGACGGTAAGACCGCTATCGTTCATACGCCCGCTTTGGCCAGAGCCTGCGGTTTAACCCCCTTGTGTCCGGGTAAACCCGCTTATCTGGTAGACGAATACAATAAGTGTATCGTGCAAGTGCAGGTGGGGAATGACTTTGCCCTTTCAAACCCCACTGTTTGGGCCGAACGAGGTGAGTATGGGTTTGCCATGACAGAGGACGGTGACGCATATATACCGGATTGTTTACTATATATCTACGTCGACGGAGAGAAAAAAGATACAATCCAGCTTCATGACCGTCCCGCATGCGTGTTGGAAGCTGGCAAAAATAAGGAATACCTCTATATTACCGCCCGCAGAGATGTGTACGCTTTGCGCTTGAAATAATTTGTAAGACTAAGTTTGAATTGCACCCCATTTGTTGATAGTATATCATACTGTCTAACAAATGGGGTGCAGTTCAGCAGTCAATAACGGGCATTTGTCATTCATATACAAGTTCGGTCAAAACGATTTCCTCCGCACGATTACGGATGCTGTTCATGCGGCGCACCCATTCCATTTGGCCGGAGAACAGATCGTGCTTGAAGGTGCCGATGCGGTGAAGGAAATGCTTTCCGGCTTGGTATGAGACTTAAAGCGGTACGGCTTTTCTGCAAGGTAAATTGATAACGCTGGTAAAATATTGACAACATAATACCAATCTATTATAATAAAACGCGGCTTTATTCGTATTTGTGTTTTTCGTTGTGATAGGGGGATAAAATGTTAAAAACCGTCCTGCTCCAGAAAATAAAACCGTACCGTCGGGTAAATAAAAAAGGCTTCACGCTTATGGAAATGCTGATTGTCGTGGCTATCATCGCGATACTCATTGCGGTCGCGATTCCGGTTTTCAGCGCACAACTTCATAAGGCAAGGGTCGCAACGGACTGGGCGAACCTGCGGTCGTTTTATGCCGACATACAAACGGATTATATGACAACAGGGAAGCAAAACCCGAAAGTCCCCGTAGGTTGGCACACAAACCCAGCTTACGACTGGCATTCGGTGACGTTTTTGAACGGACAGAAAGTCAAAATGAAAGCAGGCTTCTGCGCGGTGAATTTTAAAGAAGATGAGGGTTATTCGATCGTATACGAGTGTAACGACAATCACCCAGCGTGCCATCTCAGCCTGCCTGCAAAATAATATCTTGTTTAGAAGACTTTGTGCATTTTATGTGCAAAGTTTTTTTGCGGAAAAGCAAACCTTAAAAACATAAACCAAGAAAGAAGTCGCAAAATACCCCCCTGTAACCGCGTTTTTGTTATTGTTCTCGATTCCCTCGGCGCGGCTTTCGGAGCTGCTATAAAAGATGCTTTTTTCGTAGTATCCGTCAAGCAAAAAAGAGAGTTCTGCTGGAGGTTTTCTACTTTTTCCTCTACACTGGAGGAAAAGGGGGAGATGCTTTTGGAACGACCGGTATTCAGTTTTTTTTCAAAACTTATTATGCCGTTGTTTTACGATAAAAAGTTTTTGCGTGGCCGCTGGTTTGAGGAATCCAGTCTCGGCTGGACATGGTGCTGGCGAAACTTGTGGATGCAGAAGGTAAAGGGCATCAATCGCGATATTCCGTTCCCGGTTTCTTTCCGCAATGAAGTAAGCAGCGCGGAAAATCTGATTTTCGACCCGGATGATATGAACGATTTTAACGCGTTCGGCTGCTATTTTCAGAATTTCGCCGCCAAAATCGTCATTGGCAAAGGCAGTTATATCGCGCCGAATGTCGGTCTTGTCACGGCGAACCATGTGCTGACCGATTTGGAGCAGCATCAGCCCGGCAAAGACATCGTGCTTGGCAAAAACTGCTGGATCGGTATGAATTCCACCGTTTTGCCCGGCGTGGTGTTGGGTGACCACACCGTTGTGGGTGCGGGTTCGGTCGTGACGAAAAGCGTATCCGTCAGGCCATGGAAATGCTCACGCAGACAAACGACCGTGTGCTGAACATCTGCTACGCCTGTGGTTTCAATAATATCAATCATTTTAACCGTATTTTCAAATCCATCGTGGGCGTTTCGCCCACCCAGTACCGTTCTGCAAACCGTGAGGAAGCGCAGAACTGATTTGATTTTTGTAAAACTGTTTTGGGTTGACACGGTGAAAAAAAGCAGTATATAATAATAGAAAAATACTGCGAAATTGGAGATTTTATGAACTATTTATTATCCTACGAAGCCCTGCCGCCCGAAATCAAAGCACAGCTTACCCGCATCACGGAAAGCTGGAAAACGCACGCGGGGGAGAGCCTTGTCGGCGTGTATCTGCACGGCTCTGTCGCCCTCGGCGCATTTCAGCCCGCGTCCGGCGATTTGGACGTTCTGGTCGTTGTAAAGGACGCGCTCACAATCGAAACGAAGCTCAAAATCGCACAAGATCTGCTCGAAATCGACGGCTGTCCGTGCCCCGTGGAGCTCTCCGCCGTGAAGCTTTGCGACGTGCAGCCCTGGCGAACGCCCGGTAACTGCGTGTTCCATTACAGCGATTTCTGGAGCGAGCGCATCGCACAGCGATTGCATGACCCTGATTTCAACTGTTATGTGCTCGACCGGGAGTTCCCGGATGCCGACGTCACAAGCTACATCAAGCTTATTTTGCAGTGCGGCGTCACCCTGTACGGCCCGCCGCCAAAGGAGATTTTCTCCGAGATTTCCGATGAAGACTTCTGGCAGGGCATCTCCGCCGATGTCGAAAACTACGATTTTCATAGCTACAAGCCGCGCTACCTCGCGAGCAACGTCCTCATTTTAGGCCGCATTCTGTCGTTTAAAAAGGAGCGCCGCATTTTATCCAAATACGAAGCCGGGCTCTGGATAATCGAAAACGTCCCACAGAGCCTAAAATATCTGCCCGAGCGCGCCATGAAGATCTGGTTCGAGGGCGAAGCGCTCGATTTGCCCGAAGACGACCTCGAAAAGCTCCGAAAATATCTCATCGCCGAAATTCAAAAGTGAGGGAAAATATGAAAGGCCCAAAAACGCTCTACGTCTCCGATTTAGACGGCACCTTGCTGCGCCGCGACCAAACCGTCTCACCGTTCACGGCGGAAACGATCAATACTCTAACGGCACGCGGCATGCTGTTTTCTTACGCCACGGCGCGCTCGCTCGTCACCGCGAAACAGGTCACTAAGGGGCTCAACACGCACTTTCCGCTCATCATCTATAACGGCGCATTCGTGCGTGATAACGTCACGGAGGAAATTCTTCTCGCAAATTATTTTGACGCTTCCGTGTACGCGGTTTTAGATGAACTCTTCAAGGCGAATATCTACCCCATCGTGTACGCAAATGTGGACGGCAGAGAACATTTTTCCTTTATCTATGAAAAGTGCACGCCCGGCCTGAAAGGCTTTGCCGATACCCGCGTAAACGACCCCCGTACCCGCGAGGTGTATACGACAGAAGCGCTCACGCGCGGCGATCTTTTCTATATCACCTGCATCGGCGACCCGCAAAAACTCGCGCCATTTTACGAAAAATACCGCGAAACCTACCACGTTGTCTATTCCAAAGATATTTACTCCGACGAGCAGTGGCTCGAGATCATGCCGAAAACCGCCTCCAAAGCGAACGCCGTCCTCGAGTTGAAAGAGAAGCTCGGCTGCAAAAAGCTCGTCGTCTTCGGCGACGGCAAAAACGATCTTGATATGTTCCACGCTGCGGACGAAGCTTACGCCGTTCAAAATGCCGACAAAGAACTGAAAGCCGCCGCCACCGCCATCATCGGCGGCAACAACGAAGACGGCGTAGCCAAATGGCTTTTGGAGCATGCTGATTTTTAAAATTCGGAGGAAAATATGTACATTTATTACCCAAGCTGTAACTTTAGCGCGGCAAGTCCCGCAACGGCAAAAAAAGTCAAAGCGTATTTTGAAAAGCAAATGCCGGTTGCCGGCTGCTGCCGCGTCGATAAAAGAGAGATTTCCCCTGCGGATATCGCGCTTTACATCTGTCAGGCATGCCGCGAGACGCTCGAAGACAAAGTGAAAACGCAGTCGATGTGGGAATATCTCGATGCCTTAAAAGATTTCAACTTTCCGAACCTAAACGGTCAAAAATTCTATGTGCAGGATTGCTGGCGCGACCGCAATCATCCGGAGATCCACGAAGCCGTGCGCAGCCTTTTAAAGAAAATGCACGCGGAAGTGATAGAGATCGAGCATAACCGTGAAAAATCCATATTCTGCGGCAACCTGCATTACGAAACGGATGATCCGCGTCTCAAAAACTACCCGAACACTCCACTGTACAAGCTGCCCGAAGACCTGCAAACCTCTCTCATGCAGCATTATGCCGCGCAGTTTGACCCCAAAATCCCGGTGCTGTGCTACTGCAACCGCTGTTATGAATGCCTTCGTATGGGCGGTGCAGCCGCCGTTCACCTGCTCGATATCGCTTTTTCTGAAATGTAAAGACAGATTTGTTTCCTTTCAGACAGGAAACGAACCGCAAAATCGCCTATACTGAATACAGCGACAGAGGAAAGGGGAGAGCGTAAATGGAGTGGCTGCCCGGCAACAAGGAGTACGACCTTGCCGGCAAGTACAACATCGAGTGGTATTCCGCAGACGGCGACCCGGACAGCACCGACTACGAGTCCGCTATCTGGATCCCCGTTATCCCGAAAAAGTAAAATCTTATCACGCCATAAGGAAACTGCCCTGCCGATGCGCAAAACACCGGCAGGGCATCTCCTATTTTATGTCGGTTCCCGGGTAAAACCGTGCCAAAATTTCGTCAACCGTCATGCCGCCTTCCGCAAGCGTTATGGCGGCCGCTTGACTCATGCCCACGCCGTGCCCATAGCCGAGCGTCGTAAATGTGAACGCGCCGTTTTCATACGTTACCGTAAAACTCGCGCTGCGTAAACCGAGCGCCTCCCGCACATGCACGCCTGTCATTTCCACCCCGCAGACCGTAAGCTTTTCCACATATCCCGTGTCAAAATATTGAATATCCGAGAACCACTTTCCCGGCGCATCGTCAAATGAAATTTCCGAGAAAGCGGCTCGTATCTCGTCTTCTGTAAACGTTGCCGCGCTTTGAAACCCCTGCGCCAAAAGGTCGCTCGGACACGCCACAGCGGTGAGGTACGGGTAGCTTTTTTCCGGCCACACGTTCTCAAACGGCTGCGTGCACCCGGCAGAAATCGCAAAATAACACGCGTTGATCGGCTCGTTTTCAAAATAAATTTCTTTGTCGAGCACCGATAAGCACAGCGCCCGCACGCGGTTTTGTTCTTCGTCCGTCAGCCCCGCATCAACCGTGTAGATGCTCTTTTCCGCGCTGTCACAGGTAAAATCAAAATCTTTCCCCGTGTTTTCCCGCCGCTTGCGGTCATAGAGCGTGTGTATCGCGATGATTTGTGCCTTTAACGCCTCGTCGGGGACAGAAACAGCCATCTCACACGGCAGCGCCCCGCAGAGAAAATCCAGATCGTTCACGGTGCGGACCGTCTCTGTTGCCGTGTCGTAAATGCGAAAAACAGATTCGCTTTTTGCCGTGCCGCTCTCCGCAAACAGCAGCGGCGTTACCGCGCAAAACAGATACAGCGCACCCAAAGACGCGAAAAACCTGCGCACCGGCCATTTTGATTTCAGCTTCATTTTACACCTCGAGATGAAAAAACTTATTGTCACTCATGCAATATTTTGTGCTAAATTTAATTCTTGTAGAATAAATCAAGATAAAAATGAAAGATATTAAGCTTCATAATTCAAAAATGCTTGACGAAACCGCAACTCTGCGCTATTATGTATCTACTACGCGAAAATATGCGGAACGCAGTGCGAAGAGCCGCGCAGGAAAGGATGAGCAGTTTTGGAAAGATTGATAAACGAAAGTGCAAGCAGCACAACAGTCAGCGAGCTTTGCGCCGAGTATCGTGCCAATAACCAGATTACAAAGGATGAATACGAGCTTTACCACGTCAAACGCGGCTTGCGCAACCGCGACGGCACCGGCGTCATGGCCGGTCTTACGCACGTCTGTAACGTGCACGGCTACCTCATCAGCGACGGCGTGAAGATTCCGGATAGCGGCCGCCTCACATACCGCAGCATGAATGTTGTGGATATCATCAACGGCTGCCGCGCGGAAGGCCGTTTCGGCTTTGAAGAAGTCGTGTGGCTTTTGATCTTCGGCAAGCTGCCCGATGAACGTCAGTATAACCGCATCTGTCAGCTCCTTTACGAAAACCGCGAGCTGCCGGAATACTTCCCCGAGGACGTCATTATGAAAAACCCGTCGCGCGACGTGATGAATAAGCTCGCGCGTGCCGTTTTGACGCTCTATTCCTACGATGACGACCCGGACGATCTCTCACTCGAAAATAACATGCGCCAAAGCATCTCGCTCATTGCGCGTATGCCGGCCATCATGACGTATGCCTATCAGGTCAAGCGCCGCCATTACGATAAACAGACCATGTTTTTCCACCCGTTCGAGCCGCAGCACAAAACGGCGGAGGCGATTTTGAATGCCCTGCGCGAGGATCGCCAATTCACGCACGAGGAAGCCCAGCTGCTCGACCTTTGCATGGTGCTCCACGCAGAGCACGGCGGCGGTAACAACTCCACATTTACCACGCGTGTGCTTTCCTCCGCGCAAACGGATATCTACTCCACCATCGCCGCAGCTATCGGCTCCCTGAAGGGCTTCCGTCACGGCGGCGCGAACCACAAGGTACGCCAGATGATGACGGACATCATGCAGAATGTGCAGCACTGGGACAGCGATGACGAAGTGGAAAACTACCTCGAGCGCATTTTGCGCCGCGAGGTGGGGGACAAGAGCGGCCTCATCTACGGCATCGGTCACGCCATTTACACATTGTCCGATCCGCGTGCCGTCGAACTCAAAAAACAGGCGCGTTCCCTCGCCGCCAAAACCGGCTACGCCGACCAGTTCGCGCTGTATGAGCGCATCGAGCGCTTAGCGCCGGACGCGTTCCATAAAGTTACGGGGAACGAGAAAGTAGTATGCGCCAACGTCGATTTTTATTCCGGGCTCGTCTATGAGATGCTCGGCATTCCGGAGGATCTCTACACGCCCATGTTCGCCGTTTCGCGCATCTCCGGCTGGTGCGCCCACCGTATTGAGGAGCTCACAACGGGCGGCCGCATCATCCGCCCGGCGTACCGCGCGCTGCCCACCGGTCAGACCTACATCCCGCTCAAGGACCGCCATTACGATACAAAGTCCGTTTTGTAAATAAAACGGCATAAAAGCCCAAAACGGCTTGCTTTTTGCCGTTATTGCCCGTATAATCAAATTCAGAAAGCAGCAAGGTGTGTGCGATGGCCCTGTCTTCGCCCGCACCTTTCCGTTTGCATGATTCCATTAAATCTCGTTTCTCTACGAAAGGAAGAGGGGGTAAAATCCATGAAAGCACCCATCACATTTGCCATCGCTGGCTTCGGCGACCGCGGCAGCACATACGCTTCCATGCAGAAGCTTTTCCCGGACCGCATGAAGGTCGTCGCCGTGGCGGATATCAACCCGGAAAAGGTACAGAAAGCGAAAGAGCTCTACGGCATCAAGGATGAGCTTTGCTTCACGAGCGCAGAGGAAATGCTCGCGCAGGATAAGCTTGCCGATGTCATGGTCGTTTCCACCATGGATCGCCAGCACGTCAACCACGCCATTCCGGCGCTTGAAAAGGGCTATAATATCCTGATGGAAAAGCCGATCTCCCCGGATCTTCAGGAGTGCAAGCGTATCATCGAGGTTGCAAAGCACTGCCCCGGCAAGATCATCGTATGTCATGTTCTGCGCTATACCACGTTCTATAATACATTAAAGTCCATTCTCGACAGCAAAAAGATCGGCGATGTCGTCTCCGTCTGTGCAAACGAGAATGTCGGCTACTGGCACCAGGCGCACTCCTTTGTGCGCGGCAACTGGCGCAACAGTGACCAGACAAGCCCCATGATTCTCCAGAAGTGCTGCCACGATATGGACATCTACACCTGGCTGCTCGGCAAAAAGTGTAAGGCCATTTCCTCCGTCGGCGATACGCACCTCTTCAAAAAGGAGTGCGCACCGGAGGGCGCAACGCCGTACTGCCTCGGCGGCTGCAAAGCGAAGGAAAACTGCAAGTTCGACGCCGAGAAGATCTACATCACGAACCCCGCAACGGGCATCCGCAACGGCAATACGTGGATGGCGGGCGTTGCCTGCGGCGTGAACCCCACCGAAGAGCGCACCTACGAAGCACTGAAAAACGGTCAGTACGGCCGCTGCGTCTATATGTGCGACAACAACGTCGTCGACCACCAGCAGACGAATCTCCTCTTCGAGGACGGCACAACCATGAGCTTCACCATGTGCGCGTTCACCGAAAAGTGCTACCGTTATTTCAAGGCCATGGGCACGAACGGTGAGATCGAAGCCGATATGCTCTCGAATAAAATCCACGTCCTGTCTCTTATACACATCTCCGAGCCCACGAGACTGCAGCTAATCTC
>ERZ1027150.2338-NODE-2338-length-9903-cov-20.675569_pt1 | contig 9903 bp, 8 predicted proteins | sample MGYA00519276_ERZ1027150 | MGnify/ENA primary metagenome ERZ1027150 (study PRJEB26926, sample SAMN06164860) | human gut metagenome | biome: ENVO:00009003; feature: ENVO:2100002; material: ENVO:00002003 | host: Homo sapiens | place: USA | collected 2012 ... | reverse complement strand
TAAGAAGAGTTTGTTGTTTTATGAATCTACAATGTGTACTTTATCGGATGCTTACCTTTAATTAGGATTTTAACCATTTCTAATAAAGTTTCTTTAAACGATAATCATTTTCCCTATCTTTGCCCCCAGATAACAGTTATATAGACATTAAAACGACCAAAAAACAAATATATGAAAACTGATTTAGCATTTATGATTTTGGACAAGTTCGATAGAGAGCAATTTAAGTAGGATATGTCAGATGAATTCCAGCTTTATGCCGAATACGGATATTTCCCGACCGATAAGGAAATTCTGCCTGTCGAGGAAATTGAACAGGCGCTATGCTCAGCTCATGCTATTGGTTACAAGGCTGTACAGGATGGTAGGATTGTCAGCGGTGCCATTATCTCCATCGATAAGCAACAGCAACGCGGTTAGCTCGAACTGCTATACGTCAAACGCGGCACGCAGAGTCACGGCATAGTCAAGTTCATGTGGTTTGAAATAGAAAGGTTGTATCCTGATGTTATCACATGGGAAACGATAACACCCGCATTCGCCATGAGCAACATCCATTTTTATGTCAATGTATGCGGATTCCAAATAACAGAATATTTCAATCAGCGCCATCCCAATCTGCACCACTAACCTAACTATGACGGTCCAGATGACGATTCCCGTTTTGAAAAAAGTGAGACTATGAATCTATAGTGATTTATAAATATATGGAACAAGGTTTTAGGGTATTATTTCTCAACAACCTTGTTTCTTATTCCATATAAACTTTATGATTAAATCAACCCTTTCATCAAAGATAAATCCTAATCGTGATAAGCTGTACTTATTTCATCTGAAAATAATGTGACGATAAATGAACAGAATAAAATGAAAGATTATAGGGGATTTATCTCCTTTAATCAGGATTTGAAGCCATCTTCCTACTACGCTATCTCCCAGTAACTTTTCTACATTTTTTGTTTATCACTTTTTATTATTATATGTCCGCTATTTTATTTGAAAAATTGTTACAAGCATCTTACTTAAAACTATCATAAATAATCTTTACCAGAAAAATTGTCAGAACAATTATAATTATAGGTCTAGCAATGCCTTTTCCTTTATTTATAAAATAGTTTGCGCCTATATAATTACCTGCAATACCGAATACACTAGCAACAATGGCTAAAGGAAACATCACTGAATTACTTGATAAAAATACAGCAAGAGCAGCTACATTTGTTGAAAGATTGATTACTTTAGCTGTGCCTGCGGCTTCTTTCAATGTTAATCTCGCAATGTAGACCAGTAACAATATTAGAAATGTTCCAGTCCCAGGCCCATAAAAACCATCATAAATTCCTATAATAAGAGCGATAACCGTAGAAAAGAAAATCGACTTGGCGGGTGAAAAAGGCGGCTTACTATTTTCTATTGTTTTAGTTTTAATAACAAAAAATGCTGTTATTGGTATAATAACTAGCATAAGACTTTTAAAAATGTTAGTTGGTACAGTTAATGCTAACTTTGCACCTAACCACGAACCTGTCAAAGCGGTAAATATGGATGGTACCACATATTGTAAATTAATAAAACCTTTTTGCAGGAACCTATATGTTACAATAATAGTTCCCATGCAAGCGCTGAACTTATTCGTTCCAATGGCATAATGAGGTGGTAAACCAGCTATCAGATAAGCAGGTAATGATATTAGCCCACCGCCACCTGCAATTGCATCTACAAAGCCGGCAATAAAGACCAAAGGACAAATAATAATGTATTCCATCATAATAGGTATTATTTTGACTGCAAATGTATATAAAAAAGTTAATGTATGATTAGTTGCAATCAATAAAAACTAAATGTTATCACTACTATCTCATTAAAAATGGGAATTGCTCTTTGAAATAGTTGAATATAGTCTTTTACAAGCACTTTTTATTATGCGACGATTTGAATTTGCTATTTTGTAGTCTATTAAGATATACTGCATATGAACAAAAACAAATATGTCTTCTCCTAGTTGGTTGAATTTCTCGATAAAGATAAGCTTCGTCACTTGGTTGACAAATATAATGGAAATCGGTATGTTAAATCATTCACGTGCTAGAATCAACTTCTTGCATTGATTTTTGGTCAACTTATCAATCGTGAAAGCTTACGCGATGTAGTCGTTGTATTGGAAACGCATCATAGCAAATGTTATCATCTTGGAATAAGGCGAAATCCTATTGCTAAAACGATATTTGCTTCAGCCAACCAGAGCGATTTAAATTATTGCAATTTTACGCTCGTCGGGACGGGTGGTCCCGCCCCTTGGCGCTGGCTGTTCCCCGACCGATGAGTTTTCTAGAGAGAAATAATGCGTGACACAGTTTATTTTGTGGCTTTGTTTCCAACACTAAAAGTGAGAAAAAAACAATAAAATTTAACCTCACTACAATGCATAAGTGACCGTATCATCTTTACATCAGAATATGGTCACTTATTCTATTACTACTTTTTATTTACTATATTCTTGCCTCGCTTGAGAAGGAAACTCTGTATCTCCGAGGCGAGATAGAATGATTTCCCATTCTTTTCTACCGAGTAATATTTAATCTTGCCCTCTTGTCTGTAACGTGCCAGAGTTCTTTGTGACACACCAAGGAGTTCTGCCAAATCCACATTATCAAGCAGTTTATCCCCGTTCATACATTCTTTCAGACGGTTCATCTGATCCAGTTTCTTTTCAATACGGGCAAATCCCTCAACCATTGTACCTATCAGTCTTTCGAGTATCTCATTATCTATATATGACATAAATCCAATATTATTAAGTGAATAAATCGATACTCCAGTTGTGCGCACTCAAGAGTATATACTCATAATAGTGAGAATAACATGCCAAACAGATAAAGAAGATCAAACCATTTTGTATACAGCTGTCAATCAAGCATATAAATTAACATCCCGATTTTTGTTGTAAACTGAAAGTGTAAACCATTTAAAGCATGGCTATTACCAAGTTTACATTTCTATAACGACTACTTATTATACTTTGAACTAAGCTTTTAAGAGAGGTTTACTAATAGCTTTATAACGACTCAAGGTACAGATTTTAATGCCATACAGAATGTGGTAAACTATAAAATGGGAAGAATATTTGCAGTCATAACAAAGAAAAACTCTTAGTATGACTGCAACCTACTAAAAATAGCTACTAAAATTATTAAGTTTAAATAATAAAATATACTTAATCCCTATCTTTCATGAGATACTTTTATGCTTCCTGTTACTTTACCTTCTTCATCCAATGTATAAACACCACTCACAACAAGCCACATAGGAAAATTTGGAGTTCTGAGATAATTATGCAATCCTATAATGTTTTTCTCACCAAGTACATACCACATTAATTTCTTGTGATGAGTTTTGAGATAATCCAATATGGTATCTTTCCGGACTAAAAGATAGTTTTTTGACCTTTCTATAGCTCTAGCATCAAAACAAATCATCTCACCTTCTTCATTCAAGAAGATACCTTCCTTATCAGCGTATCGCATATTTAGACCATCAAATAACTGTTTTGAAGGCATGAGGATGTAAAAGGATGTTTTTTTAGAATAGTCTTCTTCTGCCTCCCACAAATAACCTATTGTAGTAATATCTACATGAGCTATAAACTGATTCATTTCCTTATCACATATATCCCTCTTTGTCAATCCTTCAATATCATAATATTTATATGCTGGTGACCAATAATACTCACGATAAAATAATTCATATCTATTACTACACTCCGGCATCCATCTTCCACCAAAATTTTGTTTCATGATCCATTCATAAACTAGAGAAAAATCTTCTTCATCAACAATAAAACTCCTTATTTGATACCATAATCTTTTATATATGCTATCTTTACTATGAGGTTCATTCCAGTCTGGATAACATTCTAATGCAAGCCAATTACATCCATTAGGATCTGTTAATTCTATAATTGGTACTGCTGATGGTATATCATCCTCTATATTAAGCCAATCTGACATTTCATACTCCCAGTTAGCATATTGTCCTCCACACCACCAAAAATCATCTTTGAGGTCTGAATCTTGATAATACTTATCTACTCTAACAAGAGTTGTTGGATCTATATCACGTACAGTAGGTTCCCAAGTTCCCTCATAGTCTACGACATTATCACTCCATGAATGTTCCAATTTTTTAAAATTATCTGCTACACGAGCTAATAATTCATGTAAGGCTAACCACTGATATTTCTTACCAATTCGTTCATTGGGTACAGTTGAGCGTCCTCTTCCAGATCCGATTTTCTGATCGAATGTGCCATGCTTATCTTCTCGATATCCATACTTGTCAATAATGAGTTTTATAGCTATATTACTCAAGTGTTCTGCATCAATTTTCCAGTTGCTCAGCGCTCTTTGAAATGTATATCTGCCAAAATCACCATAAGAACCTATAGTTGAATGTTCCGTAAACATGGAGGTAAGCATATTACACATACCTGGAGAATTCTTGTATCCCCCGCATTCGTCTAATATTAACTTTATTTCTTCGTCAGACACAGGTTTATAATCAAAAGAACTATTATAAGGCGGTCGTATCTTATTAACATTAAGACTCAACTTCTCTCCTATAGAAACAGCATATTCTATAATTTCCCGTGCATAGTCACGAAGCAATATATGAGGATAAACTTCACCTTTGACATTGAATATTGATAGATAGATGTATTGACATAAGCTGGTCAAATGTTCTTTTGATTTTGATCTTAATGCACATCCTAACGCTACGCCATAAAGCCTTTCATGGATATATGGGTCATCTACTTTTGAAAACTTCTCTAAAAGCGGTATAAGTACCTGCATTCTATTATGCAGAAGTTGTACGAGGGATTTTGTCGCTGTATCACGTAGTTGTCGATTGGTGCTTGCCAAAAACCAAGATAGTAAAGTAGCTCCTAGTTCCACTGACTTCTCATCTATATTAACCTCATTGCTTTCATCCCATACCCAATTAATAGTTTCTTCTATTATATTATCTTGACTATTATAAATACGATATAATATAGGTATCCACATGGCGTCCCTATCGGGTAACTGCATTGGTAAAAGCATTTTATGAAGATAATCTGCATTATAGTAGTTCCCCGTGTTAAAAGAAATCTCCATGATAGTTCGAATAAAACGGTATCTGAATTGATTATCTTCCATGAATTCATGAAAGTATGCATCAAGATTTGAGTCTATAGTATTCTCATTTCTCCATATTAAACTAGAAAGGACCGCATTTACAACGGCTTTATTATTACGTAATTTAGGCAATAAATCATATAATTCTATACCTTGACGTTCTGGCAATAAAATTGCTAAAGCTTCCAATAATCCACCAACCATATAAGGAGACTTTATCGACCGTATATATTCCTCCAATGATTTATCATCAAATTGCAATTCATCTATAAGATATTCTGCTTGAAGGATATTTTAAAATCTTTCGTACGTAAAATATATACATTCCTCGTATTCCAAAGCTGTATTTTGAAAAACATTTTTACTAAAAACTCCTTCAGATAGCAAACAATCCAACAATTCACCATCCAGAAACACACGAGGATAGATTTCTGAAAAGATTTCTACTGCCGTTTCTATTGGCATTTCATGCCTTCCTTTACTATATATTTTATATATTCACGAACAGCTTTGTCTATACACTTAATTGATTGAGAATATTGTTTGAATTTTCTAAGAGATTTCTCAATACCATCGAAAAACAAATTCAATACTGATGATATACCTTTTATTCCATCCGGTATCTTCCTATAACCATTATTTTTCATACCTTCACAGAATAGATGCAAAAACAATGGATTCCTAAATTCGGGATTAAGGAGTGGAACTGAAGGATACAATATACCATATTCCTTAAAAAAGAGTTGTACAGCCTTTTGTGTATTAGCTCCAAATCCATAATGCCTTGCCCGCACACAATAATCATTTCCAAATTCTTCCCTTGGAAGTATTACTGGTGAATATGATGTACGGATGCTCAAGACAAGTCCAAGCCATGGATGCTGTCTAATTCTATTAATAAAACTACGAATATTATTTTGCCAAATATTAAGACCATGTCCTTCATTTATCGCATCTATGAAAATTATAATGCGGTTTCCCGTAGTCTCAGCCTTAGTTTCAAGCATTTCTAACAATTCATCTGAAGAACCGCTGAAGTTAAGCATTCTCATCATCTGAATGAAAGGTTCTTCATCAGTGATAAATTTCTGTCCCAAGAAAAGTAAACTAAACAAGTTTTCATTTTGTCTTCTTTGAACAGTATCAGCCATTAAATGCGACTTACCGACTCCAGCATCTCCTTCAAGTATTAAAATAGGGTCATTTACTAACCTCATTATATCTTGATGTAAATCGTTGTGAACGCGCAAAATATCTATACCTAGTTCAAATATGTTACTTGATGTTCTGTTTTCTTCTTCTGTTACTCTTTCTTTTTCAACAATATTATTGGCAATATCTTGAACAGTTTCTCCCAATAACATCAATGCTGACAATAATTCATTAAGAGATATTCTATCTATACCGGTGATATTAGTTTCGTTAATTTGTTTAATCGCATTGCGGACATTTTCTACTAGATTAAGAATATTTTGACAATACTTATTTTTCTCTATTTTTCTACATGTATCCTCAGCTATCATCAACTCCTTGTCAAAAAAATACCTCAATGAACTTCCTCGTGAAAGCACCTCAAAATATTGAAAAGCCTCAACTTCAACATTAAGTTTAGGTGTATATCGTTTACCTAGGTCATTTATGGATTCTTCATTAAACCTAAAAAAATCCCTATCTGTAAATTCGTATTCGCCAAACCAAAATCGAAGCATACCTTGATTGGAAGGTTTTTGAAGTCTTTCTACCAAGTCTGAAGCCCACCAAAAATCAAAAATGACATGAGGATTTGTATTTGACCATCTTTTCACATGCTCATCAATCCGCTCTTTCATACTCTTCTTACCTGCAACATGAGCATTTGATGGATCTATGGGCACTACTATAATATAGCGCCTCAATTGAGGATAAGATTTTAACGCCTCATTAACCGACCTATTAATTTGTTTATACTGTGAATCATCAAAAGCCTTACAAAAATATTTGGCTTGCCAGGCCACAATACTTCCATCTTCAAGAACTTTATAACATTCCACGCCTCCATCTGGTTTTCCCCAGCGTTCAAATTTCTTTTCACTTGGAATTTCCTCTTTACGTGCCAACTGACAAACGAATTCTTCAAATCCCTCATTTGCAGCCCCCTTAATGGGTCTGATATTATTAAAATCTATATTCAGCATATTTCATTATTTTCAAGAAAAGAAATAAAGATGTTGTTTTGAAAGTTATATATAAAATAGTTCTTAATTCCATATCATTCATATTACTTTCCTCTTAAATTCCTTAATATTTTTTTAATATCATAATTCTTATACAAACTGACAATTAAGCTTTATGACTGAAATGAAATACACACTTTATATATTGCTTATCAAATTCACGTCTGGGAACATAAACATCTCTAATATCCCAAGAAGGTTCTTGTTTTATACATATAACTTTTGCCAGTTTTTCATTCCATAAATAATTTCTATATCCATATTGAGCTATTAATAATACTGCGTAAGCCATAATAGAATTAATAGCCATTTTTAAATTTGCTGATGCAAAATTATTCTCCCTATCGTGTTTTATCTGATTATAAGCAGTATACCAATCTAAACTTTTAGTTGGCTCCTTAATATCCCATTTAAGAAAAGGAGAAAAATTTCCAAGTAATGCATATCGATTAAAAGATAAAGTATATTCTACAAGCCTTAAAGGATTCAGCAACTGGATATAATCATTTGTATTAAAGAATAATCCTTTTTTTGTCATCATATTCTTTTCAAGAATATTTTTCATCATTGAGTCTACTTCAGAACACGCTAATATTATAATATTTCTAATTTCATGCCCATAAACATCCCAATTATCAGGATGTGGTGCAACAACCTTAAAAACTGAATATAAATCATCTATCAGAATCTCTAGCTGGTTTAAACGATTATAATATTCCTGATCGTCTATTGCCAAATCTAAATAACAATCACGTCTTGGCTTTTCATCATGTAAATCATCCGAGCAATGTTGAATCATTTTATAATTTAACAATGGACGATAAATCTGGCTATATGTTTCTCCACAATTCAAATCTAATTTTATAAGTTCTTTCTTTATATCTTTTAATTCACCTATTAATCCATATCTTGGACAAGATAAATCAAGGAAATTATATATTTCTATGTCATCAATAGAATCAACAAGTTCTAACTCTTTTCCCTGATATAAAACAAATGGAGATTCATATTCATCGTCATCTTCACTACAACTTGAAATTATAATTTTATTATCTCTACATTCAAAAATAGCCTTTATTGTTTGATACTTAATTCCGTCTATTATATTATAATTTGTATAAACATAAAAACCTTCTTGTAAATTCATAGTATCACATTCAAAATATAATTACAACAAAAATATTTATTAATTCATAAGTTGGTTATACCTGCTTCATCAGTATATTATTATTCACTAACTTTTTTAATCGCCTTATAAATCTCGCTATAAGAATCTCTACCTTTATATTTTTCGGCTAGTTCACATGCCTTATCCATTTTTGAATCAGCAAGCATTTCTTTAACCCATTTATCCTTCTCAAGGTATTTCCGAGTTTTATCGTATGTTGGCAAATATTGCTTTAACGCTCTTTCTGTTGCTGCTGAATCTTGAAAATATCGACACGTATCTTCAAAATGTAGTAAAAACCAATATTCTATTGACTGTAAGCTATCACAGAGAATCACATTGGGATTATTCTCATATTTCTTTTTGAGCGACACCATTTTTTTATTTTCTGCATCAGAACGCCTGCTAACATCTGCATCAAAAACACATATTACAAAGACATCTTCATCTAGAAGTTCCTTTATCTTCTTTTCTATTTTCTCAATACTATTGTTTTCAAATAAACGAGGAGAAATAGAATATCTATAACCAAGTATTTTTTTCAAATGACTGAAATAGAATAATTCAGTCAAGCCCTCACCAACGATATGAATAACCTGTCTGGTCGCTGTATTTTTTCTTGCTTTTCTCATAAAAGTACATGATTATAGATTAGGAATTGCACCGAATTTACCAAATTTATATGCCTTTTGGAGAGAACTAATCCTATTCAATCCTTTGAAATCTGTTAGAGGATACAGCACACTTGATCCGTCCGGATTCTTTTCAGTAAACCAGACATTATCTTTCCTAAGCAAATCTTCTTCTCCTAATAGTCCATCATAATGTGTAGTGAGCAACAACTGGGCTTGCTCTGATTCTTTTAGAAAACGTTCAATGATGTATTCTATCAATTTCGGATGAAGAGAGGATTCAATCTCGTCAACTGCAAGAAAAGCATCTCTTTCAAGAATCTTTTGTACTTGAGCGGCCAAGCCAAACGTACGGATAGTACCGTCCGATTCAAACAGTTCCGGGAACTCATAATAATCATTGTTACCATCATCAGATGAAACTTTGTGCTGATACATAGTATAATTAATCGAACCCTTATGTGTTTCCTGTTCTTTGGAAGTAATATTTGAAATATTGAAATCAGCTTCCTGTAGATATCTCAAAATATAATCTTTTGCAGACTCATTCTTGATTGATTCTTCGGCATAACGACTTAAAGATGATGCAGGCACAATTGCCGGCATAACCTGATTGGTTAGATACTGAAGAACTGCCTCTAATTCTACAATATGTGTATTTACCTGCATATAAGCAGCAAAAACTGACATGTTATGCAAACACTTCAATGTTATTT
>ERZ1027150.2331-NODE-2331-length-9927-cov-6.002330_pt1 | contig 9927 bp, 9 predicted proteins | sample MGYA00519276_ERZ1027150 | MGnify/ENA primary metagenome ERZ1027150 (study PRJEB26926, sample SAMN06164860) | human gut metagenome | biome: ENVO:00009003; feature: ENVO:2100002; material: ENVO:00002003 | host: Homo sapiens | place: USA | collected 2012 ... | reverse complement strand
GAAACGACTCCACCCGGTCGGAGCGCCCGTTTCCCAGAAAGTCCAGCAGCACACACCGGAAATGAGGCGTATAGAGTGGAAGCAACGGCTCAAACAGCCGGGATGAGGCGGTATTGCCATGGAGAAAGATCAGGACCGGGCCCTCGCCCGCCTCCTGATAAAACATGCTTCTGCCGCAGTAGGGCACCTTGGGCACATCGCTCCCCCCTCCCATTTGGGCTATCATATCATCTCTTTGCTTTCCGCGCAAGCAGGAAATCCACGTCGCCATTTACAGCGCCGGGTCTGTATGGTACAATAGCATTCTGAATGTACGGAGGGCTCCCCGGCGGGGTCTTCCTGAAATCGGATCGGGAACCGACCCAGGAGGATGTTGACACATGCGGATGCGAAAGAAAAAGAATCTGATCCCCCGGATGGAGCGCTGCGGCGACCGCCTGATTCGGGAGCCCTACTCCATGCCGGGCAAGTGGTGGGAGCTGATGCCCCAGGCCCGGGATCTGCGGCTGGAGCTGGGCTGCGGCAAGGGCGGCTTCATCTCCCAGCTGGCCTGCGCCCACCCGGAAAACAACTATCTGGGCATCGATATCACCGATAAGGTGCTCATCCTCGCCAAGCGCAAGATCGAAGCCGCCTATCAGGCTGCGGGCCGCCCCATCGACAACGTGAAGATCATGAGCACCGACATCGAGCGCATCAAGGGGGTCATTACCGCCGAGGATACGGTCAGCCGTATCTACATCAACTTCTGCAATCCGTGGAGCAAGAACGGCTCTTCCCACAAGCACCGCCTCACCTACCCGCGCCAGCTCATCAACTACCGTGAGTTCCTCAAGGACGGCGGCGAGATCTACTTCAAGACCGACGACGATGATCTGTTCCGCGACAGTCTGGAATACTTCCCCGCTTCCGGCTACGACATCGAGTGGATGACCTTTGACCTCCATGAGAACGAGCCGGAGTGGAACATCCGCACCGAACACGAGGGCATGTTCACCGAAATGGGCATCAAGATCAAGGCCCTGATCGCCCGCAAGGACCCGGACCCCGCCAGCGTGACCTGGATCGAGCCGAAGATCCTCAAGCGTCAGGCCCGCGAAGCGGCCGAGGCCGAGGCTGCTGCCAAGGCTGCACAGGAAGGCGAAGGCAATGAATGACCCCTGCGAGATCTGCCTGAACAATGTGCAGGACGAGTACGGCAGCTGGTACTGTGCTCAGGGCGGCTGTCTGGACGAGGACGAGATGGCCCGCTATCTTTCCCGCAGCACAGCTGCCTGCCCGTTCTTTGAGCCGGGCGATGAATACAAGATCGTACAAAAACAGAACTGACCTGCACAGCAGCATGATTCTCACAGGAGGTGTTTTATGCTCAACTTTCTCACGACCACCACAGTATGCGGCTTTTCGCTGTATCATGTGCTGGCCTTCTTTCTCATTTATTCCTGCACCGGCTGGTGTCTGGAGGTCATCTTTGCCGCCGCCACCACCGGTCAGCTGGTGAACCGCGGCTTTCTCAACGGCCCGGTGTGCCCCATTTACGGCTTCGGCATGGTCATTGTGCTGTTCACCCTGACCCCTTTGCAGAACAGCGTCCTGCTGCTGTACATCGGCGGTGTCATCCTGCCCAGTGCGCTGGAACTGGTAGGCGGCTGGGCACTGTATAAGCTCTATCACACCCGCTGGTGGGACTACAGCGACTTTCCCTTCAACATCGGCGGCTACATCTGTCTGGAATTCAGCCTGCTGTGGGGCGTGGGCACGCTGGTGGTCATGCGCATCGTCCACCCGGTCGTCGCCGGTCTTGTGGATATGGTCCCGCCCTTTGTGGGCTTTGTCGTTATGTGTGTGTTCTATGCAGTCTACGCGGCAGACGTAGTCGTTACGGCCTTTGCCGCCTCCGGTCTGGCCAAGACGCTGGATGCCATGGAACAGCTGGCCGACAGTATCCATGCCGTCAGCGATGCCATGACCCAGCTGCTGGGCACCACCACCCTGAACGCCGACCAGAAGCTGGACGAGCAGCGCCTGCAGCTCAAGCTTGCTGCCGCCGAGGCCCGCGAAGCCGCACCGAAAAAGCGCGCCCTGCGTGAAACGCTGGCCGCCGTCCGTGCCAAGACCGAAGAGGCCCGCGAGGCCGCAAAGCGTGCTTCCGAGATCGCCAAGCTCAACACGGCCGAAGCCGCCAAGGCTGCACAGCTGGCCGCCAAGGGCACGATGGAGCGCGCTGCCGAGCTGCTGCGTCTGGAACAGCTGGCCGAGGAGCTGCAGGCCCGCAGCGAGGAGATGCGCGCCCGCACCCGGAGCTCCAAGTACTTTGGCAAGGGCCGTATGCTCCGCGCTTACCCCAAGCTGCGCCACGGCGAAAAGCACCGCTCTCTGGACGAGCTGCGGGAGCGCCTGAAGTACGAGCGCAAACACTGACCCTGCCCGTTGCAGCAACCCCAAATGCCCCTGACCGGCTTCTTTCGGTCAGGGGCATTTTTCTTGCACTGCATTCTCCATAAAGTCAGGCAGATCTTGTGCTGCTGCACGATTTTATTCTCATTCTGTTTTCCACCTTGTACGCTCCTTTTTTGTACACTTTTCCAAATTTATTTTCGTCATATTGACAAAAAAAAAAAAAAAGTATCTTATCCTGTGCAATATGCTATTCCCGCTAAAAACTGAAGAATCGGCAAGCCAGTCGAAAGGCTGCGACGCAAAGCTACAAGGGCCTGTAATATGGCAGCCAGCCGCACGTTATTCTCTCCGGGTAAGGTAATATGAAACCTTGCACCTCCTTGTGAAGATGCGTCGGCTTCCCTTCAGGAGAGCGAGCGCGCAGCGGGCCTACAAGGGTTCAGAGTGTCGTACCAGCCGTTTGGCCGGTGCGGCGCTCTTTTGTTTTGGTTGAAATAGAGAGAAAGTTTTTTGGGAATATCATGGAAAAGGAGTAAAAAATTATGAGACCCAAGCGTTTGATCAGCTTATTGGTTGCGGTCTGCATGATGATCACCATGCTGCCCCTGTCGGCAGTCACGGCATTTGCAGCAGACACGTCATCGTCAACTGTATATGAAGCCACCGTTGACGGTTACAAGTATGCCTATACGGTAAATGGCGGTAATGCAACCATCACAGATTTTCTTGGCCCTGTTGCTTCAACAAGCACTGGCTCCTACGACATCACCATACCCGAAAAGTTGGACGACCACCCTGTAACCGGTTTGGGAGAATCTTCATTCTCTGGCACCTATTCACCTGATCATCCGAAAAATAACACTCTGCTCTCATTCTGTAACCAGATTCAATCCGTCACAATTCCAGAAAGCGTCACTTCCATCGGTAAGTCTGCCTTTGAAGATTGCTCCAACTTGGACTCTCTTACCATCAAAGGTGTTGCCACTTCGATAGGAGCCTATGCCTTTGGAAGCTGTACTTCTCTTACATCACTTTCGTTAGTTGGCAGCTTTCAAACGATCGGCGATTACGCCTTTGTAAGCTGTGGCATGACATCTCTTACCATTGATGCCACTATCACATCGATTGAAAAATACGCCTTTTCAAGCAGATCTCTTACATCGCTTTCATTAACGGGCAACGTTCAGAAAATCGGCGATTACGCCTTTTATTCTTGCTCTTCTCTGAAGACCGTCACTCTTCCCAAAAGTCTGACTTCCATCGGAGCGTATGCTTTTGATTCCTGCACCAGCCTGGATTCGATTGAAATTCCCGGAACGGTCACTGAGATCGGTGATTTCGCATTCCACCTCAGTGGGCTTACCTCCGTCAAAATTGACGAAGGTGTGCAGTCAACCGGAGTTCATATGTTTTATGATTGCGATAACCTGGCCACTGTGAACCTCCCTGAAAGCCTGACAACCATTGCCAAGGGTTCCTTTGCGTTTTGCTCCGACTTGAATCATGTTAAGATCCCCGCCCGTGTCACTTGCATTGGGGATGGTGCGTTTTCCCATTGCACCTCACTTTCAGAGATCACCCTGCAAGATGAAGTGAAAACCATCGGTGCGGATGCTTTTTTATCCTGCCAAGAGCTCACCTCGATCACTCTGCCGGACAGTGTGACAGACATTGGCAAGGAGGCTTTTGGGCATTGCTCAAAACTCGAGTCCATCACCATCCCGAAAAATGTAACAACCATTAAATCTGATACCTTTGACTTTTGCTTCAATCTGAAATCCATTACGCTCCCTGCCGGATTGACCTCCTTCCAGGATGATCTGAGCACTTGTACGGCTGGGTATTTCTACGCTACCGATTACAAAAAGGACGAAAATGGCGACCCCATTTATGGCGAAGATGGACAGCCTATCTATATTTACACTCCCAATGGTGCCATCTACTATAACAGCAATAAAACCGATGCAGATAAACTGCTTGCAAACTCTACCAACACCGATCTGAAAAACCGCAATTTTCTTTACCTCTGCAATGTGACCTTTGATGCCAATGGCGGCAACCTGACCGACTCCGCTGAGGTGCCGGTTTATAAGACCGAAAAAATCACTGATACCAAGGCAAACGAACTGACTGCCATCCATGATCCCACCCGTGCGGGTTACAAGTTCACCGGCTGGTACACCACCCCAGATGGCAAGCCCGAAGATGGCAAGTTTGATGTGGACGAAACCGCAATTACAAAGGACATCACCCTCTATGCCGGTTGGGAGTTCGACCCCGATGCTCCGAGCTGCCACCCGCTGACCGTGACCGGCGGCACTGTTACTGTGAAATACGACGGCAGCGATGTGACCAGCAAGTTGAACAGCAGCACTGACGCAACCACCGGCCAAAAGACCTACTCTGTACCGGAAGGCGCAGAAGTGACCGTGACGCTGGACAAGAACACAGCGCCCGAGGGCAAGGTGTTTGACGGTTGGTCTACCTCCCTGCCCACAGGTCAGGACTACAAGGCAGAAAACATCACCTTTACCATGCGCAGTGGTGTGAATGTGTCTGCAACGTACCGTGATGCCGCCGCTGACCACACCCCCGGTACCGCAGCCTGCCACCCGCTGACCGTGACCGGCGGCATTGTTACCGTGAAAAACGGTGACAAGGATGTGACCGATACCCTGACTGTTACTACTGACGAGACCACCGGCAAAAAGACCTACTCTGTACCGGAAGGCGCAACAGTGACCGTGACGCTGGACAAGACCCTGATCCCTGAGGGCATGGTGTTTGACATCTGGTCTACCGGCAAGTTCTCCCTGCCGCTGGGTCAGGACTACAAGGCTGAGAGCATCACCTTTACCATGAACACCATGAGCAGTGATGCGGATATTGCCGCACAGTACCGTGATGCCACCATTGAAGATGATGGGCCCAATGTGCTGGGCACTGCCGCGATCATTGGTACTGCCGCTGTGGGCGGTGCAGTGCTGGGCTATCAGGCCTATTCTCTGGGCGCTGAATTTGCAGGCAAGCTGATGGCTCTGCCCTACTTCCCCAGCAACCGCAGCGCCCTTGCCATGATGCTGTGGGAGGATGCAGGCAAGCCCATGCCCGAATCTGAACTGCTCTACCCCGATGTAGGGCAGGAAGAGCAGGATATGGACCTGCAGCATGCCGCCCGCTGGGCCATGGAAAACGAGCTTATCCCTGACCTGAACGATGAGGGCACGGCTCCGGAAGAGATGAAGTTCTTCCCGGCCAATCCCGTAAGCAAGCTCGATGTGCTGAATGCATGGCAGAAGGCACAGGAGCTCAAGAACAACTAACGCCATCCCCGAATATTCCCAAATATACGTAGAAGCGCCTCATCCTTTACCGGATGGGGCGCTTCTGCGTTGTAATGTGTCGAATTTTCTGTTATACTGTACCTGTCGGCCTTCCGACCCATTTGATGTGGGAAGGAGGTGGTAACCATGGAAATGGTAGTCTCATTTATACTGTCCGTCGCAGCGGGTGTGGTCAGCTACTACATCTGCAAGTGGCTTGAGGAACAGTTCAAGGCCGGTAAGCACTAACCCTTAGCAAGCAGGAAGCCCCCTTGGTATTCGCAGTACCGAGGGGGCTTCTTGTTGCTTTGGTGGAACCATGGAATGGTTCCGTAGTCTCATCTACAACTTTAGTATATGCACTCCTGCGCAAAAAGTCAAGAGGGCCGCCACAGATTTTGTTTCGCATCTGCGCCTGTTTCAGCTTATCACGCCCACAGATCCTCGGGGTACAGGCCCTCCTGGGTTTTCTGGGCGATGGCGGCCACCACGGTGGGCTTATCCTCACGGTAGGTCACGCCGTACCACTTATCGGTGCTCTTGAGCACGGTGACTGCCGCCTTGCCCTCATCGATGAGCTCGCTGGCCACGGTGGGCAGGAAATACTCGCATTTGAGGGGGTTCTTGGGCAGATTCTCACGCAGCCAGCCTGCAAAGCGGCGGTCGGCCTCGTCCAGGAAGCTCTTGCCGAAGCCCCACAGGTTCATGCTGACAGGTGCTTCCACCGGCAGGTCATCCGTGCCCTCACCGACAAGAGCGGTGCAGCGGATGCCGCCCTCATAGGTCTCGATGCCGGTGCGCTCGGTCACGCTGTGCAGGGTGCCGTCCGGGTTCACCACGCAGACACCGCGGGAGACGGTGCCGTTCTCGGAGACAGTATTTTTGAGCAGGTAGCTCACCATGCAGTAATCGTAAACTGCGCCGTCCTGATGGGTGGACAGATACTCATAGATGACCTTGAAGGCCTCGGGGCCGTAGTAGTCGTCCGCGTTGATGACAGCGAAGGGCCCATCAATGAGGTCTTTTGCGGCCAGCACGGCGTGGCAGGTGCCCCAGGGCTTGACACGGCCCTCGGGGATGGTGAAGCCTGCGGGCAGCTCATCCAGCTGCTGGAAAGCGTATTTCACGTTCATGCCCTGAGAGACGCGGTCACCGATGGCGGCTTTGAAGGCATCCTCGATCTCGTGCTTGATGACAAAGATCACAGTCTCAAAGCCTGCGCGGTGGGCATCGTACAGGGAGTACTCCACAATGGGCTGACCCTTGGGGCCCACCGGGTCGATCTGCTTCATGCCGCCGTAACGGCTGCCCATGCCGGCAGCCATGACCACCAATACCGGTTTGTTCATTTTTCTTTCCTCCTGCGTCAGTGCGCTGTTCTTTGAGTCTATTATACTCCAAAATTTCCCGGGCAACAAGGGATAGCTTTTTCTTGAATTTTTGCATGGATTCTCACCCACTGCCGTGATAGAATAGAGGCAATGGAGTTTCCGCAGAAAAGGAGAATGCTTATGTCAACCAAAACTGTCTGGATCACCGGCGCTTCTTCCGGCATCGGGCGGGAGTTTGCCCGCCGCTATGCCCGGCTGGGCTTCCGGCTCATTCTGACCGCCCGCCGCCGCGACCGGCTGGAGACCCTTGCCGCCGAGCTCCGGGCGAAACACGGCACCCTCTGCCGCATCGTACCCGCCGACCTTGAGCAGGATGCGCAGGTCACCGCCCTGTGCGAAGCACTGGCAGACGAACGCATCGACCTGTTCATCAACAACGCAGGCTTTGGTGCCTGCGGTGCCTTTTCCGAAACAGACGAGGGCAAGGAGCTTTCCATGCTGCGGGTGAACGTGCTGGCCATGCACCGGCTGTTCAAGTTCACCCTGCGCAAGATGGAAGCACAGGGCTATGGCACCATCCTGAACGTGGCATCCTCGGCGGGCCTGCTGCCGGGCGGGCCCTATATGGCGGGCTACTACGCCTCCAAGGCATACGTTGTCAGCCTGACCCGCGGCGTGGCTGAGGAGCTGCGGGAGCAGCACAGCCCGGTCTATGTCTGTGCCCTCTGCCCCGGCCCCGTGGACACCGAGTTCAACGACCGTGCCGACGTGGTATTCGCCCTTAAGGGCATCACCCCGGAGCTCTGCGTGGAGGAGGCCATGCGCGGGATGCTCCGCCGCAAGACCATCATCGTGCCCAGCACCCTGATGCGCCTTGCCACCACGGCCCAGAAGCTCGTTCCCACGCCCCTGCTCATGCCCATCGTGGCACGCCAGCAGAAAAAGAAGCTGGGCTGATGGCCGCTTGACAGCGCACCGCCGCTCATGTATCTTAGAGGTATCCGAAAAAACAGGAGGAATGTTCCATGAAAATTGCACTCATCAACGAAAACAGTCAGGCCGCCAAGAACGGCATCATTGAAACCGCCCTGAAAAAGGTGGTGGAACCCATGGGCCACGAGGTGGTCAACTACGGCATGTACACCGCCGAGGATGCCGCCCAGCTGACCTATGTTCAGTGCGGCATTCTGGCCGCCATCCTGCTGAACAGCGGCGCGGCCGACTACGTCATCACCGGCTGCGGCACCGGCGAGGGTGCCATGCTGGCCCTGAACAGCTTCCCCGGCGTGATCTGCGGCCATGTGGAGGACCCCGTGGACGCTTACACCTTTGCCCACGTCAACGACGGCAACGCCGTTTCCATGCCCTTTGCCAAGGGCTTTGGCTGGGGCGGCGAGCTGAACCTCGAGTACTGCTTCGAGAAGCTGTTCGGCTTTGGCCACGGTCAGGGCTACCCCAAGGAGCGCGTTGTGCCTGAGATGCGGAACAAGGCCATTCTGGATGATGTGCGCGCTGCCACCTTCAAGCCCCTGATCGAGTGCCTGCAGAGCATCGACCAGGACCTGCTCAAGGGAGCCATTGCAGGCGAAAAGTTCAGTGAGCTGTTCTTCGCCTCCTGCAAAGATGAGCAGCTGGCCGCCTACATCAAGACCCTGCTGTAAGCAGAAGCGGCAGGATATACGAATCTTATCCAAACACATCCTGCTCACCCTGAAAAGGGCGGTTTATGATACGAAACACGAGGAAGTCTAATATGGCATGGTTATACCATTTCAATCAGATCGTCACCCACGGCATGGAGGGGTTTCTGGAGACGGCAGTGCCGCTGATCTCCGGGCTGGCTGAGATCATCGGTCTGTTCATCATCGTCACCAGCCTTGTCAAGGCCACCTACCACTATGTGCGGGTCACCTTTTTCCATGGCCAGCACGATTTCCTCCACGAGATGTCCAGCGGCCTGACCACGGCGCTGGAGTTCCTGATGTCGGCGGAGATCGCCAAGACCTTCCTGCTGCAGAATCTGGAATCGGTGGTGCCGCTGGCGGCCACCTTTGCCCTGCGGGCCATGATGAGCCTGATGCTCCACTGGGAGATGGAGGGCGGGCACCGCTCCGGCCGCAAAAAGGAAGAAACGCCCGCCGGTGAGGCCGAGAAAAAAGAATGACTTATAAAGCTTTCCTCTTTTTTCTCGGTTCTGGGTTGTGTAAAACGTAAAAATCGCGCCCCGGCTCTTGACAGTTTTGCACAAAGGGGCTATACTCGTGCCATCGAAAGCAAAGGCGCTGACGGAAGTGATTCCGCCAGCGCTTTTTGTGTTTTCGCTGGATATTGCTCGGGAGGAATAGAGGGCCTCCTGAACAAGGCTCCCGCGCACATTCGGTGCGGGGAGCGCATTACAAACCGGGGAGGTATTATAATGTTCAGTTCCATAAACACCTGTTGGGTGCTGGTTGCGGCATTCCTGGTCTACTTTATGCAGGCCGGTTTTGCGCTGTGTGAGGCGGGCTTTACCCGCGCCAAAAACACCGGCAACATCCTGATGAAAAACATGATGGACTTCTGCATCGGCACACCGTGCTACTGGGTCATCGGCTTCGGCCTGATGTTCGGCGGCACAAGCGCGCTGATCGGCGGGTTCGATCCGTTCATTCAGGGCGATTACAGCCACCTGGGGCTTGATATCCCGCTGTGGGTGTACATCGTGTTCCAGACCGTGTTCTGCGCCACGGCAGCCACCATCGTGTCCGGCTCCATGGCCGAGCGCACCAACTTCAAGGCTTACTGCGTTTATTCCGCTGCCATTTCGCTGGTGGTCTACCCCATCTGCGGCCACTGGATGTGGGGCGGCGGCTGGCTGCAGAGCATGGGCTTCC
>ERZ1027150.2328-NODE-2328-length-9942-cov-6.481643_pt1 | contig 9942 bp, 7 predicted proteins | sample MGYA00519276_ERZ1027150 | MGnify/ENA primary metagenome ERZ1027150 (study PRJEB26926, sample SAMN06164860) | human gut metagenome | biome: ENVO:00009003; feature: ENVO:2100002; material: ENVO:00002003 | host: Homo sapiens | place: USA | collected 2012 ... | reverse complement strand
TAAGAGACAGGGATAGACTCTCATCCTTTTTCATTTCGAAACGCATGGGGCGTTTCACTTTTCCGTCGATCTTAACCAATACGTCATAGGCAGGGACTATTACTACATCGCCTTCCTGAAGACGGATGTCATCCTGAATGTTTCCTTTCATGATAAATTGGTAGACGTCGATCGTGGCGATATTTTTGCCGTTACGTACCAGCTGTACATTGCGAAGGCTTCCTATGTCACTGACTCCACCCGCACGGTAAAGTGCATGGAAGACTGTAGCAAAAGAAGAGAGGGAGTAAGTACCCGGTTGGACAACCTCACCCATTACATTGATCTGGATAGTACGTATGCTGCCCAAAGTCAGACGGATGTCAGAGGTGGGATCATTCGCATTATTAAGACCATTATATATCTTGTTTAATGTCTTTTTGAGATAGTCATTGGCTTCAGCAATAGTTAGTCCGTTCAGGTTGACAGGACCAATTTTCTGAATGTTGATCGTGCCGTCAGGAGAAATCTGTTGGCGGATAGTGTTCTGGCTGGCTCCCCAGATATCGATAATCACTTCATCACCGGGACCCAGACGATAGTTTAAGGGAGTGGCGATGTTGACGCTGGGTTCAAAAGTCAGGTTACGGGTGTTGAAGATATTTCGTCCGAAAACCTGATTGCCACGTGCGAGGTCTTGAGTGCTCGGGTGGTCTTCCAGCATATCGGAAGTGTTTTCTTTCATTTCCTCACGAAGACGTGATTCATTGACATCGGTACCCGTTGCATTGGAAGCATTAACATTGTTTTGTTGTTCATACAGTTGCTTCACACGAGTTGCCTGTTCTTTGGTCACACCTCTACGTGCCAGTTCAGAGGCTAGTTGTTTCTGTTCTTTACCCTGGCGGATGCCATCCTTTACATATTCAAGAACTTGGGAGTCGCTCATGTTTTGAGCCATTAAAGGAGAAAAAACTCCCAGCAACAGAATGAATAGAAATACGTTAAATTTTCTTCGTGTTGTCATTGGTGATCTTTGTGGGTTCTACATAACCGATTGGCATATCTACACAAGCACAGCCAAGCATATTTAAACGAACGGCAATCTTACTCTTCCCGCCTACAGTCACAAGTTCGCCAACAAGTCCACTCAAAGGACCTTTTATGACACGAACTTTCTCACCACGCGCTAGTGGAGTATCATTCATACAGACTGCTTCTTCGGAATAATCGAGCATGAAACGGAAACGGGCCATCTGCTCGTCAGGAATAACGGCAGGAGTGCTCTCTCCACGCATCACCATATAACGGCTGACCGTAGAAAATGAAAGGACTTCCATACGTTCTTTTGGATTGACATGTACAAAAACCATCATTGGGAGTAAGACTGTATCAACCATCTTACGACGGTCACTCCATTGATGAATTTGTTGTTGAACGGGAACAAAAGAATCAATTCCCATCTTAGACAAACGCTCGGCAACTTTTTTCTCGTGATGCATTCGAACGAGTGCTACATACCAGCGTTTTGAGTGTGCTACGCCTTCCCCTGTCCCACTACTAGGCCCGGCATTTACTGATTTCGGTTTCGTTAAAATCATATTTTTTTACCCCATGTTCTTCCGTTACTTCTTAGGTAACGGATAATACATACACGAAACGTACACTACGATGAAAATAGAAATCACACACATGACAAAGGCGTAAAATTTGGAAAGGCCTAATACTCAACGGGAAAAACCAAGAGAGCAGGCTATAAAAAGTATAGAGCATGAAAATAAGATTATTTCATGTTCGGATAGTTTTTTGCCTTATGTTTCAGATAAAACGAAAAAAAGTGGAGGAATATTTGTTTTCTATTTGTGTTTTTGTCTATCTTTGCGTCAAATTTAATTCCGTTACCTAAGAAGTAACACACATAGTTTAATTCTGATTATTAACACTTTACAGTTTTTACACTGCCTACACAACAGTTTCTAACGTAAGATAAATTCTTTCTATTCACTTCTGTGCGTTCTCTTAATCCAAAGCCTTTCAGATATATTTGTGTGGTTTTAATAGATTTGTGCCCCAACGATTCACTTATCATTTCAATAGAAACTCCGCGGTATTTGGCAGTAGTGGCCCAAGAATGTCGGAAAGTATATGAAGTGACAGGCGAATTTAAGCGCAACGCTCTCGCCAAATCCTTCAAACAATTATTAAATCTACGAAGAGCAGACTGATATTCCTTATATGCTTTTTCATCTTTTCGCTTCTTATCACTATGTAAAATATCGAATAAATAGTCGGGACAATCAGGAAGAGCAGGTTTATTGCTTCGAAGCTGATTCATCATCTCCTTTGCACTTTCGAGAATTTCCAGGCTCATTGGTGTTTTAGTCTTGATACGATTATATTGAAGCACATTCCGGTCTAAAGCCGACTTCTCTAAATGCGCCAAATCTGCGAATGACATTCCACAAAACTGAAACATTAAAGCGGCAATCGTCTGCGTACGACGCAAACGTTCGGATTTCGGGTCCTCATATAGAAGTTTGTGTAACTCGGTCACAGACAATGCTTTCTTTTGCCGGATATCCACGCCTGTATAAACATCATGAAACAACCGGGGAACATAAGGGGCACTTCCCGCTTCTACTCCCCGATTGTAGATACTACGAAGCATACGCATATAAGTAGAAATCGTATTGAGCTTTAATCCGGACTCGTAAAGATGCTGTCCATAGCAACGTAAACATTCCCGCGTGACTTGCCTGAACGATATGTTCAATGTTCCACAAAACTTACTAAAAGAAAAAAGAGCATTCTTATAAACATGAGCGGTAGAATATCGCCCTTCTTTCCGCAAACGCTCAATGTACGCTCCGGCACATTGGCTAAATCCATTTTTATTCATCTTTTGCATCACTAGTTATTTTAGATTATACAATAATAAGAGAAAGAACAAAAGTAAGCTACTTTATGATTTCAACCAATATAAAAAAAGAAAAGTAAAAGAAAACCTTCACTCACGTGGAAGTTATTCTTTTACTTTCCTATAACTTAATGAACAAACTTAATAATCAACCTTTGACTTAAATATCTTAAGTACGTATCACAAACATAAAATTATCCTTTCTTAAAGTTTGAAAGGCATCATCTTTAAATATACCCGATAATCCTTTATCATTCCCGTCTTGCCGGCTTCCGCTCTTGGCAAATAAGAAAATCCCGTCACTACCTTATCCTCACCAAGATTAATCACAATCTGATGTGGAAATTTATGTTTAGCAGCTGAAGAATAACTAGTATGCCAGAAAGTAGACTCCTGTAAGTCAAACACGTTCGTTGCAATATTATTTGCCTCTTCAGTTTCTTCACTATCTGCATAAATAACCTTCCAATGCTGGCGTGACAATGGTTTACCATCGGCTCCTAACAATTCCAACTCTGCAATAGCTGCAAAATCTTTTCCATCATGAGCATTCAATGCTTCGAGACAGAAGAAACGAGTTTCCACTTCCTTTCCGAATTTCACATGCTGCCAACCGTTACCGGATTTGAAAGTACCTACATAAACAGGTTCTTCCCCTGTTAAATCCAAATTTTCACCGACCTTACGATGTGCATAGGCAGCACCGTGTACACGCAGGTTATCAAGAATAGGTTGTTGCAATCCTTCCATCTGTGGTTGTACAGGACCAGCCATATCCAATATAATCACTTCATTCTCTCCTTTCTTCAACCAACATCCCGGCACATATAAGGTTTGTTGTGGCCCAATTTCCCAGTAACGTCCAATAGCATAACCATTCACCCAAACCATGCCTTTACTCCAGTTAGTCATATTCAAGAAAGTATCACCTGTTTTGTCCAACATAAAGGTCCCTCGATAGTAGGCAGGATATTTTAGGGGATTATCCTGCTTCATAAATTCCTTATTTTGCGCAAAAGCATAATCAACCGGGATATTATAAACTTTCCAGTTCTTTAATGAAGTAATAACACCGTTATTCGACTGGATTTCAACTTTTTCAGTAATACCCTTCCAATCATAAATGCCTTTACCAAAATTCATACGTCCCATTGCTTCTACCAAAATATCCAGCTGGGCCCCTTCTTTCATTGGAGGAAGAATAACCGTACCTTCACCTTTTAAACGACTTAACGTAGCTAATTTCTTACCATCCAAGAAAACCTGTGCCCAGTCATGAGCCTCTGTGATTGTCAACGTCTGTTCTTCTTTAGATGCCGGCAGTGTAGTCCGGTACAAAATACTTCCCCATCCCTGATCGAACGCCTCCATTGACTGAATGTTTTCACTAATCTTTGGCTCCGGCAGATTATCAAACAGTATCGCCACTTCATTCAATTTAAATGAAGGAATGGCAATAGTCGGAATAGAATCCGGAATTTCTGACAATGATTCACCTTCCGGCAAGTAGTTACTTAGCAAATTACGTACTTCAAAATATTTGGGAGTGACTTTTCCTGATTCATTAATGGGTGCATCATAATCATAAGACGTACACGTCGGAGAGAAATTAGGGAAATTTGCTCCTCCCCAATGCCCGAAACTAGTACCTCCATGGGTCATATACAAACTAAATGAAATATTTCGGTCAAGCATTTCTTTCATTCCTTTTACCAAATCCTCCGCACTGCGTGTCTCATGCTTCGCTCCCCAATGGTCAAACCATCCGGACCAAAACTCACTACACATCAACGGTATATCGGGACAAAGTTCCTGCAAACGCTTAAATTGATCGTCAATATTGGCTCCTGTACCAAAATTGATTGTCCAAAGCAAATCATCCAATGCATTATTCTCAAAGTTCGAATTCCAGTCACATTGGAATAAAGGAACTCCTGTGAAACCTGCTTGCTTTACAATATCACGTATTTCGGCAATGTATGGTTTGTCTATTCCGAATGATCCATATTCATTCTCAACCTGTACCATAATGATATTGCCACCTTTACTAATCTGAAGATCGGTAAGCTGTTTGCCCACTTCGTTCATGAATAGTTTCACCCGTTCCATATAATACGGATCCTGTTCACGAAGTTTGATATCCTTCTTCTTTAATAACCACCAAGGCAATCCACCCATTTCCCACTCTGCACAAACATACGGTCCGGGACGAACGATCACATACATTCCGTTTTCCTGCGCCAGCCGACAGAAAGCCGCAATATCTTTTTGACCGGTAAAGTCATATTTTCCCTCTTCCGGCTCATGAAAATTCCAAAAGACATAAAGACAAATGGTATTCATACCTAATGCCTTACACATTTTGATACGATGCTCCCAATACTCTTTTGGTATACGGGGATAATGAATTTCGGCTGCTTTTACCACAAACAGTTTTCCGTTAAGTAAAAATGTCTTGTCCCCTATTTCAAATGTCTCTTTCGAAGATTGGGAACAGGAAGTGCTGAAAACAGTCACTAATAAAATAAGCAAATACAATAAAGGTTTCTTCATTTTCTAATCTATTGTTTTCATGATACAATACTATTTCCAAATAAATCCACCATCGGTCAATGTTTCCATTCAGACCGACAGCGAATTTGCAAACCAATCAATGTGTTACCTAAAAACTAAAACTATTACCTATTGAAAACTAAATGCATTGCAAAGATGAGATATTCTTTTTATACAAAGGTCTTCAAATCGGTCAAAACAGGACAATATTCATTCAATATAGTTTAAATCTTACTTTTTAACAGCGATTTTTTTATTCATTATAAAAAAAATCCCGCCAATACATTTTACAGTATTGACGGGACCAACATATATAATAAAGGTTAGTTAGTGTAATTTTTTAAATCTGTCATTATAATACAATAGGCCATTCATTCCCTCAATGAACCGTATGTCACATTATCCTCCTTTACGTTCTTAACGTTATGGACTTTTTTCACAAAATCGTTCACCTTATCCACATGTACGTCTTGAATAACTACATTTTTGACAGGCAATTTTGCGTCCCCCTTTAACTCATATATCGCATCAGCGGAATCACAAATCACATTTTTCAAATAAATGCCATCAATACGAGTAATACGTTCTTCATAAGTAGGAACAAGCTCCCTCCACTGATAGAGCACATCTGTATCTATTTCCAGCACACGTTGTACATGTCCGGTTCTTATATTTTCCATGTGAATATTTTCAATAAACGCTCCTCGTCTATGATTTGTCTTCACAAAGAAAAGTCGTCGTACAGATTGTGGTGCTTTACAATCATGCATATACACATTACGAATACCACCTGAAATTTCACTGCCAATTCCTAATAAAGTATGCCCTTCCAAAATATTACAATTACGAATTACAATATTTTCAGTCGGAGTGTTTAATCTCCAGGCGTCACGATTACGACCGGCCTTAATCACCACCGCATCATCACCTTGGTCAAAGGTACAATCCTCCACTAAAAAATTACGAGTCATCTCCAAATCAATACCGTCATTATTGTGTCCATGCGCTTTAACATCCAGATTACGTACTATCCCGCCATTGCACATATACATATGAATCGTCCAAAAGGGGCTTTCACGAATCTTAAAACTATCAAGCAGTACATTCTCGCAACGATTAAAATGTATCAGATGCGGACGAAGATGGTTCTCACCTACCGCCATCTGTCGTTTTTCAACAGGTACATCTTTGGATGCCATCGTATACAACTTTCTAAGTGCATCCATGTGAGCCTTAGGACGGGCAAACCACTTCTTCCAACAATCCATCTTCGGACTTAACAGACCTGTTCCTGTAATAGCCACATTCTTGCACTCAAGAGCATAAATCAAAGGTGAATAGTTATAACATTCCATCCCCTCCCAAGACGTCATTACGGCTGGCAAATAATGAGAAGGATTATCCGTAAAACGTAGTACCGCCCCTTCAGCCAAATACAAGTTTACATTACTCTTGAGATGGATTGGTCCGGTCAACCATTCTCCTTCAGGTATAACTACTCTCCCGCCTCCTGCCTGATTACAAGCAGCTATAGCACCCGCAATTGCATCAGAAACATCCGCCTCTCCTCCTTTTACAGCACCATAATTTACAATGGAGAAATCTTGATCAGGATATATAAACTCTTTTATTGGCTTCATTGAAAATGGCGCATCCACTTTCACATATTTGAATTGTCCCCACAGAGTTGCAAAAGAGACAGCCAACAGTCCTATAGTAAATAAAAATTTCTTCATTTAATAATGTATTGCATGATCTTTGGGAAATTCATGTCCACTCCATGCCTTTTTGGAAGTCCAGTCTTGAGGTTTTGCTGTCCAAAATGAATGACTGGCGGGAAGTCCTAACGGCAGGAATACCTCTGATGTAATATACATACTTCCATTATTACTATACCAGTCCGCCAAACCAGTCTGATGCCCCGCAAAGCCTAATTGCAAAAATCCTTTCTCATTGAAATTACCATCAACAGCAAACAAACGTTTCATGACACAAGTTAATGCATTACGTACCTGACCTTCCGAAAGTTCTTCGGGCAGCATTTCTTTCCAGCAAAGCATTGACAATGGCTGAAAAACTCCCAAACGATAAGTCATCGAACGACCGAATACCGGAAAAGATGCTTCAGGAGATATAAAACGTTCCAAAATCATTCCGAAACGCTGCATGCGTTTCTTAGCCAAATCTTCCGTTTTCTTTTGCATCTCCAAACTACGGTCATGCAATATTACTTTATGATCGTTGACAGTCTGCATTACTTGTACAAACATAGGTTGAATCACATAACTATTATAGTAATCGAATGCAAAAGTTTCTCCATCCGAATACCAGCCATCACCTACATACCACTCTTCTGCTTTTCGAACAGCTGTATGAATACGGAACAAATCGTATTGTGCATCAGCTTCCATCAAAAAAGATTCAATCATAGCCGAAAACAATAACCAATTTGTGTATGGCGGATCAATCCGACGCAATAACTGAAATTCTTTAATATAACGTTGTTTTGTCACTTCATCCAATGGTTCCCAAAGCTGCTTTTTAGCACGAAGAAAGCTACTGGCAATATAAGCCGCATCTACCAAAGGCTGTCCTTCATTTCTCCATAAGAGATAATCAGGGCTATCCGGATTAACAGCATGTGCATAGCTCTTCAAAGCCCATTCACGCAATTGCCTGCGCATTTTACCTTCTTCCGTATCATCGTCCGGCAAAGAAAGCCAAGGAGCAATACCGGACATCAAGCGTCCGAAACATTCCATGTACGTCACATCCTTACTGCGTCCATCCCATGTTGGGCTGATCTCTACCTGCATATTTTTCTTCAACTCCCCTTTGCTCATATTACTCAATACAGGAGCAGCAATCTTATATGCCATCTGTGCCCAATATTCACGGTCACTGATTTCCTTTTCTACCTTCCCCTTTTTAGCATAAGTTACTGTGCTGAACACACACAATAAAATAAAGACCAGGATATTTTTATTTTTCATCATTACATTCAAATATAAAAAACAATTTTAATTATTCAGATATTTCACCATTTCAGAACCCGCCAACAGGAAAGCTCCTACTCCAAAGTCCGCAGTCGTCTCTGGTCCGACATTCTTATGTTGATCTGCTCTTTCACCGATTGGCTGTACATAGCCTATCTTCCCATTAGGTTGCAAAGCTATTTCAGTCAAGTATTTCCAGCCTTGTTTTATAACTGGTTCATAAATTGATTTATCCAAAAGCCCATTATTCACGCCCCAAAGATACCCATAAGTAAAGAAAGCTGTCCCACTCGTTTCACGTCCCGGAGCCTGCACCGGATCCAACAAACTACGAGTCCAGTATCCCTCTTCCTGTTGTGCAGTAGCCAATGATTTAGCCATAGCCTGGTATATGGTAATATATTCAGCACGATGTACATCATTTTCGGGTAAGTCTTGCAAAACCTTCGCCAAACCTGCAAACACCCAACCGTTACCCCTAGACCAAAAGTCTTTCAATCCTTGATTTGTCTTATGTTTCGGGTAGATGTATTTTCCATCGCGATAAAACAGGGCACTCTCCTCATCATACATGAGATTTTTAGCATAAGTAAAGTACTCATAGAGTTTATCCAAATATTGCTGATTATCTGTAACCTTATAAAGTTTGGTCATCACCGGCATTACCATATACAATCCGTCTGCCCACCACCAAAAGTCATTGTTGGGAGTTGACATTTCATATTCCATCACTTCCTTGGCACGGGCTATTTTATACTCTGCCGGCTCACGGTCCATGTTATACAAGTCAATATAAGTCTGGAAACAAATCTGCCAATCTCCAAAGAGAACATGTTCCATCGTTTCACCATAATTATATTTCCACTTGGATTTATCATCAGAAGTAGCTCCTTTCCATTGATTCTTTTCAGCCCATGCTTCCGAATACTTCTTGTAAGTCTCATTACCGGTTACTTCATAAGCTGCAATATTTCCGGTATGATAAGCAGCCGGATGCCAAAAGGCAAATGCCGGTTCCGGATTCTCCGCCTGCCAATAGTCATTTACCTTCTTAATAGTCTCAATAACCTTTGACTTTGTCCATACACTATCGGTAATTGTTTCATTCTGACTGTTACTCTTACCTGATTTACATCCTGCCATGCTAATACTGAAAACACAGCTTAATACCCAAAAAGAAATTTTTCTAAAGTTCATTAATTATACAGTTTTTCGTGGTTATTATTTAGGAAACAAAGATGCATGCTTTTTAGGACAGAAAGGTTCTAAAATGCGTCAAAACCGTACAAAAATCATTCAATATATAGAAAATTGTCTTTTTGAGGAAAGAACTATCAGATATCCTTGTTATAAAGCATACAAACTACAAGCCCACCATAACTAGTCAATACAATCAATAATAACCAAAGAATCTGAATGTGCCATGCTATTTGTTTTTTTATCATATATCTAGTACCAATAATGCCTGTCTCTTATACACATCTCCGAGCCCACGAG
>ERZ1027150.2312-NODE-2312-length-10035-cov-9.752305_pt1 | contig 10035 bp, 9 predicted proteins | sample MGYA00519276_ERZ1027150 | MGnify/ENA primary metagenome ERZ1027150 (study PRJEB26926, sample SAMN06164860) | human gut metagenome | biome: ENVO:00009003; feature: ENVO:2100002; material: ENVO:00002003 | host: Homo sapiens | place: USA | collected 2012 ... | reverse complement strand
TCTACAAATTCTTGGCATTTCTCTTACGGACAAGACTCCATTAAGGGATCTCTTCTGCAAAACTAAATTCAATGATGTCAAAGAACAAAGCGGTCTTGATGGAGGAAATTTATTTAGTAATTAAAAATTTTAACTCGTTCTATAATTTTTAGTGGACACTAATGATTTTACTGTAAACTTCAATCTGTTTATTTATAGTCCTGCTGATGCTTAAAGCAATTTCATTGGCAAATGAAGCTTTTTCTGAGATTATTTGAGAAGTAAAATTTGAGTCATAAGAAATTGTATCAAATTTATCGATAAGATTAAGAGTAGATAATGATAATGTTTCAGGATAATAAGTGAAAGATAAATATTCATCTTTCTTCTCTTCTGAAATAGAAGAAGCCTTTATCATATTTTGAACCTCACTTTTTAATGAATCCATAAATTGATCCCAATCTTTCTTTGTTTCATCCAAAATTTTGTTACACTTTTCAATAATAAAATTTTTTTCCTCATCTATGTTTGGGTTGGAAGAATAACTTTTTTTATTATTGTTAGTTTTTTTTGTAAATCCAACACCCAAAGCGAATAGGCCAAGTGCACCAATTCCAACATAATATGCCCACTTAGAGTCACATGATAAGTCTTCATTCTTAGAATAACATGACAATACTCCAATTATACCTGTAGCAAGGCAAATACCACCTGTTAACAACCAAGGACGTGAAAGAACATCCTTAGGCTGCTTAAAAGAGGATACTTCTTTTTCAGACAAAGTAATATCATTAATAGCCTTTTTGGTTTCATATGCCAGTTGATTTCCCTTTTCAATAATACGATTGTTTATTTCTTGTATAGTTTTCATAACATATCAATTTATATTGGAACTGATTCTATCAAGAAGTATTGAAGCATTTTCAATCATATGTTTAGTTTCTTTCTTATGCTTAATATCCTCTTCTAGTTTTTTTATGTATTCTTGACCTGCACCTTTAAGTTTGTCTGCTATAGTTCTTTTAAGATCATCCATTTTCTGTATTGTATGCTTCGCGTTACTATCTGCAACCGGCTTTACAGTATCAACCAAACCTTTCAACTCTTGTTGAACCCTTAGTTTTGCTTTATTACAAATGTCATTAGCACGACTATTTAAGCGTGCTTGAACTCCATCTTCTTTACATTCTACAGCCATAGAAATTAGACTAAGTTCCTGACTATCGCAATAATTTGCAATTCGTCTAAGAATTTCATCTCGTTTATTTTTAAGTTCAAGAGTCTTATAACGATCAATATCACTAAGTACATCTTCCATAAGATTTCTATAGTACGAATCGCTGAATTTAAGATCTGTTGTTTCATTAGAAAACTCAGTTATGGACTTACAGAATTCATCAAACAAAGCCATTTTGCCTTTATCAAAATACTTGCGCCATTCTTGTTGCCAGGTCTCAATATAAGTTTTAACTTGGCTAAGAATCTGATTTTTTAATTCATTTGTATCTAAAACGCGTGCGGGAAAACTATCTGTATTAGTTCCCCATAACTTTCCCTTGAACGAAACATCAACTAAAGCATCAGTTGTTGGAACAGAATATAGTTCCGGACGTGAGATTGTTTCATTTAGATACATAACCTCAGAACGAAAACCATTCTGAAATTTACTTATAAATGTTCCAAATCTAGATTTTAGTTTTTCGAATAATTCATCTTGTTTCTTTAACTGATTATGAAGATCCTCAAGTTCGACCGAATCAAGTTCCTTTAATCGAACATGCATTTTTTCCGATGCTATTTCAATAATACCTGTTATGTCTTTTTTTGATTCAGAGAAATATTCAGACATCTTATACTGAATAATAGAATCCTTGTCTTTTATGAATGTTCCATCAAGATAGCTTTTCTTAATTTCATCCATATTTGCCAACATCAAGAAGGTGTCATTCGCTTCATCTTGAGTCATGAAAGCATCTGGATAAAAAGTTTTCATCTGCTTAACCACATTAGCTTCTACAGGATCCCAATCATTTGGATTTTTGTTTGCTATTGAAAAACTGATCCCAGATGTAGTGTCAAACAATGTGTTAACATTTGGATTTTCCAAATTATTACGTGATGATTCAAAACGATTACGAAGATTAGACTGAGCCATATTATCAGCATACTCCAAATCTCCTTCATGTTGTCCTCCACGTAATTGTAACCCCAAATCCTGCAACACTGAATCATACTTACTTGCAAGTAAAACTACTGTCCCCACACCTTTATTGCCAATGCGTGTATTCATAAATGACATGTCCTTGCTGTCAAAAAATCTTGATGCGGAACTAAGGAAAAACACACCATGGCATGAATGTAAGAATTGATGAGTTCTTGCTTCGCGCGAAGTAATGGGGTCATTAACCCCTGGAGTATCAACAATTCTTATATCCTTAAGACGTTCGTCATTTAGATAGATATATAAGCTTTTAACCACAGATGTATATTGACCTTCAGCTCCAACGTACTCATTGAGGCGAGATTGAAGTCCAGCAACACCTGTAAAAGGTACTGATTCTATTCCTTTTCCAACTTTGCTTCTCGCACTACCACCACAACGTACGACCAATTCATGTGCAGATTGTTGTGTTTCATTAGTTCGTTTCTGAACCTCTTTTAAAATAAAATTATTCGGAGCACCCTCAAAATCTTTATTTGTGCGAACCTCCGCTTCTACTTTGAGATACTGTTTATCTAACTCAACAAACTCATTCCATTCTTTTTCGTCATAATATTCTACCTCAAAAAAGTTTGACTCTCCATATTCAAGAATAGTTAGTCCGGCAGTCATAGGCGTAGATGCTTTGGGCAAAACATTTTCTCCATTAAACATAAGTGAATTCAAGAAAGATGATTTTCCAGCTTTTACCTGACCAACTACTCCGATTTTCAGTATTTTTCCTTCATTGATTAGAGATTCTCCACCTTCCTTAAATTCCTTAAACTTCGTAGAAATTTCATCGGAGAACTTCTTGACTTCATTGTAATTTATACTTTGAAGTTCTTTTATTGCTTCTTCTGTTGAAGTTATTATTGATGAGAAATTATTAATATCCATATTAAAATTTTGTTTTTAACCATGAAGTAAATGTGTTTTCTTCTGCCAATTGAGCCGCTGTTTCGCCATTCGAACTCAACGAATTAATTATTGAAGGTTCTTCTTTCAGAAGTAAGTCGCAAATGTTTCTATATCCATAAAGTGCAGCAATATGGAAAGCGTTGTAACCATTCTTGTCAAGTGCCGAAATGTCTGCATTATGAGAAATAAAGAAACGAACCATCTCAACGGCTCCTTCTTTAATGGCAAATGTCAAAGGTGAGAAGCCATCAGCGGAATATGTATTCAAACTTACACCATGAGTGAAACAATCCATGAATTTACTATAGTTACCAGATGAAATAGCGGTAAAAATGTCACTGTATGAAGATGAGAGCAATCTGGCGTCCTGTGGTTTGTGAGCTCCATATTGAAATTCTCTGATTGTTTTCTTAAGTGTATCCATTATTTCGTTTTTGTAGAATGAAATACCATTATAGAGGGTCTCTGTTTCTATAATGTTTTCTTTTGTTTCTTTTACTAAGTCATCAAAAAACTCATAATCCTCCTTATATCGTGCATTAAGACGATCCAGTTCGGTCTTAATACGACCAACCCATTCATTTCTATGTTCTTTAGGAAAATAATTGTAGTTTATGGCTTCATATTGTTTACTAAGTCCATTTATGTCATTTAGAGAAGTACTAATAGCCCTATCAAAAAAATCTGAATGAGAATGACTCCACTCATTCCTGTGTTCAACACATTTATCATGAAATGCCCCCCATTTCTCAAGTAACTTATAACACAAGTTAGACAGTTTATCACCTCCATTTAGAATTTCATCATAAGAAGTTAGCATGATTTCTTTTATCTCATCTATATACCCTTTACAACCCTCTTTGTTGTTAATATAAAATTGGTAGTTCTCATCTTTTTTTGTAGTTCTTTCCTGCTTTTCCTGCTTTCTTTCCTCAATAATCATTTCGGCAAACTCAATCTCCGTATCAAATAATTCCTCAATTTGATTGAGATACCTAATTACGCCACTGTTGCCATTCCCAGAATTTCTTACTTCATTCAAAAGTTGTGGCATTGTGTAGCCTTTTTTTGAATAGTGAATTTTATTGTCGTAACAAGAATAGGCAAGCACATCTATTATATTCTTATCAGTTCCCAAACCGTATTCTTTAGCTACCATATCCACTATTGACCTGATTTCACTCTCAGGTTTTTTATCTGCTTTATTGAAGATAATCACAACCTTGCCATCCCCTTCATGAGCCTCTAAGAATTGGTTAATCATAGCTTTATCTTTTGCAGGAACAGTGCCTCCCTCAATATCTACAACCCAAAAGAGAACATTACCATCTTTAAACGAGTCTGTTGCCGTGTCTTGGTCAGACTGACCATTCGCATCGTTTGCTTTATCAGAGTTATTATAACCTGGAGTATCAATAAAGACCACCCCCTTCAACTCTTCTGATGGCATTTCAACAAAGAGTTTATTAAGAACTGAAGCCAAATAAACCTTTGAAGAAGAGGAATGTTGAATACATTGAAGAACATCCTTGTCCAATAATACAACTGCATCTTTTAGATTCACACCTTTCACAACAATCTCTTTCACCTTATTTGAAAAATAAAGATATGTAGAAATCATTGAGACAGGTTCAATTCCTGTAGGAAGCAAATTATCTGCTCCCGTGATTGTATTTAGGAATGATGACTTACCAGCACTAAATCCACCTGCGACAACGACCTGTGTGTCATTTGTATTTTCATGGGCTGACAATTCTAACTCTATTCGTTTCAATATAGAATAAAGTGAATTAATAAAGTCAACATCATATAATTTTGATCGATTTTTTTTTATTAAATCAACAAATGTAACGTCAGGTTTATATTCTCTATATAAAACCGGCATCAAAGCTTCAAAGATAATTGATGCATCATCCTTATTTTGCTTTGTGCAAATATTTGCAATAACAGCAAGAGCCTTTTCAGGCAATTCATAAGGGTTTACTTTTATTGTGCTACTACGTTGTTTTGTTGCTACTGATACTTTATTTGCAAATCTACCCATTTCCCTATTAATTTAAAAGTAATTGCGCCGAAGCGCAATTACCATGCTTTTATATTGATTGTTTCAATAAACGCAATTCTGAAATTGCAACATCCATAGCTGCAATTTTCGTCGATAAATCTTCATTTGAACCTTTTTCTGAAGTAGCTTTAACAGAATCTTGTAAACTATTTATACTATTTTCAACCTTCTGTTTAATGCTGTCGCGGATTCTCTTCTGCTGTGCTTTTACCTGTTCAAACACAACAGGACGAAGCTGTTCTGCAATTTTATCTATTATCGAAGAGCGAATTTTTTCTGTCGCCTCTGCAATAATAGTTTCTTTACTCTTGCCAAAGAACCATCGAATAAGATCTGGTATCTTTTCTCCGAAAAACGTTAAAAGCCAGCCTAAAATCTTTCCCCAAGTACCACCCGCTTTTAAGAATTCTGCTGCCATCTCCACGCCGCCAATAATTTCTTCTCTCATACTTTCAACAATATTATCTACAAAATTACCATCAATAGATAAAGAATTTTGAAGGGCTTTTGATACATCATCGACTACAGTATTCATTGCTGACGCATATTGTTCACCTTCTTCCTTGAATGCATTGATAACTACAGGTCGGATATAATTCATTATCATTGCATTTATTGTATTCGCATCTTCTTTATTAACTACCTTTGTAGCAACTTCTTCGGCATGAGCATCAAGCTCAGTCTTAACCAAATCCAATATGTCCTGAGTAGATTTTTCTGGTGTGTCAGCATAAGGGACAGAATCTGCAAACTGTTCACTAATACGTGACTTTTCTGCTTCTAGTTTTTTAATTTTCTCTTCGACATCTTGAATATTTGCATTTAGAATATCCTTTTGAACTGTAATACTAACAATCTGTAAATTTACAAAGGAACTTACGCGATTAGCAAATTTTGTAGATATCAAAGAGTTGCTGTCAAGAGAAGATATATAGTTTGTAAAATCTGAAATATTATTGTTGGCTGTAGATATACAACCTACATAGGTTTGTTCTCCAATAGCGCGTTTTGCTTGAAATTCTACATACTCTTTAATTTCTGCGACCTCGCTATCAGGTTTTTTGTCTATCTTTGAAATGATAACAGCTGGTTTTAAATTGTACTTGCTCAGTTCTGTTATGAAAGAAATGGTTGATTCTCGCAAAGAACCAGATTCGGAATCAGTTAAAAGGACGAATGCCGTTCCTCTATTGATATAATGGAGAATAGCATCATTATGTTCCTTTATTCCAGAATCAATACCAGGCATATCGACCAGCACAATACCTTTTTCTTGATACGATTTAATTATCGGAGCATTAACATATACCTTAGCGACATCACCAGGCTTTACTGAAAGTTGTTTAATGCTGTCAACTGGCTTTTCATCAATTTTGTTACCGTCACGATATAGCTCTACTTTTTCCGAAGTAGAATAATATATTTCATAAGCAACTGCTGTTTCTGGAGTTATACCTACTGGCAAAAGGCCATTTCTGCCTAATAAGCAGTTCACTAACGAACTTTTTCCTGCACTAAAGTCACCTACGATAGGAACTTTGATACCTGTTTCTTCTTGCAATTCTGAGAGCAGAGAGGATTTCTCTTCGTTCACTTGTTTTAGAGCATTTTCTAAAAGTAAGTTTTTCGATATTGAGAACGATTTTTCAATTATATCCGAATATTTTTGAATGTTTTGTAACATTTTCTTATTGATTTTATGGTTTATAAATAGGCAAAAACAAGTGTTTATCAAATTTATCCTAATCTATCAACTTGGAGATCGACATTGTTAAGGCAACCTGCCTTTTTAATATCTACACCATAAATACGATAAAAAGCATCAACCACAGACTGCCCTCCATTAGTAGAAACTGGATTACTAAAAGAATTGGAAACTACTTCTACAGACATTCCTTTTTCTAGACGAATACCATTTGAGTTTTTCGATTGCTTTACAGTTACTTTAAATAAAGGCATAATACACTAAAACTTATAAGCCTCCGAAGTCAGTACAAGATTAAACAAAGAAAAGCGTGAGGCTTGTCCTGCTCTATCCATCGAAAACAGGTATCGCCAAACACCTCGTGAAGATGAATAAGAAAGAAACAACACTCCCACGCCTGTACAATATATGAACCGATACAACATTGGCTATACCGGGAACATATATAAACAGAAAATGAGCGTAATATTGTCCTTCATCCCTTCACTATTGAAATTGGCGATTTCGTTTTCAGGATAAAAGCAAAAAACGCTTTCTATTATGATCCAACCATTTCTCCGGTCAGACATTGCAAAGATACGTTTTTTGTTTCAATATTACGCTCTGTTAAAGAGTATTATTTCTTTCAAAGGTAAGGATTTATGGGCTTTCTCAGACGGTAAAATCTATAAAATATTATCTTTGCTCCTAAAAATGGCTTATTGTAACTTATATGTAGAAGTATGGACTAAGATTCTCCCTTATATCTTACAGTCCTTGAAAAATGGAGGTGGTTCTTATAATCTTAATCCTGAATTATTCCTCAATGTTGGAAACCGAAAAAGTAGTGGTTATGGATTCAGACTTGACATAGTTAATGGGGATATACCAAGAAAAGATGATTCTGCTCTTGCCAGAGATTTGAAGATTGTACTTGATTCATGTCCTGAATTTAAGTCTCTGACCAGGAACAAAACCATAACTATCAGAATGGGGAAAAATTTCGACATACACATAATTCTATAAATAACCGGGTTAGGGGTATGAGATTATTACATAACCGACAGGATATTGGAATAATTTAGTCAGGGGATTATATCTTTTATAAAGGTTTTTCAACTCTTTGGAGATTTTTTATTCCACCTTGCAGGTATTATGTATATACTCTTACCTCTAACCCCAAAAGAAGAAAAAAAGAGAAACTACCTTTTTCAGATAGTCTCCCTTCCCTTCATTGTCTTAATCATCTACTTCTTCAAACTCATGGAATGAAAAGAACAAGTCTTCTTCATCATTCTCCTTGACATAAGCATTAAGAATTTTATCAATACCATTTACCGATTTATCTTCTGTCTTCACATCTATAAGATTTTCAATAAACAATACCGCCTGATCAATGGTTTCAAAGTACTCCATATCTTCACCATAATCAAGAATGTACTTAGCCTTAAAGAATACTCCTTCCAGGTCATTTGTCTGATATATTCCCATTCCCGGTTCCTCTGTAACAAATAAAATCCTGATGGTCTTATAACAGGATTCGATAAACTTTCTCCATTCATTCATTTCTCGCCAAGCCGTTTCAGTAGTGAATGTCAGAGTATTGTTTTCCTTATTATATTCTCTGGATACCCATTCTCCCCGGCAATAGACATTCTCCCAATCACCGCCCAGATATTTTACAAGATTCCCGAGCCATGTATTTCCAAAGCCATTCTTTACCAGTGACTTCTTTCTGTTTTCAAGTTTTTCCATCTTTTTATTCAAATCGGATACTTCTTTTCTGGATCCGATTACATAATATTCTGTTGTACTCAAGTTAGACATATTCAATCTCCTTTCCGTTTTTCTAATTTTCAATAATCATTCAGGAACAGTCATACCTAAAATTCCAGAACAATAATCCGGTATCAATACATATCCTGTTCCATATACATTATTATTTTATGTTATTTACAAATTGATTCTTTACTCTCTGAACAGTTGATATTCCAATTCCCTGTAGTTTTGCAATATTCCTTACACTATAGCCTTTTCTAAGAAGTTGTATAGTTTCCTTATACTCTTCTTTCAGTTTCTCCTCTGATTTTATACTACCTTTCTTTCTTCCGAGTTTACCACCTTTAGCTATATAGTTTTCCCTTCCACTGTTCAAGCGAAATTTTATATTATCTCTTTCCAGTTGGGCACATGTTGATAATGTTGCTATCATAATCGGGGCAAAAAGACTTGGTTTACCTTCTTCATCAAGCAGGGAAAATTGTTCCTTCTGAAAGTAAATGTTGATACCATAGTCTATCATTTCTTTTACGGTAGACAAGACCTCAAAAGCATTTCTTCCAAGTCTTGATAATTCTGATATGAGTATATGCCTGATATTATTGTTTTTTGCATATTCAATAGCTTCCAATAATACAGGTCTTTCCAGATTTTTCTTTGCTCCAGAAATCTTCTCCTCAAATATTCTCATAATTCTGAAACCCGAATATTCTGCATATCTTCTTAAATCTGAAACTTGCCTTTCTGTAGATTGTCTTTCTCCTACAGAACTGACTCTTGCATAAATTATAGCATTCGTTTCCATTTTATTCTTTGATTATTATAGTTACATACATGATTGTGCTCAAAGTCGTGTTATAGATTTATTTGAACACATCCATATTTTGAACACAAAAGTTGGTTTTGATTATTACAAACAGAAAACCCTGAGAAATTTCGGTTTTTCTGATATTCCTACTTTTCCCAGGATTCGTTTTCTCACAGATTTTCTAAAACTCTATAATATGATATGTTTCAGAAATCCGCTTACCATAATCTTCCGTTTTTTCAATATTCTCATCTACGACAGAAACGAGATTATCAAGAAAAACGTCTTCTATAGTTTTTACCTTTTCTCCATTTTCAGAAATTAGATGTACTTCAAACAGATCCTTTCCTTCATCAAGAACAATCTGCACCTTACCTGTATGCTTGAATCCGTTACATTCAAATTCAAGCCCTCCCTCTATTACCTTCATGCTTTTAGGTTCAACACCCCAGGACATGAATATTACGATCTGAGTTTTTAGGATTGACCAGATATACTTGGCCAATTCCAGGTCATAGTTATTATTTTCCATACACATTATTATATATAAGGCTGTCTCTTATACACATCTGACGCTGCCGACGACTAGTCGAGTGTAG
>ERZ1027150.2308-NODE-2308-length-10048-cov-24.358551_pt1 | contig 10048 bp, 9 predicted proteins | sample MGYA00519276_ERZ1027150 | MGnify/ENA primary metagenome ERZ1027150 (study PRJEB26926, sample SAMN06164860) | human gut metagenome | biome: ENVO:00009003; feature: ENVO:2100002; material: ENVO:00002003 | host: Homo sapiens | place: USA | collected 2012 ... | reverse complement strand
GCGTGTTCGGGACTTACACCCGTTAGAGCGCGCCCATGGCGCGCAAACAAAGAAAAGCAGGAAACCGTTTCTGATTTCCTGCTCGGTGGTGCCGCCAGTGGACGGCGGGTATTCATTTTTCGGTGGTTTATCAGTCAGACAAAGTGAAAGTTTTCCAGTTAATCAAGCCGAAAGTCATCCATTCCTTTTTCGTATAGCAGCCGTATCTTGAACCGCTTTCGGAAGCCAATCAGCATTTGCATAATCCAAGGGAATTACCAACTCTTGGATTTTATCTTCCTTGGTCGGCCTTTTTATGTCTTTCGGCAAATAATCCAGTCCGACTTCTCGCAAGCTCATAACACTATTGTGAATCCATCCGACCGCCTGTCCATCACAGTACAGGCAATAGCAGCCAAACATCTTTTTCACTTCTACATTCAAGCCTTTAAGATGATCCATCCACTCTCGGACTATATTTTCTAATTCATAAGCCATTCGAACACCTCCACAAAAAGGAATTTGTCACTGACTTCATTATATTTCATTTATCCGGAAATGTATAGCTGGATTTTGTAAAACTTGTCGGACGGGAACATCTTGCAGTGCAAGGTGTTTCCGGGCGGCAAGTCCACAAAAGGGTAGCTGGCGCAGCCAGCGCAGGGGAAGCATAGCGTCCCCTGTGATGATTGGAAGCAACCGCAAGTGTGCTGGAAATCATCCGCTTTCCGCAGGAAGCCCCCGGCAGGGCGCAACGCACCGGCTCGACCGGTGTATAGTTGCGCCCTTACTCCGTAAGGGATTCCCCGGCTACCCGCCCTTTCACGCTTTCTGCAACTATTTCCTTCATGCCACTTTGAGAAAATGCCTGTTTCAGAATGTCCATCACATCCTCGTCTGTCAGCACTTCCGGCCTTAAAAGGAAACTTTCCAGCATAGCTCCTCTGGTACAGAGCCGGTGCGTCCGTTCCTTCCGGGTAAGCTGCTTCACCTGGTGTTCCAGTATTTTTTCTTCATGCTGCGCCCGCCGCAGTCTGGCTTCGCCTTTGGCAATCTCCTGATTCAGCTTTTCCAGCTTCTCATTTATCATGGCAGCCCTCCTTTGGGAAGCAGCGTGTAAATGCGGTTTGGTTCTCCCACACCCCGGCGCACCCGCAGGATAAGCCCGATGTCCTCCAATTCTTTCAGGGAACGCTTCACAGTGACGGGGCTGCGGGAGAGGGCTGCCGCTAATTCCATGATAGGAAAACGGACAAACAAAATGCCGTTGCTATCCTCTATCCCTGCCGTAAGGGTGGTGTTCAGCAGACGGGCATACATGACTTTTGCTGTGCTGCTGATCGGCAGCCGAAGCATTGCGGCGGGTAGCGGCATACAAGGCGGCAGAACCGTGTCTGCGCTCATAAATTCAAATTCCATTTAACTGATTTTCTCCTTTCGCTTGGCTCGTTTTGACAGGTAATGGGGGCAGTCTATCACGACAGCCCGGAAACTCTGCTTGCACTTATGCTGGCACTTCCGGCACAGGTCGTTGTAGGCCACACGCCCCCGGTCATTGAGGAAGAAGGAAAGCTCCAACTTCCGTTTCTTGCTCATTCTCGGCATAGTGCCTCCTATCATAGAAAATCCGCCCATTTCAGCCGTAACAACGGGAACAGGCGGATAAAGGTTTTTGGTGTCATGTTTCGGGGCGATTTTCAAGGAAAATACGGCCATAGAGCCGCTTTGAAATGCCCCATAGTATTACGGACGGGGCAGACTACACCCCGCCGATTTGTCGTGTTTGGGTAGCGTTTTGGTATCAGTTCTGCCGGGTTGTCCTGCTGTCGTTCCTGCCCCTGAATCTCACAGCGGCGTTTCGTTCCCGTTGGTACGCTCGCTGCGGTCAAGGTTCCTCCATTTCCTTGCCGCAGGTCGTTGCGCTACATCGCCGGGGAGCATATCCCATCAGGCCGGTCATTCGATTGGAAATAATCCATCGATGAACTGACTTAATCATAGCTCATTTTTGAACCCTTTCCCGTATGTCCATAAAATAGGAAAACCGCCCCAAAATCGAAAAATTCCACGATTTCGGAACGGTATATGGTATAATAAGGAATAACAGCGGCAGCCAGCCGCAGGAAGGAGCGATGTGTTTATGAAAACCCGCATTTCCGTACAGGAACGCCTGAAAGATTTACGGGTGGAACGGGGCTTGAATCTGGAAGAACTGGCACAGGAAACCGGCATTTCAAAATCAGCCCTCGGCAGTTATGAAAACGACAACGACGAATACAAGGAAATTAACCACGGCAGCCTGTTGAAGCTGGCAGACTTCTATCAGGTGTCGGTTGACTATCTGCTCGGCCTTACCAATAATCGGAGATATGAAAACACCCCGATAGAAGAATTACATTTGAGTGATGAAGTCGTGGAACTGCTGAAAAGTGAACGCTTCAATAACCGGCTGCTGTGTGAGATTATCTCCCATGAAAAATTTAAGGAATTGCTGGCAGACGCAGAAATCTATGTGGACGGGATAGCAACCATGCACTTCCATGACACAAACAGCTCACTGGCTGCTTTACGGGCTATGGTACTGGAAGAACACCCCGAAGCTGCGGCAGACCGGGCAATCAAAGTGTTGGAAGCCTGTCAGATAGAGGAAGAAGATTTTTTCTGCCATGTGACGCACAAAACATGGGACGTCATTCTCCATGATATACGCAAGGCGCACGAAAATGACAGCGAAAGTGCGCCGGATACCACGCCTGCCGATGAACTTATACGGGAAGTACAAAAGGCCATGCAATCTCCGGGGGACAGGGTTCAGCAATTCACGGAGATATTCTGCAAGGCGTTCCGGCTCAAATACAAGCGGCTCTCACAAGAGGAACGAAGCCTTTTGAAAAAGCTGTTCAAGAAATCCCCGCTGATAAAACAGTCTGGTATGAACTTCCGGCGCAGGCCGTGGAAATAAAAACAGCCGTTGTAGGATTTTGTTCCTACAGCGGCTGTTTTTATTTATGAATCTTCTCCAACAAAAGACAGGATATTTTCATCAGTTTGTAATGTAATTGTTGCGCTTTCTGAATCATCAGAATAAACTCTTGTTCCATATACGCCTGTAACAGGCTCCTCTAAATTTTCAAAAGTTAATCCGAGTTTCGAAGAAGAATTGTCAATCTTTTCAAGCGAATATGTACCTGTCCATTCTTGTTTATGAGTGTTATCTGTTAAGATAAAACTTTTTTCTTCAAAACTCAATGTCAAATCCAATACTGGTATGTCATCATGCACTGAACCTGAGAATAACATATTACCATCTAAATCAGTAATAAATTCTAAAGACCAGTTATATGATGATACCGACCGAGTTTGGGAAGAATCACACGAACATAAGCCTACACACATAAAAAAACATACGCATATTGCCAATAACCGTTTCATTTTACCTATTACCAACCTTAATTCACAACTGTTTTGCATTTAATTAGGGAAGTGTCACAGGGTAAGAAATAGCGAAAGCTCCACCGCCTGCCAAGGCATTATTAGCGGTAGCAACACCAGAAACAGAAACCGTTCCCTTATCTCCGCTATTACCTGTTCTTCCAGTATCCACATCAGTTTCGATTGTTTCTTCACCGTCGGCTAATTCTGCAAATGCCGTATTGGTGGATTTTTTGTTCATAAGCACATTAACTGTACCAGTCATACCAGTGAACTCCGGTTTTGGAGATTCATACCACGGTACATACAACTTCACATGAACTTGAATCCCATCATCCTCATCATAAGTTGCATAAGAGTTAATACGAACATTAGCGACTGCTCTTTTGGTGACACCATCGGAAATCATAACATCGGTTAAGTATCCGTCATATTCTCCAATGACTACCGGCTGTTGAGTATCCGTTATTTCCGTTGTTGTTTCCGCTGCAAAAGCAGGAACCGCACTCACAGAAAAAAGCATACAAAACGCTACCAACGAGGTAAACAATCTTTTACTAAATTTTTTCATAAACAATGCTCCTTTCTAAAATGACCAGAACCTACATTTTTTGTATTCAGTTATTGGCAATATGCTACTAACCTGCAAGCACACTCTCAAATCATAAAATGTTTCAAATGTACTTGTTTTATTTTATGATAGCACTTATTTACATTGGGTACAATAGAAAATATACACCATTAAAATTTAATTTTTTGTGCAAATCGAATCAAATATAAAATTATATCGCTTTAGATATTGTCCTGTTCTAATTTAATCACATTCATAATACCACAATTCAAGGCTTCACAAATGCGAACCAGCGTTTCCATGCTGATATTCTTTCCCTTGCCCATGTTGGCAATCATATTTGTGGTAAGACCGGCGGCAAGCCGCAAATCCTCTTTCCTCATGCCACGCTCTTTCAGTGTGTTCCATAGTGGCTGATAACTAATGTGCATAGGCTTCCCGCCTTTCTTTCCATCGTCAAGTGTTTTATACCCATTATAGCAGAAATCTTGCGTTTCCACAATATTTCTTGACTACACCGCCGGTTCCGTCTGGATTGTGCTTTTCCTTTCTCCGCTTTTATTACATCTAATTAGCCATGAGCTGTTTCATACCCTGCGACTTTGCGCCAGGGTTGTCGTTACCGTAACCTTCGAGCAGATTGATTGCACCCCAGATACCGAGACCGGCACCGAGAGCGATAACGAGAGTCTGAAGAACACCAACAGCAGAGTTAAAAAATTCCATAATTTTTACACAGCCAAACGCAAAAGTGCAAATGCACAGACCACAGATTTTGACGTTCGGCACTCCTTTCAAAAATTTTATTTGATTTGATTTTTGAAAGTGGTCGTTCTGTCTTTGACGTCTTATCTATGATAAAAACCGCTGTTAAGCGGTTGCTGACACATCGGATGCGTCCACCTCGTAAACCTGGTAGACTTCATCCGGTTTCGTTTTGAGCTGAGTGGAAAGGTACTTCTCAATATCAAAGTTGTTTTTCGGATTGGCATCGGACAGATACTTGTAGTTCGGGTGCTTGGTTATATCGTACTTGTTCGACATGAACGGACGCACACCACGAAGCTGGAGGATACATTTGCCGCCATCGAGGACGGCAAGCTCATCTATCGTTGCAAGGTCTTTACCGAGCTTCTGATAATTGAGAGAGTGGGAGACCTCTCTGCCACGACTTTCACCGGTGTTTAACGTGTCGATTGTTTCCTTGCCGAGAGACTGGTTTAGTTCTTTCAGCGTGGTCGGTTCAGCACCGCCGAGGAAGATACGACTATCCATGTTACCGATGATTGTGTCGGCATTGTCCTTGTACAAAGCCTTTAACTGGGATTGAGCCTGCAGGACAAGACAGGCAGAGATTTCACGGCTTCGGATGGTTGCTACGAGCTTTTCAAGGTTCGGAATCTGACCGATGTTCGCCGCCTCGTCGATAAGGCAGCGGACGTGAACGGGCAATCTGCCGCCGTAAACGTCATCGGCTTTCTCGCAAAGCAGATTGAAAAGCTGCGTGTAAATCATGGAGATTAAAAAGTTAAAGGTCGAATCGGTATCGCTCATAATGAGGAACAGAGCCGTCTTTTGAAACCGCTTGTCCTTTTTGTCCTTCTCATTGAGAAAGATTTTGTCTCCGAGGGTATCAAGCTCCAGTTCATCATACATGGTGATTTCACGAAGCTCCGCAATATCAAAGGGAGCAAGTCGAGCACCACAGCTCACCAAAATCGACTTAGCTGTTTTGCCAGCCGCAAGCGAATATTTTTTATATTGTCTTACGGCAAAGTGATTGGGCTTTTCCGCTTCCAGTTCTTCAAACATTCTGTCAACGGGGTTTTTGTATTCCTCATCGTCCTCTCGGACTTCCATAGCGTTGATGAACTCAAGCAGAGTCGTAAAATTCTGTTCTTCGGGCGGTGCTTCATAGTGGATGTAGCCAATCAAGGCGCAGTACAGAAGTGTTTCCGCTTTCGTCCAGAACTCATCACCGGATTTGCCGTCGTAGAGTAGGAATGAGCCGCCTTGCGGCATTACTGCCGTAGGTTTGCCCAAACCCCTCCCAGAACCGGACGTACACCTCTCGATGTATCCGGCTCGCCATCATTGCTTCAAATCAGCGTCGTTCAAGGGTGATGAATCTTGTGATGACAGTCCTTGCACACCGCAAGTGTTTTACGCTTTTTCGCTATCATCGCAAGCTCCCACAGTTGTTTTCCTTTGAGGTTCTTCACTTTGTTTACATGGTGTATTTCCAGCGGTACATTGGTCTTTCCGCACAGCTCACACACGCGGGCGGACAGTCTGTCGTCAAATGAGGTTCTGGAGCCAACATGCGCAATCGCAAAGTTTATGATTTTATCTGTCCAGAGGTCTGTATTTTTGCAATCCATAAACCTTGCGAAACTGCGGCGCTTTATGCCTGCTTTCGTTTGGTAGGGCACACCCCAGCCGCCGTTTCCGTCACGGTATTTGCTCATCATTTTCCTGCTGGTACTTTCATGCTTTCCAGCCAGAGTTTTCAGGCAGCTGTATTCCATCAAATATTCAAAATATTGAAACTTGTTGAAATTGCTGGCTATGCTGTAATAGTTGCAAATACCGCGCAACTCAGAGTTGTACGTTGATACAATCTCCAAATCCGTACACCGAAAGATATATTTTCTTGCGATAGGCTCTATTGTTCCGTCGCGTAGCTGCCGAATGACCGACTTCCCAAACAGGAAAGGCATGATTTTGTCTGCCAATGGAATGCAAAGCTCAACAGACCCGTTGAGCGTGCGGGAAACGTGGTTTCCGTGCGGCTTTAGTTTCTGGTCTCTTCTCACGCGGATGTCATAACCCAAAAATCTTGCATACTGATTGCTGTGTGTAATGAGTGTTTTTTGCTCTGAAAGTTCCATTTTCAGGGTTTGGCTAATGAAATCGGACAGCTGTCTCTTGATACGCTCACAGTCCGCTTTATCGCCCTTCACGCCAAGAATGAAGTCATCGGCATAACGGATGTATTTGATGACTTTATCCGTTTTGGACATACAGGGCGTTTTATGCATGACTGCTTTTAATTGAGCGATTTTCTGCAACAAAGCTGTTTTTTCCTGACCCATTGCGGTTTTCAGCTGTTTTTGAGCCTTTTTTATCTGCCATGTGACCTTATCGTATTCCGGGGTATGGTGTCTGTCCCTGCTTTTATAGAACTCCTTGGCGGTCTTTTCCACGAACTTGTCCAGCTCATTCAGGTAGATATTTGCGAGTATGGGCGAAACGATGCCGCCCTGCGGACAGCCGGAGTAGGTAGCATGGTATTGCCAGTCCTCCATATAACCGGCTTTCAGGAATTTCCAAATGAGCTGAATCAGCCGAGCGTCTTTAATCTTGGCGTTTATGACGTTTGCTAAAACTTGGTGGTCGATGTTGTCAAAACAGCCCTTAATATCGCCCTCAATAAACCACGACACACCTGAAAATTCTCTTTTCAAGGATTTCAGCGCAGTGTGGCAGCTCCTGTTGGGACGAAAGCCGTGAGAGTTGTTTGAAAAAATTGGCTCGTAGACCGATTCCAATATCATTCTCAATACTTCCTGCACCAGCTTGTCCGTAAAGGTAGGAATCCCCAGGGGACGCTTTTTCGTGCTGTTCTGCTTTTTCTGGATGTACTCGCGGCGAGCAGGGTTCGGCATATAGGTTCCGTCAGCCAGAGATTGGATGATCCGGTCAACTTTTTCCTTGCTGAATCCGTCAGCCGTGTCGTCATTCACGCCTTTCGTTCCTGCGCCTTTGTTGGCGTAGAGGTTTTTGTACGCAAGATAATACAGGTCGGGTCTTAATAGATAGCGGTAGAGTCTTGTGAAGATTTCCTCTTTGTTGTCTCTTGAATTTTTTCTGATTCTATCCAAAATCTCAATTGTTGGTTGCATTTGAGGCTTTCCTCCCTAATCAAATTTCAATTTTGGAATGCAATAACTGTTCTCCTTCGTCTGGAATACAGGATATATTCCGTGAGAGTCGTTACTTCCCACAGGACTACTATGAGAACTCCGTTGCCGTATCGGATATTCAGCGTCATCTTCCTTGCCTTTCGAGGGCTTGGGATTTATCACCCACAGGGGGCATTTCGCATAGCTCGTTTGAGCATTCCGACTTAGGCAATCCCCAGTTAGCGTAATAAGTAGGCAAATGCGGATTGTCGGATACGCTTTCGTTTCGTTATTTCCAGTTCTCTGGCTTGTCACATGAATGGATTGATAACCCATCGCGCAAAGGCGAAACGCAATGTTATTCATGTCAGAGGTTGATGCCGCCGTATCTACGGTGGTTACATACACATTCCTCCGCCCGAACACAACGGGGACTTGAAACTCGCATTCAACATTCAGTAGTTCTATCCTCATATCCGCTTAACGTAGCAATTCAGTCGTGCTCTTGTGTATAGAGCAACTTATCGCTTTCCCGCCATGCTATGGTCCCGCATCAGCTTTCGCCTATCGGTTAGGCGGGTCGTTTCCACTGTTATCTGAGTGGGTAGTGCCTGATTCTACTTCTTACTACGCCCTATCTGGGCGCGCTCCTTTCGTGTTGGTGATGAGGGTCGTTACCAGCTTCAAAATATCCTTTTCGCTGTGAATGTAGGCGAACGGATTGTAATGCATGGATTTCTTGAAGTTGATAGTGTTAAAAATCTTGATTTTGTAGTTGTTGCGTTCAAGCAGTTTGCCAACCTCACAGACCACACTACCTTTCGGGTCAGTCACAACGTATGAACTGTGTAACTGCATGAGGTTTGGCTTCAAAAAGAACCTCGTCTTGCCGGAACCGGAGCCGCCGATGACAAGCACATTCTTGTTTCGGGCGTTCTTCGGGTCTTTGGGACGGTTCGACATCATAAGGCTTTCCGTCTGTGTGAGAATAATGTTGTTCTCAAACACGGGGTCCATAAAGGGCACAATATCCTCCCGTGTACCCCATGAAGCGTTTTGTCAAGTGCTTTTCGCAATTTATTGACGCAAAACAGGATTTTTTCAAGAGAAAAGCCCCATGCGGTCAACATGGGGCGAGTTGATAAAGTGAAAGTGCGAAAGTGCAAGGTGCAAAGGCTCTGCGTTTTGCACTTTCATTTTGCAGTTTCGGGCGGCTGCTTCTTCTTGATGAAGTTGTACCATTGACTTCCAACGCGCCTTGCGCCCAATATGCCGCCCATGCTGCGCTTGGCATTTTGTACCGTTCTTTCGGATATTCCGGCTTCGGCTGCCGCCTTGACAATATCCTCGCTTGCCATTTCCTTACCGTCTGCAAGTAAATCGAGTATCAACCTTTCCGCTTGCTCGGTCTTGGTTTCGGTGTTGCCGCCTGTGCCGGACAGCAGTTCATCAGCGGTAATGTCATATTCGCCTATCCATGAAAAGCCGCTTTCCGCGCCCAACGAAAACGCCATAGGCTTACCCTCCGGTGCAAGGGAAGATTTGTCGTGAATGATAACGCGCACATTCGGCTCTCGTTTCACGCGCCCTATGAGCAGCACACTACGAGCGGCGGCTCGGAAGTCGATAGAGCCTAATCCCCGGTATGCGCTCTGACCTCCGGCAGCTTTGTTCAAGTGCCCGATAAGCACAACGGCACACCCGGTACGCTCTGCAACTTCGGCAAGGCGGCGAAAGATAGGGCGTATTTCGTTTGCCTTGTTCATATCCGTTTTTTCGCCTACATACGCCTGTATGGGGTCAAGGATTATAAGACGCGCCCCGGTCTGCCGGATTGCCCTTTCTATGCGTTCATCGGATAAGGACAATTCCTGTTTGCCCTCGTCAATGACAAGTACCCGGTCAAGGTCTGCGTCCGCTTCCATAAGGCGCGGCTTGACGGTATCGCCCAAACCGTCCTCTGCGGTCTGATAGATAACATTAAAAGGCTCATGCTCTGCCATAGCCGGAAAGGGCTTGCGGTTGGTACAGGCGGCGCAAAGGCGCAGGGCAAGGGTGGTTTTTCCCTCGCCGGGGTTGCCCTGTACGATTGTTACCTTTCCAAAAGGGATATACGGCTCCCATAGCCATTCAACGGTCTGTGTGTCAACCTCGCTCATGC
>ERZ1027150.2305-NODE-2305-length-10058-cov-16.611916_pt1 | contig 10058 bp, 3 predicted proteins | sample MGYA00519276_ERZ1027150 | MGnify/ENA primary metagenome ERZ1027150 (study PRJEB26926, sample SAMN06164860) | human gut metagenome | biome: ENVO:00009003; feature: ENVO:2100002; material: ENVO:00002003 | host: Homo sapiens | place: USA | collected 2012 ... | reverse complement strand
TTCCCCAGTCTTTTTTGAATGACATTGCCGATACCGACGAACGTCCGCGTACGGATACGGAAGGTAACTGGCTACTGACCATTCTACGTATTCCCGTACAGACTCCTGATTCAAAAGTGCCGTATGCCACGGTGCCTATCGGTATAATTACGAACAATGAACTGGTGATTTCGGTGTGCTATCACTCTACGGAGATGCTGCCGGATTTCATTGAGCATACGCAGCGCAAAGGTATCAACGTGCCCAATAAATACGAACTGATTCTGCGACTGATTTACTCGTCGGCTGTATGGTTCCTGAAATACCTGAAACAAATCAACAACGAAGTGAACAATGCGGAAAAGGAGCTGGAACGTAGCATCCGTAATGAGGACTTGCTCCGGCTGATGAACCTGCAGAAGAGTCTGGTATATTTCAATACATCTATCCGTGGCAACGAGGTTATGATAGGCAAATTGCAGAATATCTTTAATGAAAAGGACTATCAGAACGCGGAACTGACAGAAGATGTGCTCATCGAGCTGAAACAGGCACACAATCAGGTAAACATCTACAGCGACATTCTTACGGGTACCATGGATGCTTTTGCTTCCATCATCTCCAATAACGTGAACACCATCATGAAACGCATGACCAGTCTTTCCATTGTGCTGATGGTACCGACGCTGGTTGCCAGTTTCTATGGTATGAACGTGGATGTTCATATCGAAGCATTGCCGCACGCCTTTGCCTTGATTGTATGTTTCTCCATCTTCCTCTCGGCAACGGCCTTTGTCATCTTCCGGAAAATAAAGTGGTTTTAAGCTGAGGGTATATGAAATACGGAGTATCTTCCAATACGCTGCTGCTTACGGCCGGAATCGTATGGCTGGTTGCCGGTATCAACATTCTCCGTATCGGTATTTCCTGCTGGATAACGGATGCGCACTACTGGTTGCTCAAGGTCTGTGAGGCTAGCCTGGTATTCCTGCTGTTTTTCTGCATGATTTTCCACAAGCTCTACCGCAAGCATGCACAGCGTATCACAACCGGTAATCCCAATAAACGCTGTCCATTCTCGTTTTTTGACGTGAAAGGGTGGCTGGTGATGGCTTTCATGATTGCACTGGGTATAACTATCCGTACCGCACATTTGTTACCGGAAAGCTTTATTGCGGTCTTTTATACCGGACTTTCTCTCGCACTGATGGCCACAGGAGGACGTTTCATCCTGCTATATTGGAAAAGGAAATAAAGCTAATGCAATACGCATCGGCAAAGTACGATTCCACCTCGTATGATGCAGGAATGGCAGGTACTACGCAATTACAATAACCAATTACCCGGTTAGCTATAAACTTTAAAATATACGATGCTTACTTACATCGAATAAGCACATAAAAAAAGCCGTCTCAAATGAGACGGCTTTTTTTATGATAGCAGTTGAAATTATTCAACTCCACTGTAATCTAATACATTCTTCTTGTTAGCCAAGATGCGATCGTATTCTTCTTTAGAACCTACCACAATCTTTTCAAACTCACGCTGACCTGTACCAGCAGGAATCAAGTGACCGCAGATTACGTTCTCTTTCATACCTTCCAGTTTATCAACCTTACCGTTGATAGCAGCTTCATTCAATACCTTAGTAGTTTCCTGGAATGATGCAGCTGACATGAAGCTTGATGTCTGCAATGCAGCACGTGTAATACCCTGCAGAATCTGAGTAGAAGTAGCAGGAACTGCATCACGTACTTCAACCAGTTTCAAGTCACGGCGTTTCAGCATACTGTTTTCATCACGGAGCTTACGAGCTGTAACAATCTGTCCCGGCTGCAAGTTCTGAGAATCACCAGCGTCTACAACCACTTTCTTACCCCAGATACGGTCGTTTTCCTCATTGAATTCAATGCGGTCTACAACCTGTTGTTCCAAGAAGCGAGTATCACCCGGTTCGTCAATCTGTACCTTACGCATCATCTGACGAACGATGATTTCGAAGTGCTTATCGTTAATCTTCACACCCTGCAGACGGTAAACGTCCTGGATTTCATTTACGATATATTCCTGAACGGCTGTAGGACCTTTAATGGCCAAGATGTCGGCAGGAGTAATAGCACCGTCAGACAACGGAGTTCCGGCACGTACATAGTCATTTTCCTGAACCAGAATCTGCTTAGACAAAGCAACCAGGTACTTACGAACCTCACCTGTCTTCGATGTAACGATGATTTCACGGTTACCACGCTTAATCTTGCCCATCGTAATTTCACCATCGATTTCAGAAACGACAGCCGGATTAGACGGGTTACGAGCTTCGAACAATTCAGTAACACGTGGAAGACCACCGGTGATATCACCAGCCTTACCTACGGCACGCGGAATCTTCACCAAAATATCACCCGATTTCACGGTTTGTTTATCTTCTACTACTACGTGACCACCTACCGGCAAGTTGTATGTACGGATAATTCCACCATTTTCATCCACAATATGCAATGACGGAATCTTTGTCTTATCCTTAGATTCAGTAATAATGATTTCACGCAAACCAGTAGCTTCATCTGACTCTACCTTATAGGTTACGTTTTCAATTACTGATTCAAAGTCAATCTTACCAGCAGCTTCTGTTACGATAACGGCGTTGAACGGGTCCCACTTAGCAATCAGTTTGCCCTTTTCTACTACCTCACCGTCTAAAGCATACAACTTAGAACCGTATGGAACGTTGTGAGTAGAAAGGATGATACCTGTATTCACATCCACAAAGCGAACTTCGGCCAAACGACCTACTACAATCTTCACTGGTTCACCTGTTTCTTCTACTGCATCAACCGTACGCAATTCTTCGAATTCCAGACGAGCATCATTCTTAGCCACGATACTTGCATTGGCAGCCATGTTACCTGCGATACCTCCGGCGTGGAATGTACGCAGAGTCAACTGAGTACCCGGTTCACCGATTGACTGAGCAGCGATTACACCGACAGCTTCACCTTTCTGTACCATGCGGCTGGTAGCCAGGTTACGTCCGTAACATTTCGCACATACACCCTTTTTAGATTCACAAGTCAATACAGAGCGGATTTCTACGCTTTCAATCGGAGATTTTTCGATTTCTTCTGCAATATTTTCTGTAATCTCTTCACCAGCAGCTACAATCAGTTTACCAGTTGTCGGGTGGATAATATCATGAACAGATACACGACCCAGGATACGTTCGTACAAAGTAGCGATAACTTCATCGTTGTTCTTCAGGGCTGTACAAACCAGACCACGCAATGTACCACAGTCTTCTTCGTTGATAATCACGTCATGAGAAACGTCAACCAAACGACGAGTCAAGTATCCGGCATCGGCAGTCTTCAACGCGGTATCGGCAAGACCCTTACGAGCACCGTGGGTAGAGATAAAGTATTCCAACACCGAAAGACCTTCCTTAAAGTTAGAAAGAATCGGGTTTTCAATAATCTGTGCACCCTCAGCACCAGCTTTCTGCGGTTTAGCCATCAAACCACGCATACCAGACAACTGACGGATCTGTTCCTTAGAACCACGGGCACCAGAATCCAACATCATAAATACAGAGTTAAATCCTTGGTCGTCGTTCTTAATAGTCTTATATAGAATGTCTGACAAGTCACTGTTTACGTGAGTCCAAGTATCAATTACCTGGTTGTAACGTTCGTTATCAGTGATGAATCCCATGTTATAGTTCATCATAATCTGTTCGATTTCTTCGTTACCACGTTTTACCAGTTCTTCCTTCTCCTTCGGGATAATGATATCACCCAAGTTGAATGACAGACCACCTTCGAATGCTTTCTTATAACCTAAGTTCTTGATACCATCCAAGAATTCACAAGCACGAGCCACACCGACAGCCTTAATAACGTCACTGATGATGTCACGCAGAGACTTCTTAGAAATAACGGTATTCAAATAACCACATTCATCCGGAACCAGTTCGTTTACAATGACACGACCTACAGAAGTTTCCTTAATCAACTTCTTCACGATATTGCCGTTTTCATCAAGGTCATTAGCCACTACGCTGATGATAGCGTGAATGTCTACCTTACCTTCGTTATAAGCAATCATTGCTTCTTCCGGTCCATAGAAAATCAAACCTTCACCTTTGGCACCTTTACGCAATTTGGTAATGTAATACAATCCCAATACCATATCCTGTGCAGGCACAGTGATAGGCGCACCATTGGCAGGGTTCAAAATATTGTGTGACTGAAGCATCAACATCTGAGCTTCCAGTACTGCTTCGTTACTCAAAGGCAAGTGTACGGCCATCTGGTCACCATCGAAGTCGGCGTTGAACGCGGTACAAGCCAACGGGTGCAACTGGATAGCTTTTCCTTCAATCATCTTCGGCTGGAAGGCCTGGATACCCAAACGGTGAAGTGTCGGGGCACGGTTCAGCAATACCGGATGTCCCTTCATTACATGTTCCAAAATATCCCAAATAACAGATTCCTTGCGGTCTACAATCTTCTTCGCTGACTTTACAGTCTTCACAATACCACGTTCAATCAGCTTACGGATGATGAACGGTTTGTACAATTCTGCAGCCATCAACTTAGGAATACCACATTCACCCATCTTCAGTTCCGGACCTACGACGATTACAGAACGAGCAGAGTAGTCCACACGTTTACCCAACAAGTTCTGACGGAAACGTCCTTGCTTACCTTTCAAGCTGTCTGACAAAGATTTCAACGGACGATTGGCATCTGTCTTCACTGCACTCGACTTACGAGAGTTGTCGAACAATGAATCAACAGCTTCCTGAAGCATACGTTTTTCATTACGCAAAATCACTTCCGGAGCCTTGATTTCAATCAGACGTTTCAAACGGTTGTTACGGATAATTACACGACGATACAAATCGTTCAAGTCTGAAGTAGCAAAGCGACCACCATCCAGCGGAACCAACGGACGCAATTCAGGCGGAATAACCGGTACGATACGAACAATCATCCATTCCGGTTTGTTGCGGCCACGAGATGCACGGAAAGATTCTACTACCTGCAAGCGCTTCAAAGCTTCGTTCTTACGCTGCTGTGAAGAATCACTATTTGCCTTATGACGCAATTCGTATGACAAAGCATCCAAATCGATTCCTACCAGCAAATCATAGATTGCTTCAGCACCCATCTTAGCGATGAACTTATTCGGATCGCTGTCTTCCAGATATTGATTTTCTTTCGGAAGAGTTTCCATAATATCCAGGTATTCTTCTTCAGACAGCAAGTCATATTTACTGATACCATCTTCAGCCTTCACACCCGGCTGGATAACCACATAACGTTCATAATAAATGATAGCATCCAGTTTCTTTGTCGGCAATCCCAGCAGATAACCAATCTTATTAGGCAATGAACGGAAATACCAGATATGAGCTACAGGTACCACCAGCTGAATGTGACCGCTACGCTCACGACGTACTTTCTTTTCTGTTACTTCCACACCGCATCGGTCGCAGACAATGCCTTTGTAGCGAATACGTTTGTACTTACCACAATGACATTCATAGTCTTTCACCGGACCGAAGATACGTTCGCAGAACAAACCGTCACGTTCCGGTTTATAAGTACGATAGTTGATGGTTTCCGGTTTCAAAACCTCACCATAAGAATTTTCCAAAATCTCTTCGGGTGATGCCAGACCGATCGTAATCTTTGAGAAATTACTTTTTATCTTAGTATCTTTTCTAAAAGCCATACTTTTTATTTTATGATAATGAAGAATTTAATCATGAAGAATGGAAGTCATCTTTTCCATTCTTCATTTGAAAAAGTTATTCCAGCGTAATGCTCAAGCACAAACCTCTAAGTTCATGCAACAATACATTGAGAGATTCAGGAATACCCGGAGTCGGCATAGGTTCACCTTTCACAATTGCTTCGTATGCCTTAGAACGTCCTACTACGTCATCAGACTTGATAGTCAAGATTTCCTGAAGTACATGAGCAGCACCGAATGCTTCGATTGCCCAAACCTCCATTTCTCCGAAACGCTGACCACCGAACTGAGCCTTACCACCAAGTGGCTGCTGAGTAATCAATGAGTACGGACCGATTGAACGGGCATGCATCTTGTCTTCAACCATGTGACCCAATTTCAACATGTAAGTCACACCGACTGTAGCCGGCTGGTCAAACTGATCACCTGTACCACCATCATACAAGTAAGTCTTACAATAGCGTGGCAGACCAGCTTTGTCAGTCCATTCATCCAAGTCATCCAAAGTAGCACCATCGAAAATCGGAGTCGCAAACTTCACGCCCAATTCTTTTCCGGCACGTCCCAGTACAGCTTCGAAAATCTGACCGATGTTCATACGAGAAGGCACACCCAACGGGTTCAATACGATATCAACCGGAGTACCGTCAGCCAAGAACGGCATATCTTCCTGACGAACCACACGTGAAACAATACCCTTGTTACCGTGACGACCGGCCATCTTATCACCCACACCAATCTTACGTTTCTTAGCAATGTAAACCTTCGCCATCTGAATAATACCTGAAGGCAACTCATCACCGATTGTCAACGCAAACTTCTTACGTTTCAATTCAGCATCCAGTTCCTTGTACTTCTTCAGATAGTTTACGATAAGATCACGAATCATATCATTCTTATGAGCATCAGCAGTCCACTTGCTCAACTGAATTACCGTATAATCCAATGATTCCAAATCGTATTTAGTAAACTTAGCTCCCTTGGTAATCACTTCAGTTCCCAGATAATCCTTCACACCCTGAGAAACCTTATCAGCTGTCAATACCAGCAACTTGTCAATCAAGATTGCCTTCAGAGCTGCAGCTTTTTCTTCAAATTCTTCATTCAGTTTCGGCAGAATAGCCTTATCTGCATTTTTCTCGCTACGAGTCTTGATTACACGAGAATATAATTTCTTGTCAATGACCACACCTCGCAATGACGGAGAAGCCTTCAATGAAGCATCCTTCACATCTCCAGCCTTGTCACCAAAGATAGCACGCAACAGTTTTTCTTCTGGAGAAGGATCAGATTCTCCCTTTGGAGTAATCTTACCAATCAGGATATCACCCGGTTCAATACGTGCACCAATACGTACGATACCGTTTTCATCCAAATCTTTAGTTGCTTCTTCGCTCACATTCGGAATATCAGAAGTCAATTCCTCCATACCGCGCTTGGTTTCGCGTACTTCCAGAATATATTCATCTACGTGAACAGATGTCAGAATATCTTCACGAACCACACGTTCGTTCAATACGATAGCATCCTCGTAGTTGTAACCCTTCCACGGCATGTAAGCTACCAGCAGGTTCTTACCCAATGCCAACTCTCCATTTGCAGTAGAATAACCTTCAGTCAGGATATCTCCCTTCTTCACGCGCTGTCCTTTGTTACAAATCGGACGCAAGTCGATGGTCATGCTCTGGTTGGTCTTACGGAACTTCGGAATACGATATTCCTTCAATGCCGGTTCGAAGCTTACAAACTCTTCATCTTCTGTACGGTCATACAAAATACGAATTGTTGTAGCATCCACAAAGTCAATCACACCATCACCTTCTGCAGCAATCTGTGTACGTGAATCTTCACATAATTGTTTTTCGATACCTGTACCTACAATCGGAGCTTCAGTCTTCAACAAAGGAACTGCCTGGCGCATCATGTTAGATCCCATCAACGCACGGTTCGCATCGTCATGTTCAAGGAACGGAATCAATGAAGCCGCGATAGATGCAATCTGCTGAGGAGCCACGTCCATCAATTCTACCTGATCTGGAGTAACTACCGGATAATCCGCATCACGACGTGCTTTTACCTTTTCACGGATAAATGTACCGTCATCATTCAGCGGAGCATTACCCTGAGCAATAATCTTGTCTTCTTCTTCTTCTGCAGAAAGGTACTCAATACCCTCATTTGACAAGTCTACTACTCCGTCTTTCACTTTACGGTAAGGAGTCACAATGAAGCCCAGCTCATTAATCTTTGCGTATACACACAAAGAAGAAATCAAACCGATGTTCGGACCTTCAGGAGTTTCAATCGGACACAAACGACCATAGTGAGTATAGTGTACGTCTCGAACCTCGAAACCAGCACGGTCACGTGACAAACCACCAGGCCCCAAAGCTGACAAACGACGCTTGTGCGTAATTTCTGCCAGCGGGTTAGTCTGGTCCATGAACTGTGACAAAGCATTTGTTCCAAAGAATGAGTTGATTACAGACGAAATAGTTTTCGCGTTAATCAAATCAATCGGAGTAAATACTTCGTTGTCGCGTACGTTCATACGTTCACGGATAGTACGTGACATACGAGCCAGACCAATTGCAAACTGATTGGATAACTGCTCACCCACTGTACGTACACGACGGTTACTCAAGTGGTCAATATCATCCACATCAGCCTTTGAGTTAATCAACTCAATGAGATACTTGATAATCTCGATAATATCTTGTTTCGTCAATACTCTGACATCCATAGGAGTATCCAGATTCAACTTCTTGTTGATACGATAACGTCCTACATCACCCAGGTCATAACGTTTTTCTGAGAAGAACAAGTTGTTGATAACTTCGCGTGCACTTGCATCATCAGCAGGGTCTGCATTACGCAGCTGACGATAGATATACAATACAGCTTCCTTTTCAGAGTTACTTGGGTCTTTCTGTAAAGTATTGAAGATAATAGAATAGTCAGAGGCATTTGCTTCTTCGTTGTGAACGAGGATATTCTGTACACCAGACTCGATAATCAAGTCGATGTGTTCAGGTTCAATGACAGTTTCACGGTCAATTACTACCTCGTTACGTTCGATAGAAACAACTTCACCAGTATCTTCATCCACAAAATCTTCTGTCCATGTTTTCAACACACGAGCAGCTAATTTGCGTCCAATAATCTTTTTCAGGTTAGTCTTGTTAACCTTTACATCCTCAGCCAGATTGAAAATTTCAAGAATATCCTTATCATTTTCAAATCCTACAGCTCTCAACAAAGTTGTAACTGGAAGTTTCTTCTTACGGTCGATGTACGCATACATCACATTGTTGATATCTGTAGCGAACTCAATCCAAGATCCTTTAAACGGAATAATACGAGCCGAATACAATTTGGTACCATTGGCATGGATGCTCTGACCAAAGAATACACCCGGAGAACGGTGAAGCTGAGAAACAACCACACGTTCAGCACCATTAATTACAAAGGTGCCTTTCGGAGTCATATAAGGAATTGGTCCCAGATACACATCCTGAATCACTGTATCAAAGTCTTCGTGATCGGGGTCGGTACAATAAAGCTTCAATTTAGCTTTCAAAGGTACACTATATGTCAAGCCACGTTCCAAACAATCATCAATTGTATAGTGAGGTGGATCAATATAGTAGTCAAGGAACTCGAGCACGAAGTTGTTGCGCGTATCAGCTATTGGGAAGTTTTCCGCAAAAACCTTATACAAGCCATCATTCTTTCGTTTTTCGGGTGGGGTATCTAATTGCAAGAAGTCCTGAAATGACTTCAACTGTACTTCCAGAAAATCCGGATACTGCATCGGATTCTTAATAGAAGCAAAATTAATTCGTTGATTTTGAGTTTCTGAAGACATCTGTATGGAGTTTAAAATGTAAAAACTAGGATAATTACAGTCGACCACTCTCAGTGTACCGACACATGAAACCTAGTGAACTTAATATAGACGCAAAAAGGTTAAGAATCCTCTTTTCAGAGGACTCTTAACCGAACTACCTGATTTACAGGATAATCTTATTTAAGTTCAACTTCAGCTCCAGCTTCTTCCAAAGTTTTCTTCAGAGATTCAGCTTCGTCTTTAGCCAAACCTTCTTTAACTACGCTAGGAGCACCGTCAACCAAGTCTTTTGCTTCTTTCAAGCCAAGACCACAAGATTCCTTAACGGCCTTAACTACCTGCAATTTAGCAGCACCTGCGCTCTTCAAAACTACATCGAATGAAGTTTTTTCTTCAGCAGCAGCTGCACCAGCAGCAGCAGGACCAGCAGCAACAGCTACAGCTGCAGCAGCAGGTTCAATACCATATTCTT
>ERZ1027150.2293-NODE-2293-length-10112-cov-6.804415_pt1 | contig 10112 bp, 7 predicted proteins | sample MGYA00519276_ERZ1027150 | MGnify/ENA primary metagenome ERZ1027150 (study PRJEB26926, sample SAMN06164860) | human gut metagenome | biome: ENVO:00009003; feature: ENVO:2100002; material: ENVO:00002003 | host: Homo sapiens | place: USA | collected 2012 ... | reverse complement strand
GCAGTCTCGTGGGCTCGGAGATGTGTATAAGAGACAGCTATTAATTCATCTTTAATTTCTTCATATCTGTCATAGTTTTCTATATTTACATCCCACTATGTATCTATTAATTCAAGTAGGACGACCATAAACGTCAAGTGTTCCTATATTCATTTACATCCCACTATGTATCTATTAATTCGATTGATGTTAATTACAACAAGCTTAATTCTATTAGATTTACATCCCACTATGTATCTATTAATTCTATCTTATCTTCTTCAATGCCGTTATAAACGTCTTTATTTACATCCCACTATGTATCTATTAATTCGGAGCAGAGCCAGGACGAGTTATTTACTTCAAAGATATTTACATCCCACTATGTATCTATTAATTCCTCCCGCAGAAATGCAAGCATTTTCGAGTTGGCTAATTTACATCCCACTATGTATCTATTAATTCCGAGTAAGACAGCAATTCTTATAATTATCGTTCAAAGATTTACATCCCACTATGTATCTATTAATTCCAACCCTATCACAGCACTGAATATATAGGTGTATAATTTACATCCCACTATGTATCTATTAATTCGGGAAACAGATTGAAATATTGCAGGAAAGTTTTAGAATTTACATCCCACTATGTATCTATTAATTCTTTTTATTCAATTACTTCCGCTGAATTATCCAGCACATTTACATCCCACTATGTATCTATTAATTCTTTTTCTTTTCACAATCCACTGTTATATTCAATTACATTTACATCCCACTATGTATCTATTAATTCTGACACTGCAACGGCAAGGCATTCAAGTTTCCGTATTTACATCCCACTATGTATCTATTAATTCCCGTGGTTTTCATATTCTCCCAACCTGTCGAAACATATTTACATCCCACTATGTATCTATTAATTCCTTAACAACTTCTTGTTTTAAGTTTAAAGTGATGATATTTACATCCCACTATGTATCTATTAATTCTCTGATGTTTTGATGTGGACATCTGCACTGCCTGTATTTACATCCCACTATGTATCTATTAATTCATAAGACCACCGCCTATTCTGTCCTATCTTCCTTATTTACATCCCACTATGTATCTATTAATTCTATCTTTTTAATATCTTTACAACATTTTTTAGTTGCATTTACATCCCACTATGTATCTATTAATTCCTGTTCACGCTCTGCACGCTCACGAACAGTACGTATTTACATCCCACTATGTATCTATTAATTCTGAACATTCTCACTCCCGCAATAACCGTATCAGGTAATTTACATCCCACTATGTATCTATTAATTCTTGCGCCTTCCTCTGTCTTGCTTTCTTCGCTTCGTCATTTACATCCCACTATGTATCTATTAATTCGGATATATCCGACTTCTCCGGTGTCTTCATCGAACCATTTACATCCCACTATGTATCTATTAATTCGTGCGTAATTCACACAACAACAACATGCTAAACTAATTTACATCCCACTATGTATCTATTAATTCGGTGTAGGCTCATATTGTGCAAACGCGTTTTTATCATTTACATCCCACTATGTATCTATTAATTCGTACTTGGAATTGTTACATATCAGACCGAAGTAAATTTACATCCCACTATGTATCTATTAATTCCTTTTTGCTAATTTTGCTAAACTCATATGCGTTATCATTTACATCCCACTATGTATCTATTAATTCGCGCACCCTTGACAGCTTCCATGGCTTCCCTTTACTATTTACATCCCACTATGTATCTATTAATTCAGACGCAGAAAAGGCAGAATCAGCGGACGAAGTAAATTTACATCCCACTATGTATCTATTAATTCGAACGCCCCGACGGTTGTTTCCAGGGCAATCAAATTTACATCCCACTATGTATCTATTAATTCCCGTAATTATTAAAGCCTCTCTGTTTCTCAACTCTGAAGCGTTATTCTGTCTACCCTTTAAATCCGCCAACAGATTACTAATACTTTATGCCCTGAATATGCTAGAAGCATAGCAATATCGCCATTGTCGACTCTGTGCATATTTTACACTATGTCTGGTCGACAATCAAATTATGAAACTCGTCAAATCATCTTCCTTACCCCAAAATTCTTTATCCAGCCATTTTTCACTCCTGCTTTTGAATAAAATGACTGAATCCAGATTAGTATTAACATGTGGTTTCAACTCACCCCGTAATTTTTCTAATTGAACTGTTGATATTTCTCCTTCAAAGACAGAATTCTGAATATGCGTCAGATACTTTTTGCAGATTTTGAAAATATGTGACCATCTTTTTTGCCCATTTTCATCTTTACTAACATCATATACAAGTACAATATACATATACTACCACCATATTCTAAACCCTTCATATTCTTTCTCACCTATTAAATGCTTTATAAGCTTATATGCTTCTAACCTCATCAGATACTGGTAAGACACCTGTCTTCCCAATTCTTTATGCATTATCGTTTTCTTCATACGATTCTCAAATTCTGAAACAATAAGTTTAGAAGCTTCTTTCTTAAGATGAAGATAGTTAAGTTCTTTTGTAAAGCTGTCTTCTGTTATCTGTCTTCTGTTTAACAACGAAAATATCAATCTGTCTCCAATCAATGGTTTAAATACTTCCGATATATCCAGACATAATGAATATCTTCTTACTCCCGGTTCATGCAGATAACTTATCGTTGGATTCAGTTGTGTATGATATATCTCGCTTAATAAACGCGTATACACTAGGGAATTAACAAATGAAATCAATGAATTAATCATATTGTCTGGCGGATGCATAACACGCTTATCAAACCGTATATCCTGATTAACAATCACATTCCACGCTGCATAATATCTCTTTCTTATATTTCCTTCAATTCCCATCAATTCTTCTATTGTCCTTGCTTTACAAAGAGTTCCACGAAGTGAATCTATATCCCTCATATATTCCGAGACATCTTTTTCTCGGCCATTATAATATCTGAGATTTCTATATATATTATCTGCTGCCGCCTGTATAAATTTTATGGCAATATCCAATCTCTTATCATAATCCACATAATGTTCAACCTGCTTAACCAGCAACTGACCTGCTGGATTTCCATCCTTTGGATAAAAACTTCCTGAATAATAATTATAATAATTAAAGAAATGTATAGGTATTCCATACTGCGATATATAATTAAGAAATGTCGTATTAAACGACATTTCAGACATTACATATATATCTGAAATTCTTTCAATTGGAATATCTCTTTTTTCTCCGTCATAAGCAGTGAACTGTAATGTATTATCCTTGCGTTTTAAATCCCCATTATTATACACATAAAAACTCTGTTTCAATTATCATCACCTTCTTCTGTCTATATAAAACACAAATCATAATATGCACATTTTTTACATATCTTTTTCTCTTCCAGCTTCGGCGGATACTCCTGATTCTTCACACTAATGATTTCTTTTATAATATCGTCTAGTTTTTTACAGTCCTCATCCGACAATTCTACATCAACATTTTTCTTCAGCAGCGGATAGTCTATCACGCCATGAAGTCCATCCACATTTCTTTTTTTCAGGTAATATAGATAATACTTAACCTGCCATATTCCAGCCTCTTCTATACTCTTGCTCTTCTTTATCTCATGAAGTTCATTTTTTTCATGAATAAAATCAATATTAATAATGCCATCTATTTCAATATGCTTATCATCCCGCTTGTAACTGTTCTCATCCAGCAATTTTCCAAGCTGCACATTTTCATTCTCATCTTCCATATTAATCTGATGACAAAAATACCATAACTTTCTTGAGCACACGAAATAATAATAAATCATCACTCCTGTTATTCTTTCTTCCATAAAATGCTCCTATCGTATGAATATTCAGACAAATATATCTCTTTCATATTCGCCTAAAACTAACCCTGCTCCTGTTAAATCCACAACATTGAAATCGTACATAATACATGATCTATGAATATCACTACCATATATTACATCACGATCTATCCCATCCGGATATTTCTTATAAGCATATAACTGTATAGAAATCACATATGAATCCAGCTTTGTCCTTGCGTCATTCTTCTCTCTTCTATCAGCATCAGAGCTATGCATTATATCAATACACTCGCTTATAACTTCACGATTATCTTCATATACGTCATCAGGAATAATTTTAATACTGTTAATATCCCTGAATTTTTCATCAGCTTCACTTTTACTGTATTCTGCTGGTGTCAGTTCTTTAAACATTGCAAGAAACTTCTCTATATCCCTGTAATAATCCGTATCCTTTATCTCATCTGTACAGTATACTTTATTGATATATTCAGATTTGTCTGATTCTGTCATAACTCTGCCAATATATTTTTCTAAACACTCAACAGAACGAGTGTATATCTCACGATTATATATAGCCCGGCTGACTCCTACTCCATTTGCATTAATGTATATATGTATATTGGCCTTATCCGGAATATACCGACCTTTCCTGTTGCATCTTCCCATTCTCTGCATCAAACTATCAGCCGTACTCATCTCTGTATACAACACATCAAAATCAATATCCAGACTTGCCTCAACTAACTGTGTTGTTACCCATATTCCCGTTTCATTTTCACTATCTGAGAACTTTATAATCTCATTTTCCAGCATTCTCTTATGTTCTTTGGTAAATCGTGCATGCAGAAGATGAACATTATCTGTTTTTTCGGTCAGGCTTTTATATATCTGCTGTGCCTTTTTTACCGTATTGCATATTACAAGAACCTTTTTATCATAGCTATCTTCTACAACCCTATCTATTTCTATATCGCCATCTTTTATATCTATCCAATGTCTTTTAAGATTCGATAATGCAGAAAAATCCCTGTATTCATACTGATTATCAGCCATCAATCCATATTTATGCATAAGACTTCCCAATACCGGTGGAAATGTTGCTGTTATTATGGCAAATTTCCCACCCATATCAGTCACTATCTTTAATCCATATATTATTGCTGCTATTACTGATGGACTATATGCCTGTATCTCATCAATAATTATCTTAGAATATTTCAATGTAGCTGCAAATATTTCTGTTCCCAACGCCTTATACACAAACTTAAACAACTGATCTACTGTACATATAGTAAGCGGCTGAGATAATAATTTTGCTTTCTGATATTTTTCATATCCATCAGAATCTGTTTCGTTTACCTGGTCTTCAAAATAATAATGCATACTGTCTGAATGAAGTATTGCCACGTCCTTATATTCATACCTGTCTCTTATTCTTTCATATATTGCATTCGATGATACTACATATGGCAATGTATAAAATCCCTTTTCACCATTAAGCCATAATAATGATGCCTCTGTTTTTCCCATTCCAGTTGGTGCAACCACAACAAGATTCTTATCACATTTATCTCTCATATACTCCTGAACTGGTCTTAATCCATGCTGTTGAAAAATGTTTTCTATAGATGTTTTAAGATATTTTGTTGTGAAAGCAGAACAATCCTCTGCTTCTGTATAACCAGCACTCACTGTATAATCAAATTTATTCAGCAGACCTTTGATTAGCACAAATTCCTGCCATTCATGCAAATATTCATTCTTATCATAACAGCTCATGATGTATTTGCTTCCCGATATGCTGCCTGTATTTCTGAACAGAAGATATTTATTTATACCCGAAACCTTAGCTTTGATACTTTCATCATTTAAAAAATCCCTTATATATGGGTTATAGTATTTCTTACAGAAATTTAATATTATATCATCACCGTTTTTATCTTCTCTGACATGATGATGATATACTGCTGTATAGAAAGCTTTATAATCATCATTATCTGCTTCTGGTATATGATTCTTAAATTCTTCAGGCGATGTCGTCATTGCACTTAAAAATCCGTGTGGTATCTCCTGAGTCTTTATTACATCCAGCTCTTTATTTATCTTAGATTGAAAAACAATGTTTGCCTTTCCCAGGTCATGCACTCTGCATGCTTCTATTATTATTGCTTTTTCTTTTTCTGTAAAATAATGTCCGAATTTTTCAAAAAAATCCTGTGCACATTCAACTGTATCATCCAGATGCTGTTTTAATGTCACCTGTTCTTCTTTAGAACCCCCATTCGGAACTGACTTTGCAAAATATTCCATCTACCCCTCCATACATTTAAATCCACAATGTAACTATTAATAAAATCTCATCACGCAAATATTACAACATCTTCATCATCCGTATCATCTACATACGCTCTTTCCAGGCATTTATGAGGCGGGCAGTAATATGCCTTAACTCTTCCACCTTCTTTTTCAGACTTCCATCTCCTTAACCCCTGTTTAGTTATCTCATATTCTTTATTCAATGTATAAACAGTTGCTTCAACAGGTTCTTCCCCCATGTAAGACACAGGAATATACATATCGTGATTAGTCAGTACTTCTTCATCTTCTTTTAATGAAACAATTCTGACATCTCTTATATCTATAATATCCTCATATCTTCCAAGAGACAGATACGTTGGCGGATTCTTAAGTGCCTGATATATTATTTCAAAATCAGCCTCATCCTCTGGCACAATATGTATTATGAGCCTGCATTCACATAACAGTTCAACATTGGCTATTCCCTTAAATATTCCATAATTACCGCCATCTTTTACGCATATCTGATGCCTGACTTCTTCATATCTGGCACCTGCTGAAAATGAATAGCGTGTATACAAATCAGATATAGTCCCTTTGTTATCGCCCTGAATACTCAGCTTCATTTTGTGATACTCTTTAAATCCACATGCGGCATGTATCATTCCACTTACTGTTGAATATGGTGGAAGAGGATAGGTCTCTTTAATTATAAAACTGCTCGGTTTTCTATAATTAACAAGATTCTGAAAACAATCCAGTCTTATTGCTCTATGCATAGTACTCATCCACTTTCTTCTTAAACTCTCCAAATGCTTCTGCTATTGTTACAGCCCCAAGTTTTTCCTTAATCTGACTGTCATTATTAAAGATTCCTGATGTTACTCCTACTATTGTAGAATTTTCAAGATCTTCACTACTTTCTTTCATTTCTACCAATGTATCAACATTTATCATATTATTATCAATCTTAACTATGTTTTCAAAAAACGGATTCTTTCTTTCATAGTTACCACCTATGATAAATAATGGAGATAAATTCTCTCTCCTGCCGCGTATATCTCTATAAAGATACTGAACGGTTTCAAGAAGTGTTTTAACCCTTTTAGCTTTTTCCTCCTTTGATACATTAATCTCTCCATCAATTCCAACCCTGTCAAGATCCACTGAAATTGTATATGCATAATAAGAACGGTGAATTTCACTCTGTGCAATACCATTGTCAAGATTCTGGCGCTTAGCTAATCCCATATTAGTAAGAAACTCCAGCTCCCCCTGATATGGTTCAAGTGATATGGCGTTGCTAAGTCTAGCCACTGCACTTCTTGTTGATGCACTTCCCCTTGCATTATCGTCCTTTGCCATTGTCTTCATATAACCAAATAAATCTATTTCTGGGTAATCCTCAATAGTAGCTGATGGAGCAAACTGTACAACTCCGCTCTTATCCTCGACAGGTGTGTTATCCCACTCAGCCTGCTGTACAATATTATATCTTATTGCCTGCCTTGATATATATGAATACTGGCTTGCATTACCTCTTGTCATTTTCTTAATATTAGAAATATTACCTAATCCTTCTCCATAATTTGCACTCTCTGCAACAAATACTATTGTCATTGTCAATCCGTTCTTACTCATCTAAATAACCTCCTCATTCTTCTTATTCTGTCTGCATCCTTTTAATCCCAAAACAAATGCATATCCATATTCTTCAAATAACTCCTGATTTTTCTGGATATATACAAACTCTCTTGGAATAACTAATTTATCAGCCTGTCCCACTTCAGCTGGCACCTTACAGGTACAATATAATCTCATTACAATATCCAGAAATTTTCCTGTATTTCTCGTAGATAATGCATTAAGAAGCTGATATATTGTTCCTTTGATACATTCATCATCCTTTGCCCCTTTTGAAGACAATATGGCAGTTCTTAAAGCAAAACCACTATCCATTACTGTTATACTTCCCATTTCTATAACCTTACCTCCATTTCCTTGCAAATCCTTATCTTTCTTAACAAGTGCACTATACAACATTACAACATATATCCAATAAGCAGTTACTATCTGTCCCGCATTATCAGAATCAAGATTATTCTTTAGCACTTTCTTTAGAAGCAATTCCTGACTTCTATGTTTCAGAATATTCATAACTACATTTTCGTATATATTAAGATAATCTGCTCCAATTCTTGTGTAAGGATATTCTCCTAAATACTCTAAAGCTTTTCTTACCTTTTCATCATTAAATGTCTGAAGTGCTTCATTACTTATTACAGAAAAGATATATTTATCCTTCTCATCTGTTCCCTTTAAAATAACCTGAATATTGTTAAGTTGTTCAACTTTACAATCCATCAACTGCTTCAACATTCTGGCAAACCATTGTGTATATCGCTCAGCTTCTTTTTTCTCTGCCTCTGTCACAATCTTTCCACTCCTGCTATTAGAAGCCAGTAACTGATTAATTGATGAATTAGTATTCATAAATGCAAAGCGCTGTCCTAAAAGTGTGAATCCCAGCGGACTGGCAGCATATACAAATGCGCATGCAGGACACAAAAAGGCATCTACTTTACAATTCCAGAATGCAGACTTTTTTCTCGCAAGATCATCTGCCATATCCTTCATAAAAGCAATAGAAACACGTTCCTTATTTCCCATTGGTCTTCCACAGTCTATACACATATCCTTATCTTTATCATGATTTGTCCTGATATATTCTTTAAATGGTTTTGTAAAATCCTGTTCAAACAATATACGCATGTCCTTCTTTGCATTAGCTCTTAGCAGAAAACATTTACCATCCCAGAAACGGTTAATATAGTTATATATGACGCTCTTCATTACAAATGTTTCTTTACACTTTGGCTGCATTATAAAGTTCTTGATACCTTCAAGCCTCTGTTTTAGTTCTTGTGATGTTGATTTCGCATTTAATTTATTTTGCTGAAGATTCACATATATCTCAGACCCATCAACTTCGTTTCTTATATTTTCAAATCCAGCCTTATAACTATTGGACAAAAGCTTATCATTTATAAACTTGATATCTTCCTTATCTTCTTTAACCAGCTTGTCCGGCTTCCATTGGTCATTATCAATTTTGCATATAATCTTGTTAATTCTGTCTAATATTCCTTTATATACTGTAGAATCTCCATAATAGTTAACACAGGCATCAAAATACATTCCAGTCCAGTCACACTGCTGCACGAAATCCTCGTCAATCCATAATCCCTGCTCATACAGTTCAAGCCCATCTACCGGTCTGTTCTGAATTTTTATGCCATAATCCTTTCCGCTCTCTGCATCTGACATATCCAGCATATAGTTAAGACCTACTATCCCCGCATTTTTCAGGAAATCTCCCATAGTTACCAGATATTTACCCACATTCTGTCCCTCCTTTCCTAAAATTATAGTAATATTTCGAACTTACCGTGACCTTCTGATCTTCTGGCTCCCATTCCTGCCTGATAAAGAATATTAAGCAGCTCACAATTACCTCTAAGCTTATATATTCCAAGGTTAGCATCCACCTTTCTTCCAAAGCAGTTAACTACTACTTTTCTTGCTTTGACAGGTTCTATTGATAATCCGAACAGACCCAATATCCCGAGTGATGATAAACCAATAGAAAAGCCGGATGCACAGGAGAACTTAAAGGGGACTTTAGCCTTTGAAGATATTTGGCCTGACGGGGGAGATTATGACATGAACGACGTGGTCGTAGAATATAATCGTGCCATATATTTCAACACAGAAAACATGATAAATAAGATTGTGGATACATTTACGCCCACACACGACGGAGCGATGTATGATAATGCATTTGCTTATCAGATAGATGGAGGACAGTTTGGTAAAGTGACTTCAGATAAGGATATAAAAGTGGAGAGCGAAACGTCTTCTATTATTGTATTCCCAAGTGTAAAACCTGTCTCTTATACACATCTCCGAGCCCACGAGACTGCAGCTAATCT
>ERZ1027150.2288-NODE-2288-length-10121-cov-9.395589_pt1 | contig 10121 bp, 6 predicted proteins | sample MGYA00519276_ERZ1027150 | MGnify/ENA primary metagenome ERZ1027150 (study PRJEB26926, sample SAMN06164860) | human gut metagenome | biome: ENVO:00009003; feature: ENVO:2100002; material: ENVO:00002003 | host: Homo sapiens | place: USA | collected 2012 ... | reverse complement strand
CTCGACTAGTCGTCGGCAGCGTCAGATGTGTATAAGAGACAGGATTATGAATTTATACAGTAAATATAAGGCAATATATCAGTATTTTGATGATTGGATTGTTATAAAAACTGATGAGAATTACGAGGACATTACTGAAATTATTGCAAAGAAAAAAGAAAAGCATCATATTGAAACTAATGTGTGGTAATTAAATTGTTAATATCAGGATTACGGTTGTACCGGTATACAATTAAAATTTAAGAGGTTTTTCATACAATCTTCATTAATTTTGTACAAAATATCTAAAATGTAATTATATATTTCGCTGAAAATATAAAAAATGTCCAAAATAAAGTTGATTTTTATACACGAAAATGAGATACTTAGAGAAACGTTCGTTAAGGTGAGCCTGACGAATACAACGGCTAAGCCGTAATATTATAAGGAGGTATGTTATGAAGAAGAACAGAAAAAGACTTATGGCAGCATTTATGGCAGTTCTTATGGTGTTGACATTAGTCCCAACATGGCTGTTGGGTGGTATATTTGCTACAACAGCTAAGGCAGATGATGATGTGACATTAGGCTACACATTTAAAGAAGCTGATCTTAGTAAAGATAAATCATCATCGTCAGCAGAAATAAAAGATGGAGATGGTATAGTTTATGAAGTGACAGCTGTTAAAGGAAAAGGGGAAGAATTTTCAATAGCAGGAAATACTTTAAAGCTTAAGGGTGTTAAATCACAGGCAAATGGAGATGTTCCTACTGAAGATTATGGATATGTCAAAATATCTGTAAAAAAAGACTGTACAAAGATAAGTATAGATTATTATATAGAAAGTACAGGTGATTATGCAAATTGCGTAAAAGTCAGTAAAGATGGAACAGTGACTGTAATTGCAAGTAATAAAGCTGTAACAAATAAAGTGTTAGCAAATGAAGAAATTACAGATGTTAAAGCCGGTGATGTAATATATTTATATGCTAATAAAGCTAAAAGATTAAAAATAACTGGTGAAGATGCAATTAAAGTAACAGGTGCTTTTAAATATATTGCAGCACCAGATGCAACAAAGTCAGTTGTAACTGCGACAAATAGTGCAGAAGATGCAACAAAGGTAACAGTTGATGTAAAGGATTTAGCTGTTAATGAAAAAGGGCCAGATGTATATTATTTATTACAGAGAGCTAAGGTTGCATATGGTTCAGATGCTACTCCAGATTGGACTAAGGCAGAAGAAGTAAGCACATATACAGGTAAGGAAACATCATTTACATATGAAGATACATTAAGCAAGTCTGGTACATATTATTACAGAGTTGTTGGTAAAGGTGTAGCTGCTAATGATTCAGAAGGTACAGCAACAACAGCAGGTGTATCATATGAAGCTGATGTTAAGGTTAGTGTAACAGGTGATGTTAATAAGTTAACTGCAACATGGGCAGATATCGAGACAGCAACATCTTATAATGTATATGTTTATAAGAATACAGAGGCGTGTCCAAGCACACCAACAAAGACTATTTCAACAGAAGAGATAGCAGCATTTAAAGAAGCTAAGACAGATATATCTTATACAGCAGAAGGACTTACAGCAGGTGTTAAGTACAATGTAAAGGTAGATGCTGTAAGAGAAGCAGGTGTAAAGAGTGGTGAAGTAGTTACAGTAAGAGTATTAGAGGACATTGATACATCTAAGGCTATTACAGGTATGAAGCTTGTTAATCAGGAGTCAACACTTCCTGTAACAGTAATTAGAGATAAGAGTGAAATTACAGCATTCCAGCCAGCAACAACTGGTGGCGTTTCATCAAAAGGTTTTGCTAATACATCATATGTTATATTAAATGACCAGATTGCAGCAGATAAAGATTTTACACTTACAGCAGATGTAACAGTAAAGGCTAATCCGGCATCATCAGGAAGTGGTGTGTATGTTGGTGCATTTACAGACATTGAAAAAGCTGCAGCTAAGCTTTATGCGGTTGGATTTAGAGGAGCTAATAGCGGTGTTTATGATATGGTATACTATAGAAATAAAGCTGATAATAGCTACTCTGGCGGTAAGTATAATAGTACTGTTAATGCTTATACACTTGATACAACATATTCTGTAACAGTAACAAGAGAAAATGGCAGTTATACTACAGCAGTAAAATCAGCAGATGGTAAGGTCGATTTAAAGAGCGTTAGTGAAGAACCATCAGCAGACCTTAAGGGTGCTGTTAATGTAGGTTTTGCTATAATAGGAACTACAGCAGTTGTTAATAACTTAAAGGTAGTATCTGGTTCTGATACATTAATTGATGCTTCTACATTTGAAGGTTCGTTCTCACCATTTAGTAACAATTGGGATTCGTATGAAGGAACATCAGTTACAGAAGCAGTAAATGATAATGAAAATGGTAAAGTTAAGGTAACAGTTGCAGGTGAAATTGGTACATATGGTGCTGGTTCAATAGATGTTAATATGTACAATGAAGCTGGTGAACTTAAGGATACAAAGACAGTAACAGCTTGGAACACAACTTCTAATACAGTTGAATTCGAGCCAGAGGCAAGTGGAACATATTATTTTGAAGCAGTTGCTAAGAGAACAGGTGTTGCGAAGACATATGCATCAAGCAAGTATAAGTCAGAGGGATATATGCTTCCTCTTAAGGCAGCTGTATTACAGTTAAGAACAGCTGAACAGAGTAAGATTGAAGTGACATGGGATGCAGTTCCAGAAGCTACAGCTTATAAGGTTGAGTACAAAAAAGAAGGTGCAGCTGAATTTACATTCTTAGAAGAAACAACTAACCTTTCAGCAAAGACACCATCATTAACAGTAGGCGATGTTTATATATTCAGAGTAACTGCTGTTAGAAGTGTAGATGGACAGACAAAAATGTCTAACGAAGCACAGTTAAAGGTTGCAGAGCATGAACAGTTTACATGGAAGTTCTCTGCATTTGGACAGGGTGTTTCAGTAAGCAATGACAATCTTTCAGATAAAGATAAATCAAAGAATGGCTACTCAGGTGGCGTTAATACAGATGAAGGTATAGTAAATGTATGGTCGCTTGATAGTAAGGGTAAGTTAGTACCAGCTTCTACAGATGGTGTTGCATTCTACTATGCTACAATACCAACTAATAAGAACTTTACACTTACAGCAACAGCTAAGGTTAATAACTGGAAGTATACTAATGGACAGGAAGGTTTCGGCCTTATGGCTGCGGATGCAGTAGGCAATAATGGAGATTCATCAGTATTCTGGAATAACTCATATATGGCATCAGTTACAAAGGTAGAATACTATAGTAATGTTGATGAAGAGACAGGTGAAGCTACAGTAAGTAAGACTTCTGGCGAAAAGATATCTATGAAACTTGGTATTGGTTCACAGGAAAAGATTGGTGTTAATAAGAATAATCTTAGCAAGTTATTAGATAATGACTCAGATACAGTTAATAATGAATTTAAGACAACAATGTCAACACTTGAAACTTCTAAGTTAGGTTCTGCAGCAGGAACATTTAACCTTATTGGAAACTATTCTAATACAGATGCAACATTTGAAGGAACAACAGTAGAAAATCCAATAACAGAAGTTAAGTTAACAATTCAGAAGAATAATACAGGTTACTTTGTAAGCTATACAGATGCTGAAGGTAACACAACAACAAAGAAGTATTACGATACAGAAGCATTAAGCCAGATTGATTCTGATAATGTTTATGTAGGTATGTTCGCTTCAAGAACATTTGATGTTACATATAGTGATATTTCACTTACAACAATTGATCCAGCAGACGATGCTCCAGCAGAAGAAAGACCTGTTGAATATAAGGATATTCAGGTGAGTGTTACATCTTCTTCAACAGCTAGTTCAGAAGATTATACATTTAAGGGAATGTCTAATGCTGATGGACACGTTGTAGTAACAAAGGGTGATGATGTTATAGGGGAAACAGATGTTACAGCTAATGAATCATTTACAATTGATACAAAGCTTGTAGCAGGTGATAATAAGTTCGTTGCAACATTTACACCAGATGAAAACTTTAAGTTCGGTGAATATGAGCTTCCAACATCATATGATCCAATTGAAGTTTCAAAGATAGTAACATATGCTTACTTTACAGGAGATCTTATATATGTAAGTGCAGATGCTACTAAAGCAGTTGATGAAGCAAAAGCTAATGAAACATATTCAGCAAAGGCTCAGATTAACTCAGGTAAAGGAACTAAAGATAATCCAATTGATATTTACAATGCGGTAGCATATGCAAGACCAGGTCAGAAGATTCTTCTTCTTGATGGAGATTATAAGGTAGCTAATAATTTATTAATACCATTTGGTATTGATGGTACAGATGAGAAGCCTATATATCTTATGTCAGAGTCATCAGATTCAAGAGTTGTTCTTGATTTTGAAGGAACTACAGGAGAAGGTATTACACTTTGTGGTAATTATTGGTATATTCAGAATGTAGATGTTACTAATTCAGCGAATGGTAAAGATGGTATTCACGTATGTGGTAGTCACAATGTACTTGATACTGTTAATACATATAAGAATGGTAACACAGGTATTCAGATTAGTAGATATTCATCAGCTCAGGATAAGGCTGATTGGCCAGCATATAATACAATTAAGAATTGTACATCTCATAATAATGCAGATGCTGGTTATGAAGATGCTGATGGATTTGCAGCTAAGTTAACAATCGGTAAGGGAAATGTATTCGTTGGTTGTATTGCACATCATAATGCAGATGATGGTTGGGATTTCTTCGCTAAGGTTGAAACAGGAAATATTCCATCTGTAGTAATTATGAATTGTGTAGCATATGGCAATGGTTATATTGAGAGCGAAAATGGTTTAATCGATGCAGGTAATGGTAATGGATTTAAGATGGGTGGTTCAAGCCTTCCAGGAAGCCACGTTATTATTAACAGTGTAGCATTTGATAATAAGGCAAAAGGTATTGATAGTAACTCTTGTCCAGATAATGTAGTTGTTGGTTGTACATCATTCAACAATGAAAACAGCAATGTAGCATTATATACTAATGATGCTAAGAATACTAATTATAGAACAAATGGTATAATTTCATACAGAAATGCTTATGTTAAGGTTGCTGATAATTTAAAGGCTAGAGGAACTCAGGATACAGCTAAATTATACGATGCTACAGATTACTATTGGTTATCAGCATCAGGTGATGCTAAAGAAGCAAGTACATTATTAACAGATGCTAATTTTGTAACTCTTAATACAAATGATGTTAAGGTAACAAGAAACGCTAATGGCACAATAAATATGAATGGTTTGGGAATGTTAACAGCAGATACTAGAAAAGCTCTTGGTGTTGGTATTGGAGCAGATAGTCTTGATAAAGCACCACAGCTTACATCAGAAGGATATGCATTAGTAATTGATGCATTAGGATATGATGAAGCGAACAGAGTTTTAGGTTTATCATTAGAATCAGCATTTATCCTTAGAGATGGTGCAGAAGGTGCGTTAACAGGAGATTCTAATAATATTGCAGTAATGGTTGTGCTTCTTTTAGCAAGTATGGCTGTAGCAGGAGGTGCTATAGTATATAGTAAGAAAAGAAAAGTTGTAAGCAAGTAATTATTGTAGATTATTTCTTATAACACATCTTAAAAAGATATGTTTCTAAAACCTAATATATAGTAACAAAAACTGCCACTTTATGATTAACATAAAGTGGCAGTTTTATTTTTTTATAGATTTTTTGATTCTTATGTGATAAAATTTAGTCTGAAAAAGTGAATTGAAACTATAATAAAAGAGGTGTTATGCGATGAGTGAAGTTTCAACAATGGAAAGAGTAATTCGTTCTGATGTATCAATGGAAGAATGTAAGAAGATAGAGAAGGTTCTTAGAAAGAACAATATTTCATATTTTGAAAGATGGAAGTTACATACAGGGCTTCTTAGATTTCTTAATAATGATAAGAATGCCAAATGTGATATTTTAGTTCATATGGATTCCTTTGAGAGAGCTAAAGCACTGCTTGCGGCAGGAGGCGTTATGGACGAATCGGTCAGTGAACATAAGGATTCAAAGAACTCTAAGAATAAATAATTGTTAAGAATAAATGATTGATAGTAATAAGTAATTGTGAATAATCAATAATTGATAATAATCAATAATTATTTATGAATGCTTGAACGAGAACAGAATACATACAGGTCAGGAATGGAGAATACTATATAATGAGAAAGAGCATAGTGAAAAATGCTTTAAAAAAGAAATCAGCTGTTATTATAGCTGTCATTATAAGTGTGTTGTTTGTATCGGGGTGTGGGAAATCATCAGGTGTAAGCAATAATGATGTATTAGATACAAGCGAGGTTTCAACACGGGAAGAAACAACAGTTGATACACACCCGTTTGACATAACAATGACATTTACAGGTGATATTAACATTGCGGAGGGTGAGCCGACAACTAAAGAACTTGATAAGAATAACGGAGATATTACTAAATGTATATCGCCAGAGCTTATAAAGTATATGAAAGATGCAGATATTACATTGGTTAATAATGAATTCTGCTACAGTGACAGAGGTGCACCTCTTGCTAATAAAATGTGGACATTCAGAGCTGGTCCAGAGAGAGCAAAGGTGCTTAATGCACTTGGAGTAGATGTTGCACAGCTTGCTAATAATCATGTATATGATTATGGACAGGAGGCAATGTATGATACATTTTCTGCTTTAGAAGCAGTTGGGATTCCGTATGTTGGTGCTGGAAGAACGCTTGAAGAAGCAATGAAACCATATTATACAGAAGTTGACGGAAAGAAGATAGCTATCGTGGCAGCTTCAAGAGCTGAAAAGTATAAGATGACACCACAGGCTACAGATACTACGCCGGGAATACTCAGATGTTATGATACAGAGTTATTTGTCCAGACAATTAAAGAGGCCAGAGCTAATGCAGATTATGTAGTTGCTGTTGTCCACTGGGGTACTGAGCATACAACTGTGCTTGAGGACGTTCAGAGGTCTAGTGCAAGGGAATATATAGATGCAGGAGCAGATGTTATCATCGGCGGTCACAGCCATTGCCTTCAGGGTATAGAGTATTATGAGGATAAGCCTATATTCTATAGTCTTGGTAATTTCTGGTTCGATGAATATAATGTTGATACAATGCTCGTTAATATCAGAATAAGCGGCAATGATGATGGTGATAAAATTGATGTATCAGTAGTGCCAGCTGTTCAGGACGGCACATTACAGGGCTGTGTGACACGTATATGCACACAGGAAGAAGATAAAAGCAGAATATTCAGCCTTCTTAATAAGGTGAGTATTAATGCAAATGTGGCAGATGACGGAACGGTTACGCAGGTTAAGTAAGTGTGGTGGCATAACGGACGGTATATGGCTTAGGTGGCGGCTGGTATCAGGGGCTTACGCCAGAATATTTAATTGGATATTGTTATAAAACAGATTGCAAAGAAAACCGCGGTTATTATCAAAAGTCAGGTACTTTGAGCACGCCGGTACTTAGGTGCTGTATTTTAGCACCTTAGTATCCGCTACGTGCGAGAGTAGCGAGAGCGTGCCTGACGTTGATGATAACCGCGATTTTATTTACTGTCGTCCGTTAGTTATTTCTGTTATTTAGCTGAATTATTTATTAGTGTCATATATTGAATGACTATCGTGAAGCAATATGTATTAGTCTGTAGAATCTTTAAGCGACTGCATATATTCGTGCATAGACTCTGCCACAATCTTACTATGTGCCACAGCCTCTACAACAGTTCTAGCTCCATTAACGACATCACCAGATGCGAATATTCCCGGGCGTGATGTATGACCTGTTTCGTCAGCTTCAAGAAGACCACGTTTGTTGGCATTTAAGCCTTTAGTGCTGTTGACAAGCCTTGTCATTGGTCCCTGGCTTATTGAGATAATAACGCTGTCAGATTCATATAATGTGTCGCTTCCATCTACATCAGTGAATGAGCCATCTTCATTTTCTATTACATCTCTGAATATTACGCCGTTATCTTTAATCTCAACTGGTCGTTTGTTATATTCAAATTCAACACCTTCAAGAGTGGCGTAGCTGAATTCGTACTGGCTGGCAGCTACTTCTTTAGTGATAGAGAAGCAGGTTAGCCTGCGGACACCTTTTCTTATCGCTGTTCTTGCAACGTCCATAGCAGCATTACCAGCACCGATTACGATTACACGTTCTCCAAGCTTATAGCTGTCGGGGTTGTTAAGATAGTTAATTCCAAAGTGGACATTTCCAAATGTCTCGCCCTTTATGTGAAGTGTGTTAGGATTCCATACGCCAGTTCCTACGAATATAGACTTATAACCATCACGGAATAAATCTTCAATAGTTATTGCACTTCCTATAAGAGTATTAGGACGTACCTTGATACCCTTTAATTCAAGATGACGGTATTCGATATCGTCAAGAACTGATTTGGGAAGACGAAATTCTGGAATACCATATCTTAAGACACCGCCAATTTTGTCCTTGCCCTCAAATATAGTTACCTGATATCCATATCTTGCCAGGATAATAGCGATTGTAATTCCAGCAGGACCTGAACCGATAATAGCTACACGCATACCGTTAGATGGCTTAGGACCTTCTGTCATTTTGTTAGCATATGTAGTTGAGATATAATTCTCTATTGTTGAAAAATGTACAGGTGCTCCCTTACGTCCAAGAACACAATGCCCCTCGCATTGGTTTTCGTGGTTACAGACAAGACTGCATACAGTTGTAAGAGGATTATTTTCAAAAAGCATTTTACCTGCTTCATCAAGCTTGTTCTCTTTGAGTAACTTAATTGCCAGTGGAATGTTGGTGCTTATAGGGCAGCCTTTCTGACACTGTGGAACTTTGCATTGAAGACAACGATTGGCTTCATCCATAACATGTAATGCCATATATACCTGCTTTCTGCGCTAGTGCGCCATATAATAATAACCAGAATATATAGTCAACAGGAAATGTTAGTGCCAACTAATATTCTGGTTATATTCTAGCATATGTGATTGCTTATTAAAAGAATAGATAATCTTTTCACAATTATTTGAAGATATTTCTGAATAATCTAACCAATATTGATTGTGAAGGTGCTGATGTGACTATAGTATCTGTAGTATTTAACATTCGTAGTACATACACGGCGATAAATAGCACCGCAGATAATATAAAGATACAATTCAATAGGCGGCTTAACCTGACGGAAGGCTTAATACGTCTGGTATTAACTATATATACGATAACACTTATTAATAGCACTGGAAGTGTAAGGACAAGAGGATGATAATTAAGTGCAGCGTGTGTATCACCGTGAAGAATTGCAAGCACAGCTCTCGTCATACCGCAGGCTGGGCAGGAAATGCCTGTTATGAATTTAATAGGACAGCCAATATGGGTAAAATAGAGCAGTATAATAATAAGGAAGAAACAGGCTGATAATTTGAAAATGTTCCAGTAAGAAGATGTTCTGATGTTATGCCAGCGTATTGATGATTTAACAGGGTGTGAGCCGGCAGTTGTATTGTGCTGTGGGTTCAATGAATGTTTCATATTCTTAATAAAATCCTTAATATTAATAAAATTCTTAATATAATAAGTTACATTGTTAGAAATTATAATTGCCAATTATAGGTGCAAGTTAATTAATAAATATATAACAAATAGTGAAAAATATTACATATACACCTTGATAATAACGATAAGTTATATATTTTAATAAATTTTTAATTTTTGTGCATTTTACTCTATACAATTGTATTTTTAATGTATTTTCTAATCCTAGTAATTCGACTAACTCTTCGTATACTCCATTATAATCCGACTTATTCATATCTACTCCTCCTAAAATATAAAAAGAGTTAATGCTTCTTCTATTAGAAACATTAACTCTTTATCAGATTTATAATATATATTTGACTACATCAGTTAAAACGGTTGATTTACTATTTCTTTGTTGTTTTTATTTTGAATGTTATTATTTATTCTCACTTTCTGAAATCTCTGTTTTCTAGTATGTTATTGTTGCTTTCTGATGTATTTCTCTTTATTGGTACATCGCATTTTTATCTCTGTCTATTGTTATGATT
>ERZ1027150.2278-NODE-2278-length-10180-cov-5.875457_pt1 | contig 10180 bp, 9 predicted proteins | sample MGYA00519276_ERZ1027150 | MGnify/ENA primary metagenome ERZ1027150 (study PRJEB26926, sample SAMN06164860) | human gut metagenome | biome: ENVO:00009003; feature: ENVO:2100002; material: ENVO:00002003 | host: Homo sapiens | place: USA | collected 2012 ... | reverse complement strand
GATTGTGACGGTCATGTTCGTGTCCGGGATCGTGTATGTGTTCGATGATGCGCTGTCCGCCAAAGCCGGCAGACAAAAAACAACTGCCAGCATGAAAACTGCCAGCAGACAGCCTATAAAGCGCATGCTTTTTCTTTGATTTGTCATGTATGCGTCCTTTCTGCGTACACGGTGCGTACGCATCACAGTAATTATTGTCATTGTACCACACTTTCACGAAAATTTATACCGTTTTTTGCGTTTTTTCGCGCGAATTTACAAATTGTCCAAAAAGGCGTTTGACAGGCAGCTGAAGCGGCGGTAGAATGGAGACACAACCATCGGAAAATTTTGAAAGGACAGTCACTATGAAAATCGCCGTGATCACAGGCGCTTCCTCAGGACTTGGCATCGAGTTTTTACGCGCCGCTGTCACCCTTTGCCCGGAGATCGACACCTATTGGCTCATCGCTCGCCGCGAAGACCGCTTGGAAGCATTAAAGCCGCAGTTTCCGGGAAAAAATCTGCACCCCATCGCGCTCGACCTCACCGACTCCGCCGCATTAAAACAATTTAACGCTTTGCTTGAACGCGAAAAGCCGGAAATTTCACTGCTCATCAATAATGCGGGCTTTGGCAAGCTGTGCGATTTTGCGACAAGCGACGTCGAAAGCCAGACCGCGATGATCGATTTGAACTGCCGCGCACTGACCGCCGTCACGCGGTACAGCCTGCCGTATATGAAAACGGGCGGGCTTATCCTGAACATCTCGTCCATCGCGTCGTTTGCGCCCACACCGCGCATGGCTGTGTATTGCTCCACAAAGGCGTACGTGCAAAGCTTCTCCCGCGCACTGCGCGAGGAATTAAAGCCCAAAAAGATCAACGTCCTTGCCGTGTGCCCCGGCCCGATGATTACGGAGTTCTGGCAGGTTGCCGACCGCCCCACGCATAAAAGCCGCACGCTCGACATGCTGCCGCACCAGTCGCCCGCAAAAATGGCGACCTGCGCCCTGAAAGCCGGATTAAAAGGCAAAAGCGCCTGCACCATGGGCGGATTTTATAAGTTCTACCGCTTCTTAGCGCATATCCTGCCAAAATCGCTTTTGATGAAGTGGACGAAGTGCTGAGCATACCTCTTTGTCGGTTAAAAATTCAACTGAACTCCGCGAACGCTAAAACACTTTTCCGTCTTTATAGATTTTTTCGGCATAGAAAAGGCCCCCTGCTGCAAAGTAAGAACCGCAGCAGAGGGCTTCCGTTTTATTCAGCTTCAAGCACAATTACAGCAGGATAACGCCCTTTTCGGCACAGACGCGGCGGGTCTCCTCGTCCCAGAGGGAAGCTTGCACCTCGCCGATATGTACTTTGCCGAGCAAAAGCATACAAAGGCGCGACTGCCCGATGCCGCCGCCGATGGTGAGCGGCAGCTCGCCGTTTAAAAGCATTTTGTGGAACGGCAGCTCCGCGCGCGCTTCGCAGCCCGCAATTTTAAGCTGCGCCGCAAGCGAATTTTCGTCCACGCGGATGCCCATGCTGCTGATTTCCAGCGCCATGCCAAGCGGCTCGTGCCAGAACAGCAGGTCGCCGTTCATGCTCCAGTCATCGTAGTCCGGCGCGCGGCCGTCGTGCGGCTTGCCGCTTTTGAGCACGCCGCCGATCTGCTCGATGAATACCGTGCGGTGCTCGCGCACGATGACGTTCTCGCGCTGCTTCGGGGTGAGGTCAGGGTAGCGGTCCTCAAGCTCCTGCGCCGTGATGAAACACACGTCGCGGCAAAGCTCGGTGGAAAGGCCGGAGAACTGCCACTTTAATTCGTCCAGCGTGCCGCAGATGGCGCTGACGATGCGGCGCACCGTGTCTTCCAGATACGCCATGTTGCGCGTGTCACGGTCGATGACCTTCTCCCAGTCCCACTGGTCCACATAGATGGAGTGAAGATTGTCGAGCTCCTCGTCGCGGCGAATGGCGTTCATGTCCGCCACAAGGCCGTTGCCCACGTAAAAGCCGTAATCATGCAACGCAAGGCGCTTCCACTTTGCAAGGGAATGCACCACCTGCGCGTTGCCGCCGACTGCCGGAATGTCAAACTCGACCGGGCGCTCCACACCGTTTAAGTCGTCATTCAGACCCGTGGAGGGGTCGACGAACAGCGGCGCGGTGACGCGCTTTAGATGCAGCGCCGCACAAATTTTGACGAGAAATACGTTCTTGATCAGACCGATTGCCTTCTGCGTCTCGTAAAGGCCAAGGCTCGGCGTGTAATTTTCGGGAATCTTCACCATCTATAAAACCCCATTTCAAAACAATCTTTCCCCTATTGTAGCGCACGGAAAAAGATTTGTAAAGATTTTTCGCAGCCTGCAGCAGCGGTAGTTAAAAGTTTTGCTCTGGCTTTCTCAAAATCTTGTCAGATTCCAAAGGTGAAGCCTTTTAGAAAGAACCCGCTTCCATCCCCGCAACCTCCCGGTTATACGCCGCCATACAGCGGATGACATATACCCGCGCGGCTATGCTGCACAGGCTGCCCGGAATGAGGATCCACGCGTTCAACACGAAAAACGCAATCATCGCGGCGACATCACAGAAAATCGAAAATCCCTGCAAAGCGAGCGCGTATCCCGGCAGCTTTTTCGGCAGCACGCCCACCTGTATCGCGCGCTGCAGGCTCGTCCACACGCCGAGCATTTTGATGCTGTACAAAAGCAGCAGGACACTCAACACCAAACCGACCACAAAAGCAATACCCACTATCAAAATAGCGATATTGTCCGGCAAGCCGGTGTAATTTGTCACGTTCGGGGCGCCACTCGATGCGAGGAGCACCAAAAGGCCGATGAGCAGCAACATCCCGCAAAAAACACCGCACCCGACGATCTGGAGAATTTCCGTCACTTTAAACAGCGTGACGCCCGCTGTGCTCATGAACGGCGTGTCCGTCTTCTTCGCGGAGGCGTACAGCAGCCAAAGCCCGATAAGCACCAGAATATTTTGAACGGGCACAATGTTTACGTTAAACTCTACGTTGAAATTCGTGCCTATGGGCGCGCGTTCCAGCAGATACGCTTGATTTTGCAGCACCATGAACACCTCAATCACCGATAAGACCGCCGACACGACCATCTGCACCGTAAAAAGCAGCGCGCACATGAAAAACAGCTTTGACGACGCAAACCGTTTTAACATCCCGTGTACCGGCGTGACCGGGCGCACGGGCGGCTGCGCGTAATACTGCGGCGGCGCCTGAAAACTCTGCGGCGGCTGCATATTGAAATTCCCGTTCTGCGCCCCGCAAATGCAAGGCGAACCGTCCTCCGGGAGCTTTCTCCCACAATTCGTGCAATACATAACCGAATCTCCTTTTAAATACGTCTAAACTTTCGCTTTATCGGCGATTTTATTAAATTTAACGGTGCAGGCGGCAAATAAAGCGCTCAACGCCGCTTTGCATATGAGCGGTAAAAACACCCATAACTTGCCGATATCGTCGATTTTAAAAGTCGGAACCATAACCACGACTACAACGAGCATCACCGGCACGATCAACTTCGCGCAAAGTAAATACATACAAGTCGCAAAGCGCGGGATCGTCCGCAGCGCGCCGTCCCCGCGCACGGCTTTTTCCGAGTTGTGCAGCGACCGCACCATCATAAAACAGCAAACGGCTGATAACGCACTTACGATGCCGCCGATAAACATAATGCCGTATCCTAAATATCCGACAAGGTAATCGACTATATCTGCGGTCGGGCTCGGCCCTGTGGTGATCTCATATACGATAAATTCGACTATGATACCAAACAGCGCAGCTGCCGCCACAGCAAATGCTACCGTGCGGCAAAGCAGAGCGATCTTCATTGTCTTAAAGCCCGTACCGCAAAGCTTCCGTTTTTTGGCGCCAATATACAGAAGCCAAAAAGACACTGCCGTCACCGTGCCGAACACGCCCGAGAGCACCGCCGACAATACAGGATACGCAGGTATCCCCGTGTAACCTTTTCCCGTAAAGATTATCTGAAACGCCCACGAAGTAAATGTCACAGCACCGCCGTATACATCGCCGAATCCGTTCATACCGCTGACGATCACCGAAATAACGGCATTCAGTGTGACCAATACCGCACACATGAAGAACAGCGGCGAAGAAAGCATGTCCCGCAAAATTTCCTCCGCGCGCTTTTCCTGCTGCTCTGCCGGCTCCGCTTTGGTGATATATGTTGTATTTTCCACCATACTTTCATCTCCCCTAAAAGCAAAACCCACCCCCGCGCAGCGGAACTACACTGTCCCGCCGCGGCCGGGAGCGGGTCGCGTTCACTTATTTTGTTTTATCGAACCATGCCTGCGTTCTTCAGCATCTTATTAAACTGCAGAACAAGCAGACCGTAAAGCACGTTGAGCGCAACGCTCGTCAGGCCGAGCGGAACACGGATCCAGCCGTACAGTACCGCATCGCCGAAAACGGAGAAGAACGACACCGCCGCCGAAATGAAGCAGATGACCGCCACAAACACGGAAGCCTTATTCGGAACCATGCCCGTCAGCATCGCGTTCTTCGCGCTGTTCAGCATCTTTATGACCTTTGCTTCGTAAATGATCTCAAAAATGAGCACAACAAAGCCGATGATGCAGGCCGCAATGAGAAAGACAAAGATAACGCTCATCATCTCATCCATGTAGCCGTAGTCATTGCCGGCAAGGGCAACACCGAAGATTACAGCAAGAACAACGCACAGCACCTCCGCAAGGCTCATCACAACAAGACTGATGATGCTGAACACCTTCATGATGGTGAGGCCGGCCGTTTTTGCCGCCGGAATACTCGGGTTTTTCGCAGATATGTACGTGATCCAGTACGCGGCAGCCATTAAGCCGCCTGTAATAAGCATACCGATGACCGTACCGACCGTGGTGCCGCTCTGCGCATCCGAAAGCGTACTGTACAGGTCGCCCGGCGAAATGATAAACTGCATTTCATACGGCAGGTTGCTGTAAATCTGATTTACAATATACGCCGGATCCTGCGGGAACAGGCTTGCGATGATCTGAAACAGCAAATTCGCCGAAAAGAGAATCGCCGTAATAAGGAACAGCGGAGACGCGAAAAAGCTTTTCAGCACACCGTGCACGGGTGTAACCGGCAAAACCGACGGCTGCACCGGGTATTGCACCGTCGGCTGCGCGTAATACTGCGGCGGCATCTGAAAATTCTGCGTGGGTGCGCCGTAGTTTTGCTGCGGCTGCACCGGCTGTGTGTACGTCTGCTGCTCGGGCTGTGCGGGCTGCCGCCGGCAAACGCACGGCGAGCCGTCTTCGGGGAGCTTTCTTCCGCAATTTGTGCAATACATATTTTCTTTCCTTTCTGTTCTTCCCTAATTCTATCCTCATGCCCCGCCGTCAAGGCCGCACGGCAAAGGCAAAAGCATCAGTGGTAGACCGCGACAATCTCGAGGTTCTCATCGAGCACAACAAGGTCTGCGCGCTTGCCGGGTGCAAGGCTGCCGATCTCGTTTTCCATGCCGATCTCCTTCGCTGGGGTCAGCGTCATAGCGCGCACGGCGGTCTCCAGCGGAATGCCCCAGGAAACGAGGTTTTTGAGTTCCGCGTGCAGGTTTGTAACAGAGCCTGCAATGGTGCCGTCCGGCAATGTCGCCTTGCCGTCCTTTACGGTGACCATATTCACACCCAGCATGCCTTGGCCACCGTCTTCCACGCCGCTCAAACGCATCGCGTCGCTGATGACGCACACGCGCTCCGGCATGAGCTTAAACGTCGTGCGCACCACAGCCGGGTGAATGTGGATGCCGTCACAGATGAGCTCACCGCAGACGTTTTCGTTGTCGAACACCGCGCCCACGACACCCGGTGCACGGTGTGCAAGTCCGGACATCGCGTTATACAGATGCGTCGCATGGGTTACGCCCTTTTTGAACGCGTCCACCGCGCCGTCGTAATCCGTTGCGGTGTGCGCAATGGAAACGGTGCAGAGCTTCGAGGCTTTCTCTACAAAATCGCCGCGCACGTCGCACTCGGGCGCAATGTCCACAAGCTTGATGATGCCGCCGCAGGAATCGTAATACTTCTTAAACACGTCGTAATCCGGCGCCTGGATGAACTCGTCGCCTTGCGCGCCCTTTTTCTTCGGCGAGATGAACGGGCCCTCAAGGTTCACGCCGACAATCTTCGCGCCTTCCTTGTCGTCCATGCAGGAGCGAATCGTCTCGAGCGCTTTCAAGATCTCCGCATCGGAAACGGTCATCGTGGTCGGGCAGAAGGACGTGACACCCTTCGTCAGCAGGAACTTCGCCATATTGCGCAGCCCCTCTGCGTCGCCGTCGCTGGAATCTGCACCCGCGCCGCCGTGCACGTGAACGTCCACAAAGCCCGGCACGATGGTGTAGCCCGCGCAGTCCACAACGAGGTCTTCCTCTTTGTACGGCAAAGAATCCTCAAGGCGCACGATCTTGCCGTCTTCGATCTCGATATCCGCCTTGCGCAGGCAGAATTTGTCGTCCAGTACGTTTGCGTTGATCAGAAACATGTTAAAACTCCTCTCCGCTGCGGCAAAACCGCAGTTTTCTTTTCAATACATTTATACGTTTACAGCAGACTCAGCAAAACGAGCAGCGTCACGCCCGGCACGCCAAGCACAGCGGATACCGCCACGCTGAGCCGGCTGACGGGAATATACACTCCGGTGTACGGCGCCGTAAAATACAAAACCGCCAGCGCCAGAACGCCCAGCATTGCCGAGCCGATGAGCCTTTTGATTCCTCGCATACGCTCTCCCCCATTTTTATCCTGTCGGAAAAGCTTATGATGCAGGGGAATTTTTCATACCTTAAATGTCGAGCTTCTCTTTATCCGGCACGAAGTCTACCTTGCCGGTCGCAACGTAGGCGGAAGCCACGATAATCGGCAGCGGCGTGCCGATGGTCAATTCGCGCTTCGGACTGCGCTGTGTGATAAGGCCGTCGTACACAAAATCCTCGCCCTCGAACGCGTCGAGCGAAACAAAGCCCTCTACGCTGTTTTCAAGGCGCACGAACACGCCGCGCATCGTTACACCGCTCACGGTGCCTTCAAAGTGCTCGCCGATGTGCTGACTCATGTACTCTGCCATGTAGCAGTCCTCGGCGTCACGCTCGGCGATGAGCGCGCGAATTTCATTGCGGGAGGATTCCGTCGCAGAGGTCTCGCAGAACTGCGCGTAGCGGCGTCGCACCTCTTCTGCCGGCATGCCTTCCACAAATGCGGAAAGCACGCGGTGAATGGACGTATCCGGGTAACGGCGGATCGGCGAAGTGTAGTGGCTGTAATCGGAAAGCGCGAGGCCGAAGTGGCCGGTCTCCTCCGTCGAATATCTCGCCTTTTCCATCGTGCGAAGCAAACGCTGAGAAACAAGCGTCTCGCACGGCAGGCCGCGCACGCGGTCGAGGATCGCGGCGAAATCCTGCGTTTCGGGGTTCGGCTTTACGATCTCCTTGCACGGAACGCCCACGAGCTGCAACAGCGTCACAAGCTCCTCTACGCGCTTCGGGTCCGGGGTGCCGTGCACACGGTAGAGGAACGGCAATTTATGGTCGAGCGAGAATTTCGCCGCCGCAATGTTCGCCGTCACCATCATCTGCTCGATGAGCTGCTCCGCTTCGCCGGAAACGCGCGGCATGATGTCGATACAAATGCCGTTTTCATCAAGAATGAATTTCGATTCGCCGCTGTCCAGCTCCATGGTGCCGCGGGCTGCGGAGTTCGCCTTCAAAATATCGGCCAGCTCCTTCGCCGACATCAAGGACTCCATGACGGGCGCGTATTTGTTCAAAATCTCCTCCGATGCCGTGCCGTCCAGAATTTCGTTGACCTCGCTGTACACACCGCGCACCTTGGAATTGATGATCGTCTTTTTAAAATCGTACTTTGTGATGTGGCCCTCTTTGTCAAGCTCGATAAGCGCAGAGAAAGCCAGCTTGTCCGTGCCCGCGTTCAGAGAGCACGCGCCGTTTGAAAGCACCTCCGGCAGCATCGGAATCACGCGGTCGGCAAAATACACAGACGTGCCACGGTTGATAGCTTCTTCATCAATGGCAGAGCCCTCTTTCACATAATGGGAAACGTCCGCAATGTGCACGCCCAGCGTGTAGCCGAAGTCCGTGCGCTTCACGGAGATGGCGTCGTCGAGGTCCTTTGCGTCCTTGCTGTCGATGGTGAAGATTGGCTCGCCGCGCAGGTCAAGGCGCTTTGCGTATTCTTCGTCGCTGATGGGCTCGTTGCCGACGCGCTCGGCTTCGTCGAGCACTTCCTGCGGGAAAACATGCGGAATGCCGTACTGCTCTACAATGGCATCGGCGCAGACACGCGCCGTGCGGCCGCTGCCGAAGACCTTTTTCACGCTTGCATATGCCCAGTCACCGCGGTAATCCTGCTCCAAAGATGCCATGACCTTGTCGCCGTTTTTCGCGCCGTTTAAATCGCGCTCGCGCATACGTAAATTATAGCGAATGGCATTGTCCGGGATGAGCTCAATGCCCTCATCGGTGATACTCACCGTGCCGGTCGTCTGCGCGGGCTTGTGCTCTACGATGCGGCGCACACGGCCGGAGGGGCCGCGGTCGTCCTTGCGAATGTCGCCGACGATGATCCTGTCGCCGACGAGCGCACCCTGCAAAGCGCTGCCGTGAATAAAAATGTCGTCGCCGCCGTTATCGGGGCGCGCAAAGCCGAAGTTCTTCGAGAGCGAAACGAGCGTCGCTTCCACGTCTTCGCCGACCGGAATAAGCTTCGCGTTGTGCTCGCGGTCAAGTAAAATCATGCGGCGGTCTTTTAAAGAACGCAGTGCATCGTAAAAAGCAAGCTTGTCGAGCACACCTGTCTTTTTCAAAAGCTGGCGTGCGCTCCAGTCGTGAATTTCCTCGCTGCGCATGGTCGCCAAAATCGTCTCTTCCATGCGGTTCAGGGGCGTATCGCGAATGTCGCGGCGGCGGTCGGAACGACCGTTTCTGCCCTGAAAGCCCTTGTTTCTGTCATTTCCCTTGTTATACTGTTTCATTATACCTATCCAATCTTCCACAATCACGCCCCGCCCGGTCCAAGGCGAAGCGGCGCCGAGTGCGCAAATTTCTTGTTTTGTTGATCTTTCTCGCCGAGCTACTGTTATGCACAGTGCCGAGACAAATAAATTTTTCCGAGCTCTGCGGAGCTCGACCAAAGGTTTCACCTTTGGAATCTGATAAACTTTCTGAAGAAAGTTTATCAAAGACTTTTGCGTCCGCTTTCACGTCAGCTTGTGCTTACTTCAGTGCTTTCACTTCTTCTCTGTAAATATCACCGCGCACGGCAAAGCTCTTGTACATATCAAAGCCCGTTGCGGCGGGGCACAGAGACACCACGTCACCCGGCTCTGCGCTTTCTCTTGCAAGGCGCACGGCATCCTTCATGTTGTTTGCGTGCAGAATCACCGGCGCGCCGTCCTTGTAGTTTTCGGCACCGCGCACCGCAGCTTCGATCTTCCCCGCGGCCGGCGTTTTAAAGCCCTCAAGCGGTTTTTCGGGCGCGAGCAGCACAAGTGTCTTCACCTTATCACAAATGACCTTGCCCAGCTCGTCAAACGGCACCTTTTTATCCGCACCGCCCGCAATCATAACGATCTTGAAATCATACAGCGAAAGCGTGCCGATCATTGCGCGGGACGGACTCGTTGCGATGGAGTCGTTATACCATCTCACGCCGTCCAGCTCGCGCACGAACTCCATGCGGTGCTCGACGCCGTTGAATTCTTTCGCGACAGTCCTGATAACCTCTTTCGAGACATCGCCCCACACGGCAGAAATCGCCGCAAGGTAGTTTTCGACGTTGTGCTTGCCGGGAATGCGAATGTCGCTTTCCTCCATAATATATTCGTCGCCAAAGTAGATTTTGCCGTCCGCGCTGCACCACGCGCCGTTCGTCTTCTCTCTGCGGGAGAACATGTACGTCATGCCGCGCGTGTCAGCGGCACAGGCCGCCGTCAGGGCGTTATCCGCGTTCAAAACCGTGCGGCCGAACGCATTCTGGTGCAAAAGTACGTTCTTCTTCGCGTTCACGTACTCGTCCATATCCTTGTGCACGTCGAGGTGGTTCGGCGACAGATTCGTGATGACTGCGACATTCGGGCCTGTCTCTTATACACATCTGACGCTGCCGACGACTAGTCGAGTGTAGATCT
>ERZ1027150.2275-NODE-2275-length-10190-cov-7.458017_pt1 | contig 10190 bp, 7 predicted proteins | sample MGYA00519276_ERZ1027150 | MGnify/ENA primary metagenome ERZ1027150 (study PRJEB26926, sample SAMN06164860) | human gut metagenome | biome: ENVO:00009003; feature: ENVO:2100002; material: ENVO:00002003 | host: Homo sapiens | place: USA | collected 2012 ... | reverse complement strand
ACGAGATTAGCTGCAGTCTCGTGGGCTCGGAGATGTGTATAAGAGACAGTCCCTTATGTTTTTCAAGAACATCAAGCATTCTGTGAATATCAAGCTGTTCATCATCACAAAACTCCTCGTTATCTGTAGATATTGTAAGTGGAACTGCCTTAAAGACCATTCCCTCAAGTTCTTTTATATCACATGCTGAATCTGCTACTAATCTCATTATTAATCCTCCTGATTGCCGGATATACTCCGTTTTAATGTAGTTTTAAATACTATGTCATATTGTATTTTATAACTTATAGTGTTACAATATACAAAAATAGCGTTTTTGTATATTTCAGGAGTACATTATGAATATAGTTAACAAAGATTCTAAGAATACATTTACACGAATGTGCATAGGTGAAGCAATAATCAAGCTTCTTAAAGACACTGATTTTGATAAGATTCGAATTACGAGTGTGGCGAAATGTGCCGGTGTATCACGCATAACTTTTTACAAATATTATGAATCAATCCATGATGCACTATGTGACTATCTTAATATTATTATAATTGAATATCTGGAAGAATGCGCCAATAACCCTGAAAACGGGAGCTTTCTGGATTATTCCCACATTCTTTTTGCACTTGAATTCTTTAACCGGTATAAGGATTATTTTCTTACTCTTTCAAGATGTGGACTTCATTCTATTCTTATTAACAGTATTAATAATTTTATGTCTGAACATTTTACAAATCCTAAGAATTACTCTGAGTACAGACTATACTGTTACTCTGGAGGATTGCTTAATACATTTTTAAAATGGGAAGAAAACGGATGTGACTGTGATGCTGGCGAGATAGCCAGAACTCTTGAAGAACTTTATAGTTAATAAGCCACTCCTTCCGGAATGGCTTAAATATTTTATAATCATTTATTAATCTGTGAATGCACTTTTCGACGTACTACTAGGAAACATATAACCTGCATAATTATCGTTGCCGTCCATGATGCCGGATATGATATGAACAAGTCATAAAGAGTTCTGTGACTTGGGAATATGACGAATATCCAGAATATTCTCATTCCTACAGTACCAATAACCGATAATATCATAGGTACTAGCGAATACCCCATTCCACGAAGCGCTCCCGGAAACAGATCCATTATTCCACATAAGAAATATGGTACTGTAGTAATTGATAATATCTCAACACCACATTTGATAACATCTTCACTGTTAGTGTATATCATAAGCACTTTATCACCAAATATATATGCACCGCAACCAAATACAAGTGATGCTCCTACCGAAAGTATTGCACAATCTATAAGCACCTTGTCCATTCTCTTGAACTTTCTTACACCATAATTCTGACTTGTAAAACTCATGCAGGCCTGTGTTACTGAATTAATTGATGCATATAAAAAGCCAAGAATATTGTTGGCTGCTGTATATCCTGCCATTGCTGTTGAACCGAATGAATTAACCGACGACTGCAACAAAGCATTTGAGAAATTAATAACTGTACTCTGTATTCCTGCCGGAATTCCAACCTGAAATATCTGTTTAAGATAGTATCCCTTTATCTTTAGCTTTGAGAATCTCAACTGGTAACTTGCATCTGTCTTATTCAGACATCTTAATACAAGCACACACGATATAAACTGTGAAAATATTGTTGCGATTGCCACTCCTGCAACCCCTAAGTTAAACACAATAACAAGTACCATATTAAGGCATGCATTTATAATTCCCGCTGCTATAAGAAACATCAGCGGTCTCTTGGTATCACCAACTGCTCTAAGAACAGCCGCACCATAGTTATAAAGCATAAAGAATGGCATACCAAGAAAATATATTCTCATATACAGTGTTGAGAGGTTAATTACATCATCCGGTGTTCCCATAAGCTCAAGTGCCGGCTTAGCCATCAGCACGCCTATCAGCGCCATCACAACTCCGCTTATTGCTGCAAATGTTATCGCAGTATGCACTGTCTCTGACATCTCTTTATGTTTGCCTGACGCATAGAATCTGGCAGCCAGTACATTTGCTCCCAAAGAAACTCCTATGAAAAGATTAACAAACATATTAATAAGCGCTGTCGTTGAACCTACTGCTGCTAACGACTGGCTTCCTGCAAATCTTCCAACAACAATTATATCTACAGCATTAAACATTAGCTGTAATATTCCTGAAAGCATCAATGGCACTGAGAACGATATTAACTTATCCATTATTGTGCCATTGCACATATCTATTTCGTATTTATTCTTACTCATTGTAAATTTCCTTTATAAAGAATTGGACAGACTATTCCCAATATCCAAGTTCAACACCTTTTTTATAGATTCCTACGCCCTTAGAATAATATCCATACGCATTAAAATGTGTCCAGTCTGAACGGAGTTTCACAGATATATACCCAAACGCTCCATATAACTCATCTATCTTTTCCTTTTTCAAACCACAATCATCCAGCCCGTTCTGAATCATGTAGACTCTTGTATTAAAGAAATGTTCTCCAAATGCTTCTCTTAGCGCTGCTTCCCATGCAGTGTCATCAGCTCCTACATAGTCATCTCCATCCTCCAGATATGACTGGCTGTTGTCTGCAAGAGATGTACCTGGATCATCCGTGTCTCCAACTATGATATAATTCTCACAGCCTGTATAATCAATCACTGCCTGATACTGGGAAATAAGCTCATCATAGTCATCCCATCCACCGTTACTTCCCATCTCAAGCACAAGAATATCATCCTTATGATCATATGCTGCTTTAGTTATAACAGCAGTACCTTGTGGAATAAACATATAATCAGGCTGTTCAAGACCTGTATCATCACATATTCTGATGCTGACCATATAATCCTCTATATTATAGTCATCATCCTCCATATCTTCCCAGTAATCTTCAATATCTCGTTTCTTATCAATCTGACATAATACGCCATCTATATATACAGTATCAGGATAATCATTATACTCAATGCCATATCCGCTGAAATCATACATATAAACAGGATTCCCATTATCATCCATAAGGCATACATCTTCATATGTATTCTTGTTAAGATTAAGATTACGGTCAGTACGCATCTTAAGACCACCAGCTCTTCTCGCTATCTCCTCTGATGTCTCCCCTGATACACCAAAATTAAATGTATTAAGACCAGTAAGCTTTCCTAAAGTATATGGTGCAGTGTAATAACTTATATCAACTCTTCCTGCTTTAGTAAGTATATAAGCATCATCTGAGCCAAAGCCCTCCATCATGCTGTCGCCCCAGCAGGCAATTGATACAGTATCATTTGAATAATCCTTATCATCTTCATAAGGTTCTGTATAATCTTCTGTACCGATATTCTGTGAGACCTTCACAATTACATGTGTTTTATCTCCCCGTGGTTTTATGATCTTAGCCATATTAATAAGATTATCTTTAGTTTCCGGTCTGCCATTCAATACCACAGCCCCTGCGGCAATACCTCCTGCAAGCAAAACCACTGCAATCCCCCATATCGCTGCTTTCTTTAATTTCATAAACTCACCTTTTCTGCCCCTTATATATCTGGCACTTCTGTTATAACACTTATTTACCCGACCTGCAAATATAATGAAGCAATCAAAGCAAAGATTCAGTAAGGGTTCGATTCACATCGCCCTGAAATAATTCACTTGAACAAAAAAATAGAGCGGGTGATGGGGTGCCAGGTGCCTGTGGCACCTGCTTGGCACCGACCGGAGCGAAGCGGATACCGAACCCGTGGGTTCGATTCACATCACCCTGAAATAATTCACTTAGACAAAAAAATAGAGCGGGTGATGGGAATCGAACCCACGTATCTAGCTTGGAAGGCTAGTGTTCTACCATTGAACTACACCCGCATAACCACTGATATCTCAGTGCTTTGTTAAGATATCATAATTATATTATAAAGTCAAGTATTTTATGCCAATATGTTCTTTGCGACATGTTTTATCAACATATGTACTTGACTTTATCTGTTCTTAGGAATAAATTATTTTAGTTGCATTTTAGTTTGTAAAATATAATGGAGTAATTTCAATGACTAATAATTCAGACCACATTTTTTCCAATATAGATATAAGGAAGCTTCTTATTCCTATCATGCTGGAAAATCTCTTGGCTTCACTTATGGGAACCGTTGATACTATGATGGTAAGTAATGTCGGTGCATCTGCCGTCTCAGCTGTGTCACTTGTCGATTCCATCAATATTCTTGTAATACAGGCCTTGTCAGCACTTGCTGCAGGAGGTGCAATCCTGTGTTCCCAGTACATAGGAAGCAGCAACCCTAAAGGTGCCAACCGCGCTGCAAGACAGGTATTTCTTGTCATGACAGTGCTGTCGGTTTTCATATCAGCAATATGTCTCGTTCTTCGTGTACCAATGCTTAAGTTCATCTTTGGTTCTGTAGAAGCTGAGGTTATGGCTGATTCACAGGCATACTTTCTTTTTACACTGTTGTCATTTCCATTCATTGGCCTGTATGACGCTGGTGCGTCCATTATGAGAGCCCAGAAGGACAGCAAAAGCCCTATGACAATATCAATAATATCCAACTTCCTTAATATAGGTGGTAATGCGATTCTTATATTCGGACTTGGAATGGGCGTTGCAGGGGCTGCAATATCAACACTTGTATCAAGAGTTTTCTGTGCAGTTGTTGTAATTATTAAATTAAGAAATCCATCTCAGACTATCTGCGTAAACAGATATTACGCAATCCGTCCCGACTGGGATTTAATTAAGAGAGTCTTATATATTGGTATTCCTTCAGGTATTGAAAACAGCATGTTCCAGTTTGGAAAGCTGGCAATCCAGTCAACAGTTTCAACGCTTGGAACTGCTGCCATTGCTGCAAATGCTGTGACCAATATTCTTGAAAACCTTAACGGAGTTGCTGCACAGGGTGTAGGAATCGGACTTATGACTATAGTTGGCCAGTGTATTGGAGCCGGAAGAAAAGATGAAGCCATATATTATATAAAGAAGCTCAGTAAAATGGCTGAAGCTGCCATTATTATAAGCTGTCTTGTTGTATTTGCATTGTGCAGGCCGATTACCATACTCGGTGGAATGGAAGCAGAAAGTGCAAGAATGTGTTTTGAGATGACTCTTTTCATAACGATAACCAAGCCAATATCATGGGTATTGTCATTCATTCCGGCGTACGGAATGCGTGCTGCCGGAGACGTGAAATTTTCAATGATAACATCATGTGCAAGCATGTGGTTATGTCGTGTAAGCTTTACTATATTCTTATGCCGTGTATATGGCTTTGGTCCTATTGCTGTATGGATTGGAATGTTTGCCGACTGGACTGTGCGCGGTATCGTGTTCACTATACGTTTCCACTCCCGCAGATGGCTTAATCATCATATAATTGACTGATCTTAACTAATTGGATTAACGATAAAAAACGCATGTCAGATTGAAAAAATCGGACATGCGTTTTATTATTTTGTTATAAATTATAATATTGTATTGTAAACCATATTATTACAATCAGCCATTATCCTAGAATCCCTTGCAGTTACCCTTAAGAGTTGCTCCTGTAATATTAACTTTTCCATTAATATTAGTACAATCTTCAATAATAGCCTTGCCAAATGTTACTTTATAACCAAGTGCAGATGGTTTTCCTGTAAGTGGCCAGTGATAATTATTACCCTTATTAGAATCTGAAATACAATTCTTCATTGTTACAACACCACTCTGATTGTTTCTATCGAAACCATTAGCATAGTTTCCCTTAGCTGTACATCCAATAAGCTTATGGTTAAGAGGATCAAGGTGAGCTGCCTTTCCTGGTGTTTTGTTATCTACTCCACCCATCTTAAATCCGTTACCATCACCATAAATTCCGTCACAGTATCCATTGTAGTTAGCCTGGCAGTTTACAAGTGTTACTGCTCCATGAGCTGCATAACAATCCCAGCCATCATCACTATTGTATTCAGCTACACAGTTTTCAAAATAATTGCCTTCACCTGAATGAAGTTTCACTGCAAAACCATCAGCATTCTCACCCTTAGCATCTGCATTATGATGAGACTTGCAATTATAAAACTTGTTATTAGCTCCTCCGTTGCTTACCTGAAAACCTGCATCTTCATTATAACAGCATGTTACATACTTTAATGTATTATTAGAACCTGAAATAAAGATTCCATTATCAGAAGCATTCTTAACTGTAATGTTAGAAAGTGTGCTTCCATTACCTGATAATGTAATTCCTCTTCCTGAACTTCCGCTTGTCTGTGAGAAATCTATTGTCGCATTATTCTTTCCTACAAGATTAACACCTGCTGGAAGTGAAACAGCTCCGGACTTAACTGTTCCATCAATAACTACTGTCTGTCCTGACTTAGCCTTCTTAAGTGCATCTGCTAAAGACATTCCACCTGCCTTAACCACATAATCACCTGATACAGATGAACCTGTTGATGTACCTGATGATGAGCTGCTTCCTGATGAAGAACTGCCCGAACCTGATGAACTTCCTGATGAAGAACCAGATGATGAGCTGTCCTTAGAATCAACCTGTACCTTGTAAATGTTAATTCCACTGTTCTCTGAATACAGATATATGTATCCCTTAGAACCTGAATATGAATATGTTCCTAAAGAAGCTGTCTTATTAGCTGCAATAGTTCCAAGCTTCTTTCCATTAGAATCAGCTACGATTAAATTACGGGTAGAGCTTCCACTGCTTCTTAACACTACCTTAATTGTATCAGAACCTGACACTGGTACTTTAACTGAACGGTATGATGTAGTGCCTGTACCAGAAAGAGCCAGACAATATGTATATGCTGTGCCATCTACTGTTACAGATTCAGCCTTAACATTCATAGTCTTACTGCTTGTTGCCATAAGACCAAGTCCGTCTACTGTAGTACTTGCTTTAATAGTTCCTAACTTCTTAAAATTAGAATTCTTGAAATTCCATGAATTCTGTGTTGCCGCATTAGCTGACAACACCGGAGCTGCTGTAAAACATACTAATAATACCGCAACAACAGCTGCAAAAACCCTTCTTGCCTTCTTAATCATGATTAACCTCCCAAACATTATAGATTAAATAGCAAAAGAGGCGTTATTTTGCTGGCAGTGTCCTATATCATGCAAAATAAATCGCCTCTGTTGCTAAAAATACCACAATATGGATAAAAATGAAATGGCTTAAAATTACAAAGATTTACGCAAGCGTTTGTGCATTTTGTATAGTCAGTTCTGAATTATACCGTTTTCTTAATACATTTTTACTCAAGAACTGATTTATTGTCACTTACCTTGATGTGAAAGTGGTTATCCTATGTATAATATTTGATTCCTTCAAGAGGATATGGTCAACATTTTTATGGACGTAAAAATGTATTTTACCACACTTTTATATACGAATTTTTGTGTTGCATTACATTTTTCTGCACGAACTTTTCTCAATCCACTCATCTGGCATCTCAAAATGCTGGTAATCTTTTGCATGTTCCCAGTCGCCGCCCTCTCAAATCCATGTTCTGCAAACACCTTATAGCACAAATCGTCATGGTCGATTTTGTGTGGAAATTCAATGCTTCTGTCTGTATACTTTTCAGCATTGGCAGGCTCTACATTTCTTCTGCCATCAACATATTTCACATAAGGATTATAAAGCGTGTTGATGTCAACCGCCAGCCCTAACGCATGCTTTGACAGCTTCGTTGAATAGGAAATGTATCTGAAATTAAACGCTGAAGAATTATTATCCCTCATCGACTTCTCGTCATCAGCATCATATTTATCAATAAGTCTGATTTTTTCAATCTCATAACCAGCCTCGTAAAGCTGCTTAAATATATCAAGCACATCATCAGCAATCAGCCTGTTCACAACCAGCTCACCTATGTGCGTTTTCCCATCAAATCCGACATGCAAAACCTTAAGATACCGCAAATCTTCTCTTGGAACGGTGCAGTTGTCCTTAAATGATTTCCCCTGCATCTTTGCAAATATGTCGTCTGGAATTGGTGATATTGTGAATGATTGTGTGTTCATATGTGACTCCTTTACTTTTCTGGTTATAGCTTCATTATATGAGATATTTTATCATAAGACCTACCAAAGTGTCACAAAATGAAGATTGAGTATGTCTATAAAACATGTTTACAAAAGCAACCTGCAGGAAAAACCTACTAGATTACATATAAAAGAAGTATTAGTGGGCTTTTTACACTGACAATAAGTCTTATCTATATTAATAGTCGATTTAGTATAAAAAATAAACCTACTACAAACAGGTAATCTCCCGATATAGTAGGCATTTTCTTTTGAAAGCTTGAAATCTTTCTCAGATTTGACCCACTAAATTGACAATGCATCATCAATTCGTAGGTTTTTCTTATTAATACGCACAGAATCCAGCAGGTATTTAGTACTCAAATTCAACTATCCTGCAATTCTCACATATACAAGCTTCCACTTTCGTTCTGTGGCTCGCCTTAAGCGATGTGATTTCAACAAATCCTTTGGCTGTTCTCGCATTTGTAAATACTCCAGGCACTTCATCGGCAAAGCTGAATGCACCGTCCTTACTGCTGAAAAGGTAACCTTTTCTCATCTCGTTATTACATTTTGGACAAATCATACATAACACCTCATTCCTTGATATCTTTGCTAAGAACTGCCATTGCCATGCTAAGTTTTTCTTCAAACTGCTCCGCTTTAACAAGAGCTATGCCTTCATTGTCATCGCCAAGCACAACCAGCCTGCTGCCATTCACCAGTCCAAATGTATCTCTTGCTTCTTTAGGTATAACTATCTGTCCGCGGTCGTTTACTGTCACAACACCCCACATATGTTTGCCCTTCGGTGCAGGCGCCAATCTTTTACCTTCAAGCTGCACATCGTCCTTAATCAATGAATCCATCGTCACGCCATAAAATTCCGCAAGCCTGCCGCATTTTTCAATATCAGGAATTGTTTCACCACGCTCCCATTTGGCGTATGCCTGTCTCGATATTCCAATAACCTCTGCGATATCCTCCTGTGTCTTACCTGCAATTGACCTCAGCATTATAAGATTTTCCTGTAGCATAATGTCAGTCCTTTCTGTTGTTATGTATGTATTATAGCCCATGTAAAATGTGGATTCCACCAATTGTAGTTGTCAGAAAAGTGGGAATTGTGGTGGAATTGGTTGCGTGGAGGGGATTGCATTTATCAATCATATTGATCCTGTCAAAAGCGCATAATTTAAAGCCACTATTTTGTTTAATAACATATCCTATCTTCAAGAAAATCAAACATATAATTGTATCGTATTTTATATTCCACTATGTAACTATTAATTCCCTGCTTGCTGGAAGAACATCTTATATCCGCAGTTCATTTACATCCCACTATGTAACTATTAATTCTCTTTCATAAAACTCAACCGGCATACGCTCTTTCAAATTTACATCCCACTATGTAACTATTAATTCTCAAACAGGGGGGCTATCCTTTGTGTCCACCCTTCTCATTTACATCCCACTATGTAACTATTAATTCATTACCCTCATGCTTCTTTCCTTTTTCGTCAGTCCAATTTACATCCCACTATGTAACTATTAATTCAGCAGCTAACTTAAGCTCGTGTACTTTCTGCTCTTTATTTACATCCCACTATGTAACTATTAATTCCATACAAGCATACACCAGTGTTAGTTATTGTTATGTTATTTACATCCCGCTATGTAACTATTAATTCGGTATCTGCTCTTCTTCCGCATTCTCTTCTACCGGCTATTTACATCCCACTATGTAACTATTAATTCAAAGAATATTACGAAACAAGATTCCAGAATCTGTTATTTACATCCCACTATGTAACTATTAATTCACTGTTTCCCTCGTCACAACCTCTGCTGTTTCGTTATTTACATCCCACTATGTAACTATTAATTCCGCGATTGATAAGATACAAAGAGAACTTGATAAAAATTTACATCCCACTATGTAACTATTAATTCAATCGCAGCTGCTACCGCTGCCGCTTCCCTTTCTTCATTTACATCCCACTATGTAACTATTAATTCAGGTACAATCCCTACAACAGATTCAAGAGTACCTTTATTTACATCCCACTATGTAACTATTAATTCTATGACTTCGCTAAATAGGGCTTTGGCGAATGTGAATTTACATCCCACTATGTAACTAT
>ERZ1027150.2270-NODE-2270-length-10202-cov-6.729280_pt1 | contig 10202 bp, 10 predicted proteins | sample MGYA00519276_ERZ1027150 | MGnify/ENA primary metagenome ERZ1027150 (study PRJEB26926, sample SAMN06164860) | human gut metagenome | biome: ENVO:00009003; feature: ENVO:2100002; material: ENVO:00002003 | host: Homo sapiens | place: USA | collected 2012 ... | reverse complement strand
ACTAGTCGTCGGCAGCGTCAGATGTGTATAAGAGACAGTTTCAAGTAGGAATAATATAATGAACTTTAGCATAGTGTAATGTGCATAATATGATATTTTAATATTTGTAATAAAACGCTAAAATATGTCTCAAAGGAGCAAATCTTAGTGACTTTTTACTCCTGATATATTATAATTAAAAAGGTTTTTTAAGAATTCTGGGAGACAGAATTCGGATGCACCAGAGGGTGATATGTGCCAGAAAGCGGCACAGGAATGGAGGATTATTATGGGTATTTTAACAAGATTCAAGGACATTATGAGCGCTAACATCAATGCACTTCTCGATAAGTGTGAAGATCCAGAGAAGATGATTGACCAGTACATGAGAAATCTTGAGAGCGACCTTGGAAAGGTTAAGGCAGAGACAGCTTCAGTTATGGCTGAGGAGACAAGATGTAAAAGAGAGCTTGATGAATGCACAGCAGATGTTGCCAAGTATCAGTCATATGCAGAAAAGGCTCTTCAGGCTGGCAACGAGGCAGATGCAAGAACATTCCTTGAGAAGAAGCAGCAGTTAGTTTCTAAGCAGGCTACATTACAGCAGACATATAATATTGCAGCAGACAATGCAGCTAAGATGCGTCAGATGCATGATAAGCTCTGCAAGGATATCCAGTCTCTTGAAGCAAGAAGAGATGCAGTTAAGGCTAAGGTTGCAGCAGCTAAGGCTCAGGAGAGAATCAACAAGGTTGGTTCAAGTGTTAACAGTGTTGGAACAAGCATGGATGCATTCGGTAAGATGGAGGCTAAGGCTAATAAGATGCTTGACGAGGCTAATGCAATGGCAGAGCTTAACCAGACACAGCTTGAGGCAGATGTTGACAGTCTTGCAGCTAAGTATGATGCAGAGCCAGCTAACACAGCAGTTGATGATGAATTAGCAGCACTTAAGGCTCAGATGGGCTTATAATTCAGAAGCACATTTATAATGAGATAAGCAATACGTAGATAAGGAGAGGGAACATGGGATTATTCAAAGGGCAGTTTGCCAACGTAGTTGAATGGGAAGAGTACAGAGATGATATAATCTTCTGGAAATGGACCAACAGAGAAATCAAGAAAGGCAGTAAGCTGATTATCCGCGCCGGCCAGGATGCAATCTTTATGTACAATGGTAAGATTGAAGGTATTTTTAAGGACGAGGGAAGCTTTGATATTGAATCACAGATTATTCCATTCTTATCAACACTTAAAGGCTTTAAGTTTGGCTTCAACAGTGGAGTAAGAGCTGAAGTTTTATTCGTTAATACTAAGGAATTCACAGAGAAGTGGGGAACTAAGAATCCTATTCTTATTCCAACACAGGCACTTCCAGGTGGCATGCCAATAAGAGCTTTCGGTAACTTCTCGTTTTCAGTATCTGATTACATTACGCTTATAGACAAGGTAGCAGGTGTAAAGCAGATGTACACTGTTGCAGATGTTAAGGAAAGAATATCAGCAGTTCTTGACCAGCTTCTTATGAAGTGGATTTCTAAAGAAGGCAAGGATATGTTTAATCTTCAGGCTAATGCTTATGATATCTCAGCGGGTATTAAGACAGACCTTGATATGGAGATGAGCAAGTTAGGAATCACAATAACAAGCTTTACTATCTCAAGCTTCTCTTATCCGGAAGAAGTACAGAAGATGACTAATAAGGCAGCTTCTCAGGCAATGGTTGGAGATATGAACAGATATACACAGATGGCTATGGCTGATAATATCGGCAATTCAAGAGGCGGTTCGAATATTGCCAGTGATATGATGCAGCTCCAGATGGGAATGCAGGTTGGACAGCAGATGATGAATAACATGAATACTGCAATGAATAATACTGCAAATGTGTCAGGTGGCACAGCACCTAAGTTCTGTCCTAACTGTGGAACACCAACTAATGGCGCTAAGTTCTGTTCTAACTGTGGAACAAAGCTTGCATAATCTGACAATTAGTAATATGTGAATTTAATAAATAACAATCAGGGATGTTGTCATATTGGCTTGGCAACATCCCGTTGTTTTTGTATAATGTGGTAGTTGGCAGAAATAAGGTGGATATAGATTTCACATTTGCATGAAGGTGGATATATGAGATTAGAAGATTTGAATGACAGCCAGAAAAGGGCAGTTAAATATACAGATGGCGCGTTGCTTATTATTGCCGGGGCAGGCTCTGGAAAGACGCGTGTGCTTACGAACAGAATTGCATATTTAATAGAAGAATGCGGAGTAGACCCATATAATATTATGGCAATTACATTTACTAATAAAGCTGCAAGAGAGATGAAAGAACGAGTTGAGACTACTGTGGCACAGGGTGCAGGGGCTGTATGGGTAAGTACATTCCACTCAACATGCGTGAGGATTTTAAGAAGATACATAGACAGAATTGGATACGATAATAACTTTACGATATATGATACGGACGACCAGAAGTCTGTAATCAAGGATATATGTAAGAAGATGAATATAGATACCAAGATGCTTAAAGAACGTGCAATTATGAGTAAGATTTCATCTGCTAAAGATGAGTTAAAGACTCCTGATGAGTTCGAGCTTGAGGCAGGTAACGACTATAATCTTAGAAGAATTGCGGGCGTATACAGAGAATATCAGAAGACGCTTAAGCTTAACAATGCACTTGATTTTGATGACCTGATATTCAAGACGGTTGAGCTGTTTCAGAGTGATGCAGAGGTACTTGAGCATTATCAGGACAGATTCAGATATATAATGGTCGACGAGTATCAGGATACTAATACATCACAGTTTAAGCTTGTTGCAATGCTTGCAGCAAAGTATGGCAATATATGTGTGGTTGGTGATGATGACCAGTCTATATATAAGTTCCGTGGAGCAAACATTTATAATATTCTTAACTTTGAAAATGTGTTCACAGGCGCTAAGGTTATAAAGCTTGAGCAGAATTACCGTTCGACGCAGACTATTCTTAATGCTGCAAATGCTGTGATAAGTAATAATATTGGCAGAAAGAGCAAGTCACTCTGGACTGATAACGGAGAGGGCGAGAAGGTCAATTATACTCTGTATGAGAACGGGTATGATGAGGCAGAAGGCGTTGCGAGTGGTATTGCAGAGTATGTAAGGGATGGCTGGAATTATAATGATGTTGCTATTCTTTACAGAACTAATGCACAGTCAAGAGCGCTCGAAGAAAAGCTGATGATTCACAACATTCCATATAAGATATATGGCGGACAGAATTTCTATCAGCGAAAGGAAATCAAAGACATTCTTGCTTATCTTAAAACTATTGATAATGGTCTTGATGGTCAGGCGGTTAAGCGAATTATAAATGTTCCGAAGAGGGGGATTGGTAATACTACGATTGACAGATTGCAGGAATATGCAGATTTTAATGATATTACTTTCTGGGAAGCACTTGTCAATGCAAAGGATATTGACACAATAAAGAATGCGGCACTTTCCAAGTTAGAGCCATTTGTTGACCTTATTGGAAGACTGCGTGCCAAAGAAGAATTTATGTCATTAAAGGAGCTTGCTGAGGCTGTAATTGAGGATACAGGATATATTGAGAGCCTTTCACAGAACGAAACGGTGGAAGAGGTTGAGGCAAGACGCGAGAATCTGGATGAATTCATTAATAAGGTTGTAAGCTATGAGGAGAGCTGTAAAGAAGCAGGCGAAGAGCCTACACTTTCAGGACTTCTTGAAGAAGTTGCCTTAATAGCGGATATTGATAATCTTGATGAGTCAGAGCCTCATGTAATGCTTATGACGCTGCACAGTGCAAAAGGTCTGGAATTTCCAATCGTGTATATGACAGGAATGGAGGACGGACTTTTCCCAAGCTATATGACAATTGTGTCAGATGATTCAACTGAGATTGAGGAAGAGAGAAGACTGTGCTATGTTGGAATAACAAGAGCAGAGAAAATACTTAATCTTACAAGTGCCAAGTCGCGTATGGTGCGTGGTGAAACACAGATGAATAAGGTTTCAAGATTCATTAATGAAATTCCTAAAGAATATATGCACATAGAAAACAATTCCAGTGGGTATGCTAAAGGCAGGATTGCATATGGCGGGATATCAGATGAGCCAGATACAACAGGCATTAACATGCGTGCAACAGCCAGATCAATTCTTAGCAGCTACGGAAGCGGCACACCAGGCGGAAGGGCAGCAGGAACATATAGCTCAAGAAAGGTTAAGATAAATGGTGGTTCTAATCCGGGATTTGGAAAAGACCCTATGGAATTATTTGACCTTAAGAAACCAGAAAAGAGAAAGACACCGGCAGATTCTGTAAGAAGTGCTTATGCAGGAATGCCTACACGAAGCGGCTTATCTTCAAGAAATGTAATAGGTGCTGCAAGAGGTGCAGATATAAGTGCAAAATCTTCAGGCGGACTTGGCTACAGTGTCGGTGATATGGTGAGCCATGTGAAATTCGGTGAAGGAAAGGTACTTGCTATAGAGGATTCAGCAAGAGACTATATGGTAACAGTTGAATTTGCAGAGTACGGACAGAAGAAAATGCTGGCAGGATTTGCCAGACTTAAAAAACTATAATGACAAATGTTTAACGCTATGCTATAATACATTTATTAAATCCGTGGTATGAAAGGAGATATTGTTATGAGTAAAGAAAAATTAGATGAGCTTATCGCAGCTACTAAATTAGGAGAACTTATTAGCAAGAAGGAAGATGAAGATAAGAAATGCTGCAAGAAGTGCAGCACAATTATCATAGCTGTTCTTGCTATCGTTGGTGCAGTTGCAGCAGTTGCTGGTATCGCTTATGCTGTATACAGATATTTTACACCAGATTATTTAGATGACTTCGATGATGAAGATTTCGAAGACGAAGATTTTGACGATGATTTCGAGGATGAAGACATCGAGAAGTAATGTAATAAGTGCGATATGATTGAAAGCCACAGCCGGCTTGATATGTCCATTAGGATATGTCAGCGGTTGTGGCTTTTTTATTGCATAATATTTAATTATTTCTTAATTGACATAGGGGTGTAATCAGTGTTATATTACTCAACCCTGTCATTAAGCAAAATATTAAGGGGAGGAAAGGAAATCGGGAATTTATGACATTTTATCAGGAGTTACAGTTAAGCTCGGCTGGTTCAAAACAGCTTATCAAGAACACACAGGATTCTAAAGAGAAAAGAAGACATATTCTTATATATAATTTTAAGGTGTATCTGGTTATGATATTCTGCGTCGCAGTAGTTACAGTATTCAGTAAGCTGCTGGGGAATAATAATAGTGTTGTCGGAGTTACAGTGCTTCTTGCGGTGCTGGTATTAAGACAGGCGGATTTTGGAATTAAGACATCACATGGATTGATTTCGATAATGGGAATATATGCGATATTGATAGCAGGACCGAGGGTTTCCAATATGGTACCGCCAGTTGCTGCATTTGTAATAAATGTTGTGTGTATTATGCTTCTTATGATAATGGGATGTCACAATGTAATTATGTATAATCATTCAACATTCGTTCTTGGGTATCTTTTGCTACAGGGATATGATGTCACAGGGCATGAATATATGATGAGAGTTGTGGGACTGCTTGTCGGGATGTTAGTATGCATGATTATTTTCTATAAGAATCAGAGGAACAGACCATATAGAAGAACATTTTGGGATTTGTTTAAGGAATTTAATATTAATTCAGCAAGGACAAGATGGTACATTAAGCTTACATTTATCGTATCAAGCGCTATGCTGATTGTTTCACTGATGGGACTGCCTAGGGCAATGTGGATTGGAATTGCGTGCATGTCAGTGTGTCTGCCGTTTTCTAAAGATGTTGATAAGAGAATTGGAAACAGGGCATTGTTTAATGTTGTTGGATGTGCGATTTTTGCAGTGATGTATATAGTTCTGCCAGAATCAATGTATCCGTATATAGGCATGATAGGTGGTATCGGAGTCGGATATTCCGCTGGTTATGCATGGCAGACAGCTTTTAATACATTTGGTGCATTATCAATTGCGGCGGGACTTTTTGGAATGCCTTATGCAGTTGCATTACGTATAGGACTGAATGCTGCCGGGGCTGCTTATACATGGCTGTGTGACAAGGTACTTGAAAGAATACATTCTGCAGTGCAGGCAAAGAATGTCAGCGTGGTGGAGTAAATGTGACTACTATACTTTAGCACATTTTTCTGATAAAATTATATAAGGTATGCCGTTATGTGAATAAGTGCTGCCAGAAACTATTAATATGTTAATAACAGGCACAATTCATGTGCGGAATGGAGTATAGATTGAAAAAAGGAAGCGTATACGAAGGTAAAGTTGAAAAGGTTGATTTCCCTAACAAGGCGACAGTGTGGGTGACAGATGAGGACGGACAGAAGGAAAAGGCAATCGTAAAGAATGCAATTCCTGGACAGACTGTCAGATTCTGCGTGAATAAGAAAAGAAAAGGACACTGCGAAGGCAGACTTATGGAAGTTGTTGAGAAGAGTCCGCTTGAAACCAACCCGGCATGTCCACATTTTGGCAAATGCGGTGGCTGCACTTACCAGACAGTAGCTTACGAGGAACAGTTAAAGATTAAGAGCGCACAGGTGGAAAAGCTTCTTAGCGAAGTTGTTTCGGGTGAGCTTCCATTTGAGGGGATAATCGGAAGTCCGGTTACAGAAGAATACCGTAATAAGATGGAATTTTCATTTGGCGATGAGTACAAGGACGGACCTCTTGCACTCGGACTTCACAAACGAAACAGCATGTATGATATTGTTCCAGTTACAGAATGTAAGATTATTGATGAGGATTACAGAAAGATTCTCACATGCGTTCAGGATTATGCAATAGAGAAGGAGCTTCCTTTCCAGCACAAGTTAAGCCACGAGGGGTATCTACGTCATCTTCTTGTAAGAAAGTCTGTAAAGACAGGACAGATTCTTGTTGATATCGTAACAACGACTCAGATTGAGCATGATTTCACAGAGCTTGTAAACCGCCTGACATCAATTGAATATAAGGGCACTCTTACAGGTGTTCTCCATACATTTAACGACAGCCTTGCAGATGCAGTAATTAACGAGAAAACTGAGCTTCTGTATGGTCAGGATTATATTGAGGAGGAACTTCTTGGGCTGCGTTTCAAGATAACTCCGTTCTCATTCTTCCAGACTAATTCTCTTGGAGCAGAAGTGCTTTACTCTAAGGCACGTGAGTATGTGCTTTCTGGCGGATTTGGAGATGTGGCTGGCAGTAAACCGGTTATATATGACCTGTATACAGGTACTGGTACGATTGCACAGATGTTATCTCCAGTTGCCAGCAAGGTTATAGGTGTTGAGATTGTTGCGGAAGCTGTTGAGGCTGCCAAGAAGAATGCAGCCCAGAACGGTCTTACTAATTGTGAGTTCATTGCAGATGATGTCTTAAAGGCACTTGATAATATTGAGATTAAGCCAGATTTCATCGTACTTGACCCACCTCGTGACGGAATCCACCCTAAGGCACTTGAAAAGATTATTGATTACGGTGTTGACAGAATGGTGTACATTTCCTGCAAGCCTACTTCGCTTGCAAGAGACCTTGTTACTCTGCAGGAGAGAGGGTATAAGGTGGAGAAGTGCTGCTGCGTGGATATGTTTCCTAATACGGGGCATGTGGAGACGGTAGTTCTGATGCAGTATTGTGGGAAAAAAGAAAAATAGGCATGTTAAACCACAAGATGTTGTGGTTTTCTGAGAAAAAATCAGCAAAAAATGGGGCGAAAAACGAGCGTTTTTGCCCCTTATTTTTTGCCTGTTTCACAGATGACATCGGGTTTTGGACAGATGAAAACAGAAAATTCAGAGGATTGGCAGATGAAAAAAGCGCCGGTCCTCTTTTTTATATATGCCCGTTTTTACAAGCAAAACAGAAGAATGACCGGTGATATTCGTTTTCTGCGCAGCGAATGAAACCGGTCTTTTTTGTGTTCATATTCAAAGAATCGTACAGGAAGAAAGGAGTCAATATGAAAAAAATCACAACCGAAGAACTTAAGAATATGAGTCATCAAGAGGGACTGATCCTTCAGGGGTGTGGCGGTGACCTTCAGGAATGGATAGATGGAATCAATGGAATTCTTCGGGAACAGGGAATTCTTTTAGATGGAAAGCCGCTGGATGATGTTGCAGTCTTTCAGTATGAAGGGCTTACCAATCTGCTCTTTGCCTTTGGGAAACACAAACTGGATATCGGTAAACTTGCCATTTGGAGAATCCAAACCCGTGAGCAGTTTGGAGGAACCTGGCTCTCCGATTATGTGGAAAACAAACTGGGCGGTTTTCAAAGAGGCAGCAGGCAAAACCGGATTGTCCGCTCATTGGTGAAGATGGAAATATTTTTAATCTGATGGGAATCGCATCCCGAACTCTGAAAGAGAATGGAATGTATGAGCAGGCGGAAAAAATGCGGCAGAGAATCACAGGCGGAGAATGTCACAGCTATGAGGAAGCGTTGATGGTTATTGCCGATTATGTGAATATCACATCCTCAGAGCCGGAAGAAGGCATGAAAATGGAGTTTTCTTAAAACAGCAAACAACAGGATCGGTCAGTAGGAAACTCAGGATGACCGGTCTTTTTTATTGCGCATTTTTGGTAAGAAGAAAGGATGGCAGAGAATTATGAAAACAAGACAGCAAGAGCAGGTTTACGATTTTCCATATGGATGGAACAAAGGTGATACCTGCGTGATGATCATCAATAAAGCCAAGAAAAGCACCTGTGAATATACCGTGGAGAGCTATGACGGAAGATACTTCGGGGTACGCAGCCATACCGGGCTTTTTCATCGAGCCTCTCCGCAAAGATTATTCCATTCAAAGGAAGAAGCGGTTGCAGCCTTGGAACAATCGGAAACACCGACGCAGGAAAGAGGCGGAATGACCTTTCAATAGAAATTTTGAGAGTAAGGAGTGAGAAGATATGACCGCAAGATTTATGAGTGACACCCCCTATGCAGGAACGGAGCAGGAAATGCAACGCATTCCGGGCTTCCATTCCAGAGGAACCGGAATGGCGGTAAGTCATTTTAGGTACAGCGCAAAGGACTGTGACTGTCGCCTATGTGCCTATAAAAGCAGAAAAAGAAAATGCGAAAAAGCGGATGGCTGTATCTGCCTGCGTGAACGGCTTGTGGCAGGCTGTGTGCCATTCGAAGAACTGTTGGAAAAGTTGACAGCAGAGGTAAGCGTCAGCCCGTTTGTGAACCGTGTGGCCCGGCTGTCAGCGCAGTCGCATCCCTGCTTTTTCCTTGCCGGTCACAGAGAACGGTTTGAACCTTTATGGGAGCGTCATATCCGGACAGCAGAAGAAGATGCCATGTGTGCCGCATTATATCTTTTGTCTGCAGACCGATTCCTGTGGGGAAAAGCAATATCCGCAATCGAACCGGATATCATCCATTTTCAAAAGATTCACATTCACGGCGTGGATTTAAACGGGTATGTGCTGTTCCATACTGCAAAGGATTTATATCAGGGAACCAAACACATCAGTCTGTCTGAACTGGTTGATCCGGAATTGGTTGGTGATATGACATTTGAACTGATTATCACAGCATTTTTGATTCGCCGTTATGGATGCGGCGTATTGAGTGCGGAAAGGAGTAAACGATGCTGAATGTATATTTAAGGACTCCACAAACAGATGCAGGAGCATGGCTTAACTTTCCTGCAAGCTATCAAACAGTTCAGCATCTCTTCTCTGTACTTGGGGATTTATTGGATGAAGAAAAAGTCGGGCAGGAAATGCGGCGTTCGGATATGGGAACTTATACAGAAGCCGGATATATATTCCCAAACAGTATGCCGCATCAGGAATGGTATGACGGAATTCATTTGCCGGATATTCCTGATATGCCAAAAGGCGTGATATCTGTTCTGTTGAGCAGTCTTGATAAGCCGGATGAAGTCGGTGTATGGCTGGAACTGCCTGCAACAGAGCAGGAAATGCAGAGTGTGCTGAAACAGCTGGGCGAACACTCTTTTGATAACTGCCTGATAGCGGGCAGTATCAGCACCGCTTTTCCCTATCCCCTTGCCGGTGACGAAGATGTGGAAAAGCTCAATACTCTGGCACAGAAAATACAGGCGTTTCCGGATCAAAGGACCTGTCTCTTATACACATCTCCGAGCCCACGAGACTGCAGCTAATCTCG
>ERZ1027150.2258-NODE-2258-length-10265-cov-5.585798_pt1 | contig 10265 bp, 10 predicted proteins | sample MGYA00519276_ERZ1027150 | MGnify/ENA primary metagenome ERZ1027150 (study PRJEB26926, sample SAMN06164860) | human gut metagenome | biome: ENVO:00009003; feature: ENVO:2100002; material: ENVO:00002003 | host: Homo sapiens | place: USA | collected 2012 ... | reverse complement strand
TCTACACTCGACTAGTCGTCGGCAGCGTCAGATGTGTATAAGAGACAGGGACAGAACAGAGAGCTGTTTATGGGCATATTCAATTCTCCGCATATCGTCGGCGAGGCGCTCAAGACTGCAGTCTTTGCCGCCGCGCTGTTTGAAGAGTTCGGATTTGATGTCACTCCGACAAGCGACGAGGAGAGATTCGATATCATTCAGACCGTCCAGCTCAGAACGCCCGAAGCGCTTATCGCATTCTGCCAGGGAATGCAGGCGGGTGCGCCGGTCGATTCATTTGTTGTTCCCGAGCCGTGGGACATGCCCGGCTATGACAGCCAGGTCATTATGGCGGCGGGCGCGTTCACCATGGGCTCGTCGATAGAGCTCTCTGCGGATGCTCCGCTCAGAGAGCCTTATGCCGCATGGATGCAGGGCGGCTTCAATTTTCACAGTGCCAAGGCGGGCGTCATGCTCGCGGCGCAGGCAATGCACGACAGGGGACTTATCTGATGAGCGATTTCAAGGGAATAACTCAGGACACGCTTTTTCTCATGCAGCTCAACCGCTTCAATGATTCAAAGGCGTTCTATGAGGAGAATAAAGAGAAGATAAAAGCAAACATGACCGTGCCGATGCGCCAAATAGCGGCGTCGCTCAGCGATATGATGCTCGACATCGACCCGTTCATGAATACTATACCGACAAAGATGGTGTCGAGGGTGCGCCGCGATACGCGCTATACCCACGACAAGCACCTCTACCGCGAGAATATGTGGATAATGTTCATGCGCCCGAAAAAAGAGTGGCATATGTATCCATGTATGTGGTTCGAGGTCACTCCGCAAGCGTGGTCGTGCGGCGTCGGAACATACGAAGTCTCGGCAGACTATATGGAGGTTTTCAGGGAGCATCTGCGAAACGACCCGGAGGGCTTCAAGAAGGCTGTGAAATCGGCTCTTTCAACGGGAGCCATGCTTGATGCCGAGTGCTATAAGCGTCCGAAGCCCGACTGCCCCGCAGGACTGGAAAATTTCTACAACGCAAAGTATCTCTATTTTGTGTTCGCGTCCGATGAGCTTTCCGATATCGGAAACGACGGGATAATAACCCGCCTTGAGGGGATATACAAAAAATTCGCGCCGATGTATCGCTTCCTGCGCGATGTTTCGGACGACTATTTCAAAACGCATCAGTGATGCCGAAAGGAGCTTTGATATGAGCCTTGAACCCGAAGATTACAAAGAGCCGAGATGCCCAAACTGTACCGATTTCTATTATCCGGACGAAAACGCGAATGTGTCGTTTATCCCCGTTGACCGCGTTGTGGACAGGCTCGATACTCTGCTCTCCCATAACGATATGCCCGCGGCGCGCAGGCACCTTGAATATTGGCTCTCCGAAGCCCGAATGGGCGGCGATAAGCGCGGCGAGCTCGCGGTGCTCAACGAGCTCATGGGGCTCTACCGCAAAATGGGCTTGAAAGACAAAGCTTTCGAAAGCGCGGAAAAGGCGGACGAGCTTGTGAAAACACTGTCACTCGGCGGCTCGATAACCGCCGCTACTGTTTGCCTCAATGCCGCAACAGTCTGCGAAGCTTTTGACCGCCCGCGCGAAGCCCTCGAACGCTACAGCGAGGCGAAGAGCATCTACGAAGATTTTCTCCCGCCCGGGGACGCGCGCCTCGGCGGACTATATAACAATATGGCGCTCGCCTGCGTGTCTCTCAAGGAATACGAGCAGGCGCGTGAACTCTATCAAAAAGCGATAAAAATTATGAGCGCACTGCCCGGCGGAAAGCCCGAAACGGCGATAACATATCTGAACCTTGCCAATGCCGCAGAGGCGCAGCAGGGGCTCGAAAACGCGTCGGAGTTCATCACCGACTGCCTGCAAAAGGCTGAAAATCTTCTGCTCGATGAATCAAACGCGCTCGACGGCAACTACGCTTTCGTCTGCGAAAAATGCGCACCGACTTTTGAATATTACGGTTGGTTCATGACCGCCAAGGAGATAAAAAGGAGGTCGGACGAGATATATGAAAGGACTTGAGCTTTCAAGAAAATTCTATGAAACATACGGTGCGCCGATGCTCCATGAAAAATTCCCGGAGCTTGAAGATAAGCTCGCGATAGGTTTTGTCGGCGACGGCTCGGAGTGCTTCGGCTATGACGATGATATATCGCGCGACCATGATTTTGAGCCGGGATTCTGCATCTTCGTGCCCGATGATATCGACAGCCGCACTGAATTTCAGCTCGAACGCGCCTATGCGAAGCTCCCGAAGAGCTTTGAGGGCGTTGACAGGCTCAAAATAAGCCCCGTCGGCGGCAGCCGCCACGGAGTTATAAAAACAGGGGACTTCTATCTCGCGAAAACAGGCTCGCGCACGGGCTTTGATTCTGTAAATCAGTGGATGACTACGCCCGACAGCTGCCTTGCGGCGGCGACGAACGGCGAGGTTTTCCGCGACGATCTCGGCGAGTTTTCGCGCATCCGCCGGTCGTTTCTCGATATGCCGCAGGATGTCAGACTCAAAAAGCTTGCAGGTCATCTTATAATGGCGGCGCAGGCGGGACAGTATAATTTCAAGCGCTGCATTTCCCACGGTGAAACCGGCGGCGCCCAGCTCGCGATGATAGAATTTGCAGATCACGCCATGTCGGCGGTGTTCCTGCTCAACAGAAAATACCGCCCGTTTTATAAATGGGCGTTCAGGGCAATGCGCGAGCTCGAAAAGCTCTCGGAGCTTGCCGATACATTTGAATTTCTCATATCTTCGGACAATGAACCGGTGACCGCCTCGGCGAAGGCGGATATCGTCGAGGACATTGCCTCGATGATAATAACCGAGCTGCAAAATCAGGGGTTAACCGACGCGATATGCGGCGACCTCGAGAAGCACGCATATTCGGTCAATGATAAAATATCCTCAACGCAGCTGCGGACTATGCATATCATGGCAGGAGTGTGAAAATCATGACAAAGACAAATGCAATGAGAATGCTCGACAGAGCGAAGATAAAATATGATGTTCTCCAATATGACTACGACGAGAGCGACCTCAGCGGCGTCCATGCGGCGGCGGCTCTCTCGCTCGACCCGAATCAGGTGTTCAAAACCCTTGTCACCCGCGGCGGGAAGAACGGACTTTTCGTGTTCTGCATCCCGGTCGGTGCGGAGCTCGATCTCAAAAAATGCGCGAAATGCGCCGGGGTCAAGAGCCTTGAGATGATCCATGTCAAGGAGCTCATCTCGCTTACCGGCTATATGCGCGGCGGCTGCTCGCCGATAGGCATGAAAAAGCAGTATCCGACTTTTATCGACTCCACCGCATCTGATTTTGAAAAAATATATGTCAGCGCGGGTCAGCGCGGACTCCAGCTGTGCCTCGACCCGAAGGAGCTCGCCGCATTTGTCGGCGCGGAGCTCTGCGATGTCACGGTCTGATTGACTTTAGAAATGCTTAATATTTGAAGAAAAAGCACCTTATTATGCTTGGCGGGAGTAAAGAATAGCTGTCAGGTATGTTATACTCGTTTTATAGATTTGCCAATCGGGGACAAATATGATAGAGCTCAGAAACGGAAAACTGAAAATAGACTCAAAACGGTCCGCGTTGGAGATATTGCTTGACCTCTCTATCGTCGCAATGCTCACCGTTCTGTTTGCGTTTAACTTCCGCTTCGGAGAGCGAAATTATATATATCACGCGGCGCTCATTTCCGTTGTCGGTCTGACTTTTTTTGTCCGCATACTCGGCAGACCGAGCATCTCGATTAAGCTCCCGACGATATGGTACGGCATCTTTGTTCTGCTCTGCGTCGTCTCGTCCCTCTGGGCGGCATATAATGTCAGCTATACTTTGCATTATATACCGCGAATGCTTCAGGTGATGCTGTTTTGCTACTGCGTGACTCTTTATATAGAGACGCGCGAGGATTTTGAGCGATTTACCGCGCTGTTCACCGCAGCGGTAATGATAATGATTTTCTCCATATTTGTCAGAACGCCGTATTCTATGTGGTTCTCTGGCTTTTTCGGGCGCATAGGCTACGAAAATGTCACGGGCAATAATATCAATACGATAGCCTATATCTGCGTCGTTGCCGTGGCGATATCGTTCTGCAAGGCGTATTACTATAAAAAACGCGCCTATTATCTGTGTACGGCGTTCGAGCTGCTCTATATAGTCCTCTCGTCGTCGAGAAAAGCGCTGCTTATCGTAGCGTTTCTTCTGTTCACGATGCTGATATTCTATGTCAACAAGCGTTTTTATCTGCTCAGGCTTGTTCTGATGTCACTGGCAGTGGTCGGTATCGGAATCGCGTTTTTGAAGGTTCCCGCGCTCTATAACGCGGCGGGCTTCAGACTCGAAAAGATGCTCAATTATCTTGTCGGCAACGATGCGTCCGCCGACGGAAGCCTTACGCTGCGAAAAGGTCTGGCAGAGATATCCTCGCAGATATTCTATTCCCATCCGATAATCGGTATCGGACTCGGAAACAACACCTATCAGATAGAGCAGATCTACGGACTTTCCGTTTATGCTCATAACAACTATCTCGAGCTGGCTTCCGGTCTCGGAGTAGTCGGATTGATAACATATTATTGGTACTATATTTACCTTCTTATCGGCTTGGGCCGCAGAGCGTATAGAGGAGAGAGGCTCTGCGTCACAATGTTCCTGCTGCTTGCGGCAACCGCAGTGGGCGAAACTACGCTGATATCATATTACGATTATAATGTCCAGATAATGCTGACGCTATGTTTCTGCGCGATGAAGCTAAAGGACGAAAAAAAGAAAACATATATGAATCTTGAATGAAGGTGCGCATGTTATGAAAATTGCCGTTGCGGGAGTAGGCTATGTGGGTCTTGTTACCGCGGTCACGCTTGCCGATGTCGGGCATGATGTAATCTGCCTCGATGTTGACAAAGGCAAACTGAAAATGCTCAAAGAGGGCATCTCTCCCATCTACGAATACGGACTCGAAGAGCTCATGCTCAAAAACCGCGAGCGCCTGGAGTTTACAGACGATGTGACGAAGTATTCCGAAGCACAGGTCATTATTATCGGCGTCGGTACGCCCGAGAAGGAGGACGGCTCCGCGGATTTAAGCGCCGTGTTCTCCGCTGCGGACAGCATCGCCGACAATTGCAGCGACGGAACGGTCGTGGTTGTTAAATCTACCGTGCCGATCGGAACCTGCGAGAGCGTGCGCCGCAGAATAGGCGAGCGCCGCCCGAATCTTCATTTCTTCGTCGTCTCAAACCCCGAGTTTCTCTCGCAGGGCACGGCGGTCAGGGACACTTTCAACGCCGACAGAATAGTTATCGGTGCGGATGATGAACAGGCTTACAGAATCGTTGAAAAGATGTATGCTCCGCTCGAACTGCCGATAGTACATGTCAGCGTGCGAAGCTCCGAGATGATAAAATATGCCTCCAACGACTTCCTTGCGCTCAAGATTTCTTATATAAATGAAATTGCGAACTTCTGCGAGATAGTCGGCGCGGATATCGAAGAGGTTGCCCGCGGAATGGGAATGGACAGGCGCATTGGCTCGAACTTCTTAAAAGCCGGAATAGGCTACGGCGGCAGCTGCTTCCCGAAGGATACAAAGGCGCTCAATTTCCAGAGCGACCACGCCGGAGTGAAGCTCAAGACAGTAAAAGCGACTATCGATGTCAACCGCGAACAGCGTATAAAGCTTATTGATAAAGCGCGCAGATTCTTCCCGGATTTCAGGGGCGTGCACGTGGCGATAATAGGACTCACTTTCAAGCCCGGCACCGACGATCTGCGCGAAGCGCCCGCAAAGCAGAATATAGATATGCTCCTCAATGAGGGCGCGGATGTAATCGCGTGGGATCCGCTGGGTGTCGAAAATTTCAGAAAGCGCTATCCGGATTGTGCAATAAACTTTGCCGAGAGTATAGACGAAGCCTTGACAGATGCGGATGTTTGCTTCATAATGACTGAATGGGAAAAAATTGTGGAATATCCGCTGGATAACTACAAAAAGTATATGAGGAGACCTCTGGTCTTTGACGGCAGGAATTGCTACAAGCTCTCCGAGGTCGAAAAGCACGAGATATTCTATGATTCAATAGGAAGAAAGATTGTCGATACTCTTTGATGAGCGTTGACGAAGTGGGGGATATGTGATTGAGTAAGATAGTTAGAAAAGATACCGACAGCGACGGAGTCGAAGTGAACATCATGTATGCGTTCGGTCTTCTTCTGAGAAGGCTGTGGCTTCTGATACTTGTCGCGTTGGTGGTCGGCGCGTCATGCGCAGTGATAACCAAGGCAGTCGAAGAGCCGACTTATACTTTGAGCATGACGTTTATCGTCAACAATAAGTCCGAAAAAGACCTCTCGTCATCGGGGGAAAATTCCGTCTCCTATAACGATATGTCGGCATCGGCTTATATGGCGAATACTTTCGTCCATCTTATGACCGGGCGCACTATGTGCAACGCGATAGCCGCCGAGTGCAAGTCGTATCCGAAAACTGCGGATCAGGTTGCGAAGATGATAGCTGCGTCCCGCAAGACGGACAGCAGCATTATCGATATGACCGTCACTGCTTCCTCGCCCGAGGAGGCTTATGAGCTCGCGCAGGCTGTCAAGGATACATATAAAGATGTCGTTCAGGTCTATTCGGGCGGCAGCATCCATCTATGCGACGAGCCGGAGCTGCCGACAAAGCCGGACAAGTCCGTCGGTACAGTGCGCAACGCCATTATCGGCGCTCTTGCGGGTGCAGTTATATGTGCGCTCATTATAATAATCAGGGATTCTGCGCGCAACACCGTCAGAAGCCAGGAGGATATCCAGAACAAGCTTCAGCTCAATGTTATCGGCGAGGTGTCGCAGGTGCCCAGCGGCGAGCGTTTCTATAAGAAATCCGCCCACGGCGACCGAGAACTGCTGATAACCGACAAGGCCTGCGGCTTTGCGTTCGTTGAGACATATAAAGCAATGCGAACGAAGCTCGAACTGCTCAACGGCAGGCGCGGCTACAAGAGCTTCGTCGTTTCGAGCGCCGGAGCCAATGAGGGCAAGACGACCGTTGCCGTCAACCTCTCGCTCGCGCTTGCGCAGAACGGATATTCCGTCCTGCTCGTCGATGCCGATCTCAGAAAGCCGTCCGTGCTCAAGAATCTCGGCATAAGCAATCTTTCCGGCAACGGCATAGCCGATGTCGTCAACGGCGCGAAAAATTCGAGCGATGCGATAAAATATATTGAGAAATATAAGATATTCGTCCTCGCAGGCGACGAGAGCATAACGGATCCGACCGAGGTGCTTTCAAACGCCAAGACCGGCGAGTTCATCGCAGCGGCAAGAGAAAAGTTTGATTATATTATCATCGATACGCCTCCCGTCGGAATCGTTGCGGATGCGGCGATATGCGCCAAATACACCGACTCGTCAATATTTGTTATCCGCGAGGATGTTTTCCCCGTTCCCGCGATACTCGAGGCTGTCAGCGACCTCACTCAGGGCGGAACGGATCTCGCCGGATGCGTCTACAATATCTCGACCGACCGCAGCAAGGGCGGCTACGGAAACTATTCGATCTCGAGCCGCAGATACGGCTACGGATATGGCTACGGCAAGCATTACGGGTATGGATACGGTTACGGCAGTCATTCCGGCTCGCACGGCAAAAACAGCAAATAAGCAAAAATATATCAGCCTTCGGTTCTTTTGTGAATCGAAGGCTGATTTTTTATCTTTTCGGTACTCCCTGCGGGAACATCAGTTTCTCTAAATCACCCGCGCTCTTTTTATATTGCGCTTCGGATATCGCCCCGTGTTGGAGCAGGGTGTCGAGCATATTTATCTGGCGTTCATATAGGTCAAGCTTGTCTCCGCCTTTTCTTTGTGGCTCAACGCTCATGCCTGAACACCTCTTATCATCGGCGCATAGAAGTCAAACAGCTCGCGCGCGACTTCGAGCGTGTCCTCCTCCGAGGGCTGCTCGGGCTTGTAGGTCGAGAGCCATTTGTTCTCGAATTTTTCAACGCTCTTGTAGAACGAAGTTCCGTCGAAGTCCTCGCGCTCGTTATAGCGGCGCTTTGTGGTCGTGAATGTGCATTTGCGCTTTTTGAAATTGACCGCCATCTGCTCGAAGAACGAATACCAGCGCGGCAGATAGAAAGTTTTTATCATACCGCCCCATTCTTTCCATGCGTAGTCATAGAGCTGCGAGGAGCGCGCGGGACCCCAGAGGGTCAGCATATAAAGCTCGTTGAGCTCGAAATTCTGCCTGTCTTTGTCGGAGCAGGCATAGGCGTTAGCCTGTCTGACATGCTCACCGAGCGTCAGTTCGGGGCGCGTCATGAGCAGCCTGTCAACATCTTCGAGCAGGCGCACGAATGTGTTGACACTCTTTTCAAAAAGACTTATATTTTTGCTGTCAAATGCGCTTATGCTGCGCTTGTAGAGATCCTTTGCATAGTTGCTGAGCACCTGGCGCGTCAAATCGCAGACGTCGAATCTGTATCCGTCCGTGTCGGCGTGCTCGGCTCTGAGAAGATTTTCGAGCGCGTCGAGCAGCTTCTCGTTGTCGTATCTCAGCTCAAACACATCGTTCGGCGCGGTGTGGCGCTGTTCGTATGCGGGTCGGGCGCAGATTATCGACGCAGTCTCGCGTCCTGTGCAAGCCTTGCTGTAGCAGGTCTCATGCATATCTTTGACCGCTTCGAAAAGGCAAGCTTCGTCGCTGCCGTAGCGGCGGCGGGCGTAGCCTTTGAGCCATGAATCAAGCTCCGGCTTGTCGCTTCGCGTGAGCATATCGGAAGCGAGGTCAAAATACAGCGGGTTCTGGAAAATACCTTCCATGAAAAGTCCCGTGCCGACAATATTCGGATATTTTTCGCGCTCTTCCATGAACTTGTTTTCGGCGAGCGCGTCTATCGAACCGTGGAGTGTGTTTCTGTCGCCGAAGTTGTTGAGCGTGCCGCTGATGAAGTTATAGCCCCAGAAGCCGTCGGTCTTTTCGCATTTGCTGCCGTCGATGTCGAGAATGAGCAGCTTGTCCTTGTCAACAGCCTTGACTATCTGCTCGCGCAGGGACCATGCCTGCATGACCCAGACCGCCTGAGAGTCGAAAGCTGTATACATCTCTGAAATAGCCTTTCCTACGTTCTGGAGATACTTGTCGCCCTTTATCGGGGGCTTGTTCTCGTGGAACGGGTCGCAGGCATAATAGTGGTGCGCGCCGAAGAGCTGACGCTGTTTTTCGAGCAGAGCCATGCCGAATTTTCTGAAATTCTTGTCGAGCGGGTCTATTTGATATGTTACGGGGAACCCGCACCATGAGGGGACATTGTATGCGTTCGTGTGCGGAAGCACGCGAAGAATTGTTGAGGGCACCTGACCCGAGCAGCCCTGCTGAATCGGTGTCATGCCGAGCTCGAGCTCGCGGTCGATTATCTTCTTGCCGAGTTCAAGTCGCTTGTCAACATAAGCTTTGTCCGTCAGGCTGAAATAGCTGTCGAGGTTGCCCATGAGCTGCCACGGCAGATATGCGGGGCCGCTGATGAAATTGAGCGCTCCGTCGTCCGTATATCCGAGGTCGCGCAGGGTATAGAAAAGCACCGCCTCGTAGCCGACTATGCTCAGCGGCATGTTTATTCCGCGCATAGCCATGTAGTCTATTTCGCGCTCCCAGCGCTCCCAGTCCCACCAGCGGGCGGAATATGAAAACGTGCAGTAGTTCATGTAGGCGCGTTTGTCCTGCTCGATAATGCGGACGGTCTTGCCCGCGGGCAGGGGAGCGTCGGTTATATTGCCTATCCTGTCGTTGCCGCAGTGGGCGAGATTGACCCCGCAGCAGTCCTTCAGGTATCTGTAATATGCCATTGCAAGGCTTATCTTGCAGTCGCCGCGCAGAACTATTTTGTCGTCGCACGCCTCGATTTCATAGAAGCTCTTGCCCTCGCGCCTGTCCTCGATTTCGAGTGCGAATCGGTCGGCAATCTCCGGCGTATTTCTTTTAATCAGCTCTTGCATCAGTCTGTCCTCCAGCTATAAAAAAGTTTTTATGTATTTCTAAGCGCATTTTCACGCTGAAAAGTCGATTTGTTGAATTGATTGTATAGTTGTTGTGATATAATCAAATGCGATCCAATTCCCGGAAGGTGAGAGAATGAAAAGTAAAATGACTTCAAAAGGCAGGGCGATGACCGCCGCCGTGTGTGCGCTTTCGTGCGCCCTGATAATCCTGTCTCTTATACACATCTGACGCTGCCGACGACTAGTCGAG
>ERZ1027150.2257-NODE-2257-length-10278-cov-10.343441_pt1 | contig 10278 bp, 10 predicted proteins | sample MGYA00519276_ERZ1027150 | MGnify/ENA primary metagenome ERZ1027150 (study PRJEB26926, sample SAMN06164860) | human gut metagenome | biome: ENVO:00009003; feature: ENVO:2100002; material: ENVO:00002003 | host: Homo sapiens | place: USA | collected 2012 ... | reverse complement strand
AGACGGCATACGAGATTAGCTGCAGTCTCGTGGGCTCGGAGATGTGTATAAGAGAGAGGTCATATTTTTAAAACGGATTTCACAAGGATCCATATTCAATTCATCAGCCAATTCATTAATAATGGATTCAACCGCAAACTGTCCCTGTGTAGCCCCATATCCTCTATAGGCACCTGCTCGCATTGTATTTGTATAAACTACATCATATGTAAAACGACTGGCTTTAACATGGTTATATAAAGGCAAAGATTTATGTCCTGCCAAACCAATTGTAGTTGGACCATGCTCTCCATAAGCTCCTTGATTTGATAATGTATATAAATCTATAGCTTCAATCGTACCATCTTTTGTAGCACCAATGCGAACATGCATCTTCATTTCATGTCTTGAGTTACTAGCCGCAAAAGTTTCTTCACGAGTATAAACAATCTTACTTGGCTTTTTAAGTTTCCATGTGACAAATGCCGTGAAGATTTCACAACAAGCCGTTTGTTTAGCCCCAAATCCTCCACCAATTCTTGGCTTGACCACATTGATTTTTGACTTTGGAATTTCTAAAGCATTACTTAAAATTCTTCGAACATGGAAAGGAATCTGTGTAGAACTTACACAATTTAAACGACCATATGTATCAATGTAACAATATGAACGCATAGTTTCCATCATTGCCTGGGCATTGGCCTTTGTATGATAATCTCTTTCTAAGACCACTTCACAATCCTTTAATACTGCATCCACATCACCAACAACACTTTCTCCGCTGCTGACAATATTACGCTTTACGTCATTACCAATCTCACAAAGACACTTATAATCATCTTCCTCATGAACCACAATTGCATTATCAATAGACTTTTCAAAATTTAACAACGGTTCTAATACTTCATAATCTACTTTGATAGCTTTCAAAGCACGATCTACACAATCCTCGTTAGTTCCCGCAACGATTGCGACTTCATCACCTACATAACGAACTACATTTTCTAAGATTCTACGATCATATGGACTTGGTTCAGGATAAGATTGTCCTGCAAGAGTAAAACGAGACGTTGGAACATCCTCATACGTATACACTGCTTCAATTCCAGGAATTCTTTTCGCAATGGAAGTATCAATACTTCTAATTTTTGCGTATGCATGTGGACTTCTTAAAAGCTTAATAATCAAACAATCCTTAGGTGCTAAATCATCACAATATACAGGTTGCCCTGTAACTAAAGCCATCGCATCCTTTTTGATGACACCTTTTCCTACACTATTCATGATTTTCACCTCGACTTAAATACGCCTTGATTGCACGCATCTGCGACATATATCCAGAACAACGGCATAAATTTCCGGCTAAATAAGCACGAATTTCATCATCACTTGGATTCACTAATTCTTTTTCCATTGCCAAAACATTCATAATAAATCCTGGCGAACAGAAACCACATTGTTCAGCGCCTTGTTTAGCCATAAACATACCGAATTCACCCGCTTCTTTTTGAAGTCCTTCAAGCGTCGTAATTTCATGACCATCGCATCGAACTGCCAATGTACTACAAGAAAGAATTGGCGTTCCATCTCTTAACACTGTACATAATCCACAGTTTGCGGTATCACACCCTCTTTTTACACTGTAACAACCACGGTCTCTTAGCCAGTCAAGCAATAAAGTTTGTGGCTGTACATCATCCTGAATCAATTTTCCATTCACTTTAATTTTAACCAACATAAGACTCTACCTTTCTCAATAACTTCTGAGTTAATCCCTCAACAAGTTTTTTTCTATATTCCTTGCTTCCGCGCATATTGTCTGCACAATATACATCTAAATCAATATGATCTAAATCACAATTATAAACTTTCGCAATGGCTGGTCTTGCACCAAAACAGAATCGGTAGTGGTCTGCATACTTTGTACAAGATGCATTTAAAACACTTAAATCCGTAGCACTCCTTCTTACAGAAACAAAGGCACTCAGCAAATTTGTCTTCTTCACATAAATATATTCCACAATATCCTTTTCATATGGAAGACTCACAAATTCTTCAAGTGAAATACGCCCATGTTTATGTGTTTGTACATCACACTCTAAACATAATAAGCTACAGATGACATCACTAAAACTAAAACGCGAATATATACTTCCTCCAACTGTTGCCAAGTTTCTTAATTGTACACCGACAATATCTTTTACAGCATCTCTAAATACATAACAAGTTGCCTCATTGAAAGCTTGATGCGTTTCTAATTGCCGCAAAGTTACCATAGCACCAATTTTGAATTCTGCATCATCTTCTTCAATTTGATCCAAGCCTAATTTGCTTAAATCAATAGCGGTCGGAATCTGAATGTCTTCCATCTTCAACCAGATCATACCGCCTAGAATCATATTCTTTTTATTTTTCGTTAGTAGCGCATACGCCTCATCTAAAGATTCTGGCGATGCATAATTCATTATTCTTAACATAATGGATACGCTCTCTTTCTTTACTAAAATTTTAACACAAAAAGAAAGTGTTAAACACAATGTTTAACACCGATTTGTTAGTCTTTTTTACCAGGCAAAATTAAATTTAATACGGTTGCGATCACAAACGTCATAATAATTCCGTTTTGTGCAAAAATATTTCCAACCCAACTTGGTAATTGTGCTAGAACTGTAGGTACTTGTCCAATACCAATTCCAAGACCGATTGCCAAGGCAATAATCAAAGTGTTTCTTTCATTGAATTCAACACGCATCAATGATTGAATACCACTTACCAAAATACTCGCAAACATAATAACGGCAGCTCCACCAAGTACAGATTGAGGCATAACCGCAAATAAAGCACTTAATTTTGGGCAGAAACCGCAAAGAATCAAGAAGATAGCTCCTGTCATAATTGTAAAACGGTTAACAACTTTAGTCACTGAAACCAAACCAACATTTTGAGAGAATGAAGTATTTGGCAAAACTCCAAACAATGAGGCAACAACAGAACCTAAACCATCTGCCAAAACGCCGCCTTGTAATTCTTCAGAAGTTGCTTCACGATCTAAACCACCATTTGTGATACCAGAAACATCTCCGACTGTTTCAACTGTTGTCGCAATAAACATAATTCCCATCGCAATAATTACTTCCAAATTAAATTCCATCTTCACTGGCATAAAAGTTGGAAGTGCAATCCAAGAAGCGGTTTGAACTTGCGTAAAATCAACCATTCCTAACACAATGGCCAAGATATATCCGGCAATAATACCGATCAAAATCGAAGCATTATTCACAAAACCTTTAATTTGTTTGGCGATAATAATTACCAAAATAACAAATGTACCAACCAATAAATGTTTAGGATCCCCAAAATCAACAGCACCACTACCTCCACCAAAATAATTGATACCAACAGGAAGTAATGATAAACCAATGGAAATGATAACTAAGCTAGTAACAACTGGTGGGAATAATTTTCTTAATGGTTTGATGAAGAAACCTAACACCATCTCAAATAAACCACCAATTAAACTTGCTCCCATCAATGCACCATAACCATATAGAGCACCCATTGCTTTGGCAGTTCCAATAAATCCTGAACTAGTACCCATAACGATTGGAAGTTTAGCTCCCACTTTCCACACTGGATATAACTGAACTAAAGTAACAGCTCCTGCAATAAACATCGCATTTTGAATCAATGCAGATTTTAAATCCGATGATAATCCAAGCATTCCTGCAATAATCAATAATGGACTGATATTTCCAAGAAACATCGCCAATACGTGTTGGATTCCTAAAGGCAATGCCTCTTTTAAAGGTACAACACCATCAAGTTCATATATCGAACCTTTTTTTACATCTTCTTTTCTCATTCTTTTCCTCCGAAAATAAAAAAGTCTCGTACAAAAACGAGAATCAACGCGACACAATAAAAAAGTAGGTTGATTCATAGTCCCTGAATTTACGGTTTAGGGGTAGAAACATCGACACCGTATTAGTCGATATATACGAAACACGTTAGGATTATATCATTAATTAAACAAAAAAAATAGGACAAATCGTCCTATTTCAGATTGTTGACAAAAGCCTATACCTTTTCGTAAGGAAATAGGCTTTTTATTGTATATAGGCAATTTTCGAAATAAAATTGTCTTTTTTTGTATATTTTGAAGGATATATTGAATTTTTTGATGGCTTTCTTCTATATTTTCCTCTCCAAAGGAACATTTTCTTCAGATTATGGCACGCAAAAATCAACCAAGCATTCTGTTGGTTTTTCTACAAGCCTTTTAACCTTGTGAAACGTAGTCCATTGTTTTCTTTACAGTCCGCAAATACTCGTTCAATGGTTTCTTTTCTCTGTGGATAAATTTATTTCCATTCCATAGTATGACGGATCTCATCGGCATATTCTCTAAACTCTTCCCATAGGTGTCGTTCGATAACTTTTGTCATGTTCTTACTCTTTGTACATTTGTTTCTAAGAGGACAATCCTTGCAGTCTTTTGGATCAGATTTATATTGTCTGTATCCATTTCTTGTAGTAGTTGTATACATAAGGATCTTATCATTTGGACATAGATAACGGTCGTATTCTTCATCCTGTACATATTCTGTATATACCATTGAATCAAAGGCCTCTTTACCTATACGTTCTCTATCCTCGTTGATTTCAACCAACAGATCATCTTCGTATTTCTTTTTGAGGATCTCTACTTCTTTTTTGACACTTTTTCTTTTATTGGCATTTGCCTTCTGATGCGTACTGTCTCCAAATACCGTTGTGAAATCGACAAAGCCATAATCAACGGCCTGTTCTAAGATTTCCATAAATATCTCTTCAAATATAGTTGAGTCTTTATATCTACGAATATAGTTCTGAGACCATGTAGAAAAGTTTGGAATCTTCTCATCAATACTTAATCCAAGAAACCAGCGATATGCCAAATTGACTTCGATCTCCTGACATGTCTTGCGCATAGAATTGATTCCAAACACGATATTTATGATAAGCATTTTAAAAAGACTGTCGACAGTCACTTTGTCAACAGTCTGAAATAGGACAAATCGTCCTATTTCCATAATTTTTCAGGATATACACCATCTTCAATCAATTGTTTAAAGGCATTTTGTACATATTCCTTATCTTCAGCATATGTTACACCAAACCATTTATCATGCGTTTCAAGTACCTTCACATTGATACGATTTTCTCTCAATAATTCTGCCACAATATTTGGAAGCAAATATTCCTTCTTCATCGGATTATCTGAAATGTTTGATAAGAACGTACTAAAATCCTTTTCTAAATAGTCTAAGAAATCTGGATACCCAGCCCACATATTCATAGAAACATTACTTTCTGGTTTTGCCCAAGCCTCTACTTCCGGATTATCACATACGATTTTATCCCCTTCAGCCTTGATTCCAGTTGTTTCATAAACTTCTTTTAATAAATTATTATCATCCACTTTACATACACCACGAGTTACAGTTCCATTCTCACTTAAAGTGTTCTTTAAAATGAATCCAGCCATGCCCATGTCAAATTCTTTTCCCATTTTCGCATGTTCAACCAGGAAATCATGTAACTTCACAAATGCTTCTTTTCCATAATAATCATCCGCATTAATAATCACATATGGTGTATCTACAACACTTTTCGCACATAGTACAGCCTGCCCTGTTCCCCAAGGTTTTGTACGACCTTCAGGACAAGTAAATCCTTCTGGTAAATCATTAATATCTTGGAATACATATTCTACATCCATATAATTTTGGATACGATTACCTATTACTTCTTTAAATTCCTTTTCAATATCCTTACGAATAATAAACACGACTTTATCAAAGCCAGCCTCTTTGGCATCATAAATTGAGTAATCCATAATGATTTCACCATTTGGCCCCATTTTAGCTAACTGTTTGATTCCACCACCAAAACGAGAACCAATTCCAGCCGCCATAATAATTAATGTTGTTTTCATATTATCAAAAACTCTCCTTGTCAATCCGTATATCCATTATACTAAAATGCATACACCTTCACAAGTTAACTATAGTTTAGATACGAAACAAACACCAAATGCATTTGGTCCAATATGAACTCCAATTGTTGAACCAATACGAACACGATTCACATCTAAATCCAGTTTTGATTCTAATTTTTCAACATTCTCTAAACCATATGAATACAATGTATAAACTGGATACAATGTATCAACAATATCTGACTGCATCTTTTCACATACAACACTCGTTGCCTTATTTACACCACGTGTCTTACCGGCAACCACAACTTCTCCATGGTCTACACAAATAATTGGTTTAATACTTGCTAAAGTTCCAATAGCCGCTGCTGTCTTAGAAATTCTTCCACCCTTAGCCAAATATTCCAATGTATCTAAACCCGCATAAATATGCACATGCTCTTTTAGTTCTTCTAAGCCAGATACAATATTTTCAACACTTCTATTTTCATCAATCCAGTTTATCGCCACTTCACATAGTAAGCGAATTCCAGTAACCGCAGTTAATGTATCTACAATATAGATATTTTCATAATCCACCATGTCTTTTGCCAGACAAGCACTCTGATATGTTCCACTTAGCTTACTCGATAAAGATAAACAAATCAATGTCTCTTGTTTCTTCTTCACTTCTTCGAAGATATCTAAAAATTCTTGTGGTGATGGTTGTGATGTTTTAAAAAATTCTTTTGAATTCATCATCTTCTCATAAAACGTTTCCTTATCAATATCAACACCATCCAAATAATTCTTTCCTTCAATCTGAATTTGTAATGGCACAAAATATAAATTTTTATTTCTAATCTCTTCTTGCGTATAATCACTCGCTGAATCTACTAATAATCGAATCATATTTTTCTCCTTAGTTAACTTAATTAACTGTTCACATTATATACTATTAAAACAATCTGTCAAATTTTTTAAAAAAATACTTGCATTAATTAAAATCATGTAGTAATATAAGTGAGCACTTGTCAAGAAAGACGAGTCTCATATACATGGCGCGTTGGAGAAACGGTTAACTCACATGCCTTTCACGCATGCATTCACGGGTTCGAATCCCGTACGCGTCACCATTTTCAAACAAAGTCCGAAAGGACTTCTTTTTTTATTCAAAATACATTTTTTCAGAAAACTTAACATTATTTTTTCACAAATTTGCGTAAACCCTTTCATAGATGATATAATCTAAATCATTGAGAAAGGGTGTTTATATTATGCACAATAAACGTAGTACATTTTCTGGCAAATTAGGATTTGTCTTGTCTGCCGCTGGAGCCAGTGTTGGCCTTGGTAACATTTGGCGGTTTCCTTATTTAGCCGCAAAATACGGAGGAGGAATCTTCCTACTTATTTACATTGTTCTGGCCTTAACTTTTGGTTATACAATGATCATAGCCGAAACGACATTAGGTAGAATGACAAAGAAAAGTCCAGTGGGAGCTTTTCATACTTTCGCAAAGACAAAGTTTGCATCATTTTCCGGATGGATCAATGCCATTATTCCCATCTTGATCGTACCCTATTATTCTGTAATCGGAGGTTGGGTCATCAAGTACTTATTCGAATATTTAAAAGGTGATGCAAAATTACTTGCCACAGATACATATTTTCCAAACTTCATTTCAAACGGAGTATCTACAGAAATATGTTTTATACTCTTTACTTTCTTTACACTCGCCATCATTTATGCAGGAGTTCAAAACGGAATTGAAAGAGTATCCAAATTTATGATGCCAGTTCTTGTCGTACTATCTGTAATCATTGCAGGATATTCAATCAGTCGACCTGGCGCTTTTGAAGGTGTTAAATATTTCTTAATTCCAAATTTTGATAATTTTTCATGGATGACCGTAGTAAGTGCTATGGGACAAATGTTCTATTCGTTATCCATTGCGATGGGTATTTTAATCACATTTGGCTCTTATATGAAAAAAGATGTTTCCATTGAAGGTTCAACAGAAAACGTAGAAATTTTCGATACAGCCATTGCGATTATGGCAGGATTGATGATTATTCCAGCTGTATTTTCTTTTTCAGGTGGAGATATGGAAACATTAAAAGCTGGACCATCCTTGATGTTCATCACAATCCCTAAAGTATTCGCAAGTATGGGACTAGGTACAGGTATCGGTATCATTTTCTTCTTGTTGGTGTTATTCGCAGCTATCACAAGCTCTATTGCGCTAACCGAAAGTGCTGTATCCACATTCCAAGATGAATTACATTGGTCTAGAAAAAAATCTACAATCATTTTAGGCATTATTATGATTGGGTTAGGAACACTATCATGTTTAGGTTATGGTCCATTGTCAAACGTAACAATCATTGGAATGCAATTTTTAGACTTCTTTGATTTCTTGACAAACTCAGTCATGATGCCAATCGCTGCCATTGCGATTTGTATCTTTGTTTCAAGAGTTGTTGGATTAGAAAAAGTCGAAGCAGAAATCACAAAAGATGGAAATTCATTCAAACGTAAGAAAATATTCAATTTCATGATTCAATACTTATGTCCAATTTTCGCATTCATTATTTTATTAAGTTCAATTGCGAACGCATTTGGATTTATTTCCATGTAAGCTTAGCTTGTGCTAAGCTTTTTTTGTGTACAATTTTAATGTAAACTAATTGTAGGAGGTAGTTTATGAACATTACAGTATATTTAGGATCAGCCTATGGAAATGATCCAGACTTTAAAACAAAAATAATAGAATTAGGAATATGGATTGCCAAAAACAATCATACATTAGTGTTCGGTGGATCTAAAACCGGATTAATGGGAGAACTAGCCAATAGCACATTAAATGCGGGTGGCAAAGTAATTGGTGTAGAAGCACAAATGTTTGTGGATGAAGGTGTCCACATGGATAATCTTACCGAGCTGTACATTGAAAAAGATATTGCCGATCGAAGAACAAGAATGATTGAACTTGGTGATGCTTTCATTGCCTTTCCAGGCGCAACTGGAACATTAGAAGAAGTCAGTGAAATCTTATCAAAACTTTCACTGTACCAACTTGAATGCCCATGCATTTTCTATAATGTGAATGGATATTACGATCATTTAAAAGCATTCCTACAGCACATGATTGATTGTGAATTATCCACACCAAAGCAGCAACAAAACATCTATTTCTTAGACGCATTAAATGAAATTAAAAAAGTGTTAAGGGAAGCACAATCATGATTTATACAATTACTTTTAACCCCTCATTAGACTACGTTATTCAAGTCGATCACTTTAAGCCTGGTATCATTAATAAAACAAAATTAGAAGAAATCCTTCCCGGAGGAAAAGGCATTAACGTTTCAATTGTCCTATCCAATCTTGGACACGAAAGTACAGCCCTAGGTTTTATGGCAGGTTTTACAGGGGAAGAAATTGAACATCGATTAGAGAGTTATGGAGCTAAAACAGATTTCATTCATGTAAAGAAAGGATTATCTAGAATCAACGTAAAAATGAAATCAGATGAAGAAACAGAAATCAATGGTATGGGGCCTGATATTCAGCCAGAAGACATTCAAGAATTATTCAATCAATTAGATGATCTAACAGAAAAAGATATTCTCGTCATTTCAGGAAGCATTCCAAGTACTTTACCAGATACAATGTATGAACAAATCATGGAGCGTGTTCAGAAAAAGAAAATAAAAGTTGTTGTCGATGCGACAAACAACCTATTATTAAAAGTATTAAAATATAAACCTTTCTTAATAAAACCCAACAATCATGAATTAGGTGAAATCTTTAATGTCGAATTAAACACTCGAGATGAAGTCATTCCTTACGCCAAAAAGCTACAGGAAATGGGTGCTCAAAACGTATTGATTTCTATGGCAGGGCAAGGTGCAGTTCTTGTAAGTGATAATAATGAAGTGATTCAAAGTAAAGCGCCAAAAGGAGAGGTAGTGAATTCTGTTGGTGCTGGTGATTCGATGGTTGCAGGTTTCCTTGCAGGATATTTAGAAACAACCGACTATGATAAAGCATTCATCAATGGTTTGTGTTGTGGTAGTGCAAGTGCCTTCCAAGTTGGTCTTGCCACAAAAGAAGATGTAGAAAACATAAAAAAAGCCCATCAAATCATATAAAATGATTTGTATGGGCGCTTTTCATTTGCTAAGTCTTGTTTACATCTCTATTTAATTCTATACTTCAATTATGGACACCACTTATCATTCAAACATTCCAATTGAAACTCTATCATTATTAGATTGTGATGTTAAAAACTTCAATTTTATTCATCCCATCAAGAATATCTTCTTCGATAATA
>ERZ1027150.2247-NODE-2247-length-10349-cov-10.054983_pt1 | contig 10349 bp, 11 predicted proteins | sample MGYA00519276_ERZ1027150 | MGnify/ENA primary metagenome ERZ1027150 (study PRJEB26926, sample SAMN06164860) | human gut metagenome | biome: ENVO:00009003; feature: ENVO:2100002; material: ENVO:00002003 | host: Homo sapiens | place: USA | collected 2012 ... | reverse complement strand
ATCACACGATGTGGTATATCACACGATGAACTTGAAAAAGCGGGGCAAAGGTAGTGCTTTTTTTTGAAAGTTCAAAGAAAATTTCCTTTCCTTTATCTCTTAAGTCTTAAAAATCAATGTCTATTTTGAATGTATCGGGATGCAGAGATGCATCACTGCTTTCTTCCAGCTCATTTTCGTTGTCGTTTTTACCTTCCTCCTTAGCTGGAACGGGTTGGTTTTCTTCAATGAACTGTATTGCCTGGGTCAGTCCGTTGATAAACTTATGGAAGTCTTCTTTGTATAAGAATATCTTGTGTTTTTCGAAATTGATTTGTGAATCTTCCCCTTCCCCGTTAATGATTTTTTTGCTTTCTGTGATAGCCAGAAACATCTCTTCTTTTCTGTTTTTCTTTACATCTAAGTAATAGATTCGCTTACCTGCTTTAATTGCCTTGGAAAAAACAATTTCCTTGTCCTTCTCATTCTTTGTATTTTTCACCTTTAAATCTTCCATAATGCAAATATTAAGAATCCTGTGTTTTAATTTACCGCCCAAAATTGCTTATTTTTTTGAAATGTACAAAGTTCCCAGGTCAAAAAATATTGATAAGCTCATTTTTTAGACAAAAAAAACGGAAATGGCTTGTATTGTATGTGGAAAAATATCTATTTTTGCAAAAAAATATATTGACTTATAAAATAGTTATGATTAACAGAGTTCTTATTCGTCTTAAGATAGTTCAGATAATCTATGCCTATTATCAGAACGGTGGTAAAAATTTGGATACTGCAGAAAAGGAGTTGTTCTTCAGCTTATCTAAAGCATACGATTTGTATAACTATCTGTTGCTCCTCATGGTGGAAGTTACCCGTTATGCTGGTAAACGTCTGGATGCCGCAAAGCACAAACTGGCTCCGACGCCGGAAGATCTGAACCCCAATACCAAGTTCATAGACAACCGTTTTATTGCTCAGCTGGAAATCAATCAGCAGCTTAATCAGTTTGCCTCTTCTCAGAAGAAGACCTGGGAGAACGAAGGAGATTTCATCAAGAGATTTTGGGAACAGATTGCAGATAGCGATATCTATAAGGAATATATGGCAAGCGAAGAGGCTTCTTACGAAGAAGACCGTGAGTTCTGGAGAAAGATTTATAAGAAAATCATTTTCAATAACGACGCATTAGACGCCGTCCTGGAAGATCAGAGTCTGTATTGGAACGACGATAAGGAAATCGTGGATACCTTTGTGCTGAAGACCATCAAGCGTTTCGATCCGAAGAATGCTGAAAAGCAGCCGCTGTTGCCGGAATTCAAGGACGAGGAAGATCAGGACTTTGCACGTCGTCTGTTCCGCCGCACCATCTTGAACGCCGATTATTACCGTCATCTGATCAGCGAGAATTCCAAGAACTGGGATTTGAACCGTGTGGCTGTGATGGATGTGATTATCATGCAGATTGCACTGGCCGAAATCCTGAGTTTCCCGAACATCCCTATCAGTGTTTCATTGAATGAGTATGTAGAGATTGCCAAACTGTACAGCACTCCGAAGAGCGGAGCCTTTATCAACGGTACATTGGATGGAATTGTTAATCAATTGAAAAAGGAAAGCAAATTGACGAAAAATTGATATATTTGTTTCGTCTAACAATAATAATGAATTAAGAATATGAATTTACTAACTGTATTTTTGCAGGCACAGGGAGGAGGAGATTTCTCTTTTCTTATTATGATGCTGGTTATTTTTGCAATCATGTATTTCTTTATGATACGTCCGCAAAATAAAAAGCAGAAGGAAATCGCAAATTTCCGTAAGAATCTTGAAGTGGGTCAGTCGGTTATAACTGCAGGCGGTATTTATGGAAAGATTAAAGAACTGGAAGATAATGCCGTTATCGTAGAGATTGCATCTGGAGTTAAAATCAAGGTTGACCGTAATTCGATTTATGCTGATGCACAAGCTCAGGCAAACAAATAAAAAATAATAATACTATGTTCGATTTTAAGAACATTAAGTCTTATACGAGGCTAGTGTTGTTGAAAATCAGATATTTTATGCTGAGTCAGAGATGCAGAGAATATCTGATTTTTTTATTTTTTACCCTGGTCTCTTTCGGCTTTTGGGCCTTGCAGACATTAGATGAGGTTTTTCAGACTGAGTTCCGTATTCCTATCCGTTTGAAGAATGTTCCGAAAGATATAGTACTTACGGCTGAGCTTCCGGAAGACATGCAGGTACAGGTAGAGGATAGAGGAACTGTATTGCTGAATTATATGTTAGGGAGGACTTTTTTCCCTGTAGTTCTGGATTTTCAGGATTATCAGGCTAAGGGTGCCCGTGTGACTATTTCTTCTGATGAACTTCAGAAAAGAATTGCCAGTCAGTTAAATGTTTCAACCCGTCTGTTGTCTATTCGCCCGGATACTTTGGAGTTTATCTATACCAGAGCCAAAGGAAAGAAAATTCCAGTCCGAATGAATGGAAAGATACAGCCGGGACGTCAATATTATATTTCTCATTTCAGATTTTCTCCAGATTCTGTAATGGTATATGCTCCGGAAGAGGTGCTGAAAACACTGGATTATGCATCTATTGCAGAGCTGGATTTGGATGATGTGACAGATACACTTTCGCAAAAGGTGAATTTTGTGCCGGTAAAAGGGGCCAAATTTATTCCTTCTGTTGTTGATTTGTCAGTATTTGTTGATATGTACTCTGAGAAAACAGTGGAAGTTCCGGTAACTGGGTCCGACTTCCCTCGTGGAAAAGTCTTGCGTACTTTTCCTTCCAAAGTTCAGGTTTCGTTTCAGGTGGGGCTGAAGCGCTTTAAAGAAGTATCTGCTCATGATTTTCAGATTGGTGTGTCTTATCATGAGGTTATGCAGAATAAAAGTGATAAACTTTCTTTGAGGCTGACGAGAATCCCGGCTTTTGTAGATCATGTAAGGATTGCTCCTTCCGAAGTGGATTATTTGATAGAGCAGCAGAATGAAAATGATTAAATTGGGAATCACTGGAGGGATAGGTAGTGGAAAGTCTTTTGTAGCTCGCTGCCTGACAGCCTGTTTTTCTGTTCCGGTATATGATACCGACAGGGAAGCCAAACGGTTGATGCTGGAACATGAGGGTATTCGTTCCGGCCTGATCGGACTGTTGGGACAGGAGGTTTATACAGCTGCAGGCTTGAACAAGCCGTTGCTTACCGATTATATATTCTCCAGTCTGGAAAATGCGAAAAGAGTGAATATGATTGTTCACCCTAGGGTAAAAGAGGATTTCCGGATGTGGGCTTTCCATCAGGAGCAGGTTGGAGTCCGGTTGGTGGGAGTGGAGTCTGCCATTCTTTTTGAGTCAGGGTTCGATCAGGAGGTTGATAAGGTGTTGGCTGTATTGGCTCCTCTCGAATTGAGAATCGACCGTGTTATGAAGCGTGACAAGGTAGCTAGAGAGCAGGTACTGGAAAGAATAATGGCTCAAATGTCCGATGAAGAGCGGGGCAGGCTGTCTGATTTTTCGGTTGAGAATGCGGAAACTTCGGACATAAACGTTCAGTTGGCACAGATATTGTCTGAGTTGCGCGTGAGAAATGGAGACTAATGTTTGTGTATGTCAGGGAGGAATTGTATTTTTGTTTATTATATCATTAATATAAATAATAGAATATGTTGAAAACTATTTTGGCAATTTCAGGGAAGCCGGGATTATATAAATTGATTTCTCAGGCTAAAAATATGTTGATTGTTGAATCGGTATCTCCAGATAAGAAGCGCATGCCTATCTATGCCAGCGATAAAGTGATTTCACTGGGGGACATTGCGATGTATACAAATGATGATGAGGTACCTTTGGGTAATGTATTGGAGGCTCTGAAACAGAAGGAAAACGGAGCGGTGACTGCACTGGATTACAAGAAGGCATCGGCTGAAGAACTGCATGCTTTCATGGCTGAAGTGTTGCCTGAGTACGATCATGACCGTGTACATACCAGCGATATCAAGAAGTTGATTCAGTGGTATAACCTGTTGATTGCAAACGGTGAAACTGAATTTGTGGAATCTGCTGCTGAAGAATCTGCAGAATAAGTTTTCGGAATAGAATCGGTTTTTCGGATAGAAAAAGATTTGGAAATCCGCTTTGGTGTCTACCTTTCGGGGAGATGCTGGAGTGGATTTTCTGTATGATAATCCTGTGTTTGTGGAATTTTCCGGATTTACCTTGTGGCTTTTCCGATTTCCCCTTCGATAGTGTGAGAATCAGGTTGTTCTGTAGGAATGCCGATAAATGAAAGTATCTGTATAGATGAAATATTAAGTCTGCGATGCTTATTGATAAACGAATGGATATAGAGACGAAAAAACAAGTAAGGTAATAGGAAAGATAATCGCTTATGAAGTTTGATTATTCACCGTTACTGGTTGATTAATCCACGTTGTAAATCAATAAAACAACGCTGGAAAGATTCTTTGGGAACAGATTGTTTGTATGATAAGACGGGGATTTAATATATAATGTACAGTTTTACAACAAAAAAAGAAATGTAATAGAGAAGGAGGGATGCTCTGTTGAGTGTCAAAATTGAACGTCTTTCGTACGGTATATCTTAAGGAATAAGCCGATTGGAGGCCGTGGATGGGTTGGTGTATTGGCGTAATTGTTGTTTCCGGATGAACTTGATTCCCAGGGTTATAAGTTCCTGCTTGAATAGGGTATAAAAAAAGGAAGTTCCCGAATTTGAAAACTTCCTTTTGTATTTCTTTTTAGATAGATTATGCTTCAGCAGGAATTACAGATACGAAGCTCTTGTCTTCGCGACCTTTCTTGAAACATACAGTACCATCTACCAAAGCGTAAAGAGTATGATCGCTACCCATACCTACGTTTTCACCTGGGTTATGAACTGTTCCTCTCTGACGAACAATGATGTTACCAGCCTTACAAGCTGTACCACCGAAGATCTTTACGCCTAATCTCTTGCTAGCTGACTCACGGCCGTTCTTAGAACTACCTACACCTTTCTTATGTGCCATTTCTTTCTACGTTTTTAATGATTAAGCAATAACTTGTTTGATAGTCAATTCAGTAAACTGCTGACGGTGACCGTTCAGTTTTCTGTAACCTTTTCTTCTCTTCTTGTGGAATACCAGAACTTTGTCTCCTTTAACCATAGAAGAAGCTACTTCGCATACTACTTTTGCGCCTTCTACAACTGGAGCACCTACAGTAACAGTACCATTGTTGTCTACCAACAAAACTTTGTCAAATTCAACAGTTGCACCGTTTTCGGCATTCTGGATGTGGTGAACAAACAGTTTCTTGCCTTCTTCAGCCTTGAACTGCTGACCGTTAATTTCTACAATTACGTACATTTTAAATATATATTAAACGGGTTTCCTCCGCAAGGTGAACTGTTCCCATCCAGTTACTTTTCTACCTTCACGGACTAAAATCGGCTGCAAATTTACGGGTTTTTATTTATATAACCAATATTTTACACCCGAAAATGTTTAAAAACTTATAAATATTTCTGACTTTCTGTTTTCGGCTGATTTTTTATCAATCAGAGCAATATCGTCAGGTCTTTTCCGATGACTACGTGCGGATAGGCTGCGAGTTCCTCCCGGGTGGTTATTCCGTGGAGGATGCCTGCAAAATCTACTCCTGCGGCCTGGGCAGTCTGTGCATCGACCGTGCTGTCGCCGATGTATATCACCTCCTGCTTGTCTTGCTTCAGCCGGTCAATGGCAAAAAGCAGACCTTCGGGAGAGGGTTTGTGCTGCTTGACATCCTCGCCTCCTACCACGATGTCCAGAAATCCCTCCGGCAGTTTCCGGTCGAGCAGTTCCAGTATCCGGTAGCGGTACTTGGTGGAAATGATTCCGATGCGGCTTCCCTCTTCTTTCAGCCGCATCAGTACCTCCAGGGTCTCCGGAAAGAGATGCGTGTTGACGGTCATGTGCGTATCCGCTTCCTTTACATATTCTTGCCGGTAAGCCTCCAGTACCTCGGGTGAAGTGATTCCTGTCAGAATGGAGAAGGATTCCTCCAGTGTTTTTCCGATGGTTCTTTTGATGGAGTTATCGTCAATGCCTGAGTGGTTATGCCGTTCCAGCACGTGCCGGAAGCAAGTGACGATTCCTTTCGAAGAATCGGCAAGGGTATAGTCGAAATCAAAAAGGTAGGTCGAATATTTTTTCATGAATGTATCTGTACTTAATATGTGTGATGTGACGGCACCGATTCAATACCTTAATCCATTTGCTGGTAATTTTTCGCCAGTCCCCCTTCGCTGGTTTCCTTGTAGAGCGAAGGCAGGTCGTGTCCGGTCTGCTTCATGACTTCCACCACCTTGTCGAAAGACACCCGGTGATGTCCGTCGGTAAAGGCAGAATAGATATTCGCATCCAGTGCACGGGCGGCCGCATAGGCATTACGCTCGATACACGGAATCTGTACCAGTCCGCAAACCGGGTCGCACGTCATTCCCAAGTGGTGTTCCAGTCCCATTTCCGCTGCATATTCAATCTGGGCCGGACTTCCCCCGAACAGCTGACTGGCTGCCGCAGAGGCCATGGAGCAAGCTACACCTACTTCCGCCTGACATCCGGCTTCTGCTCCGGAGATGGAAGCGTTGTGCTTTACGATGTTTCCCACCAGTCCGGCTGTAGCCAGGGCCCGCAGGATACGGGCATCACTGAAATCACGACTCTGCTGCAGGTGATACAAAACCGCAGGTACTACCCCACAGGCACCACAGGTCGGTGCGGTGACGATTTTTCCTCCTGCCGCATTTTCCTCACTTACCGCAAGCGCATAGGCGAAAACCAGTCCCCGCGAACGGAGTGAATCCTTATACCCCTTCGAGCGGATGTAATACGCCGAGGCCTTGCGTCTCAGGTTTAACGGTCCCGGAAGCACTCCTTCCGCATCCAGTCCCCGGTGAATGGCAGCCTTCATGGTTTGCCATACTTCTGCCAGGAAGTCCCATATTTCCTTTCCTTCGCATTGCTCCACATATTCCCAATAACTGCGTCCGGTATGTTCGCACCAGTAAAGAATCTGACTCATGGTACTCATGGAATACACTTCTTCGGAGGCCTTCCGGTCGTGTCCTTCTTCGGCCAAAGCACCACCTCCTACACTGAATACCGTCCATTCGTCCGTCTGCCGTTTGTTGGCATCAAACGATTTGAATGTCATTCCGTTCGGGTGGAAAGGATAGAAGATATGCGGTTTCCACAAAATCTCCACAGGGGCATGGGGCTGTATGGTGTCAAGAATGGCCACATCGGTCATATGGCCCTTTCCGGTAGCCGCCAGACTTCCGTATAAGGTCACCTGAAAGGACGCGGCCTCCGGGTGACGGGCCAGAAACTGCTCTGCCGCTTTTCTGGGCCCCATGGTATGACTGCTCGACGGACCGGTTCCGATTCGATATAGTTCTTTGAGGGATTTCATATGCTTAATGCTTAAAAATACTTCGTTTGTTCTTTCGTTAAAAAATCAGATGAAGATAAGGATAATGTTTTATTCCGCCAAGGATTGCCGGGGATTTTACTTGTCTCCTTTTTATCCTTGAGTGCCCTATATCCGTTGGAAGCATCTTCCTGTCTCCGGATACCTCCTTTTTTCGTTTATCTTCTGCTGCCAGCCGCTTATTTCAGGTCGACCACCGTGATTCCGGCCCCACCGAACTGTACATGTTCGTCCTTGAAGTGTGCCACTCCCGGTACCGTACCCAGGTATTGACGGATCAGTGTTCTCAAAACTCCGGTACCCGTACCGTGCAGGATGCGTACCCGGTTCATTCCCACCAGGATGGCATCGTCGATGAAGTAAGTCACCGCCTGGATGGCTTCATCTCCTCTCATGCCTCTCACATCCAGGTCCTGCTTGAAATTGAGTTTCTTTTCGTACATATGATCCATCGTATCCGAACTGATGAAGGTCGTCTTGTTCAGGGTATTGCTGGGCTTCGGTGCCTCCGAGCGCTCCAGCCGGTCCGTCTTGACATTGGTTTTCATCAGGCCGAACATCACCACAGCCGTCTTGTTGGTGATTTCCATTACCTGACCGACGCTGCTCTGTCCTTTTATCCGTACGTAGTCCCCTTTCTGAATCGGTATTACTTTTGGGGCCGGGGCTACGGCAGCCGGTTCATTCTTCCGTTTCTCCTTCTTCTCCTTCTTGCGTTCCTGCTTTTCCCGGAGCTTTTCCATCTTACGGGCTATCTTTTCCTCCAGTGAAGCCTTGTTCATTTCTTCTACCTGCTGGCGGAAATCGGTCAGTTCCTGTCTTGCCATTCGGGTACGTTCCTTTTCGGCCTGCGCCTCCTTAATGGTACGGATGGTATTCTCGATTTTGGCATTCGACTCCTGCAGCAAGTGTTCCGCATCTTCTTTGGCCTTCCGTAAAATCTCCTTCCGGCTACGGTTGAGCTCCTCCAGTTCCTTTTCGTAGCGTGCAATGGTATCCTCCATCTGCTTCTCCCGCTTCCGGATGTTCTGACGCTTGGTCTCCCAATAACGCTTATCACGGACGATGTCCTGCAGGTACTTGTCGCTCTGGATGTATTCGCTGCCTACGATTTCAGAAGCGTCGGCAATCACCTCTTCGGGCAATCCGATTTTCCGGGCTATCTCTACGGCAAAGGAGCTTCCAGGGTTACCGATCTGAAGCTGGAACAGCGCCTTCATCTCGTGTCTGTCGTAAAGCATGGCACCATTGATTACTCCTTCGTGGTCTTCGGCAAAATGCTTCAGGTTCTGATAGTGAGTGGTGATGACACCGAAAGTCTTTCCCTGGTTGAAACGCTTGAGCACCGCTTCGGCTATCGCTCCGCCTATCTGAGGCTCGGTTCCCCCTCCGAATTCATCGATGAGGATGAGGCTCTGTCCGTTGCATCCTTTCATCATGTTCTTCATGTTGGTGAGGTGCGATGAGTAGGTACTTAAATCGTCTTCGATGCTCTGCTCGTCGCCGATGTCGATGAACAGGCGGCTGAAGATACCGGCGTGGCTCCTTTCGTTCATCGGAACCGGCATGCCGCACTGCAACATATATTGCAGCAGTCCCACTGTCTTCAGGCATACGGACTTTCCTCCCGCGTTCGGACCCGAAATCAGCAGGATGCGGTCTTTGGGAGTCAGTTCAATGTCGAGCGGAACAACTTTCTTTCCGTGTTTCGACAACGACATCTGCAGCAGCGGGTGCACGGCCTCCGTCCAGTCGACAATCTGGCGGTTCTCAAACGAAGGCTTGCCGGCGCGGATATCGATGCTGAACAATGCCTTCGACCGGATGAAGTCTATCTTTGCCAGGAATTCGTAAGACTGGAGAATGGCAGGTACCTGCGGACGTATCTGACCCGAAAATTCGGTCAGGATGCGGATAATCTCTCTCCGTTCTTCCCCTTCGAGCTCACGGATGCGGTTGTTGGCTTCCACCACTTCTGCCGGCTCGATGAAAACGGTTTTACCGGTAGCCGATTCGTCGTGTACGATTCCCCGGATCTTGCGCTTCATGCCGGGGGCCACAGGAATGACCAGACGTCCGTCGCGCATGGTAGGGGTCACATCCTTGTCGACATAACCTTCCGACTGTGCCGTGCGGAGTATGCTGTTCAGGCAACGTGAAATGCTTCCTGTCGTACTGGCCAGTTCCCTGCGGATGCGCAGCAGTTCGGCAGAGGCGTTGTCTTTAATCTTTCCGAATTTATCCAGGATATTATTGATCTGGGAAATGAGCAAGGGAAAAGTCAAAATGTCCTTGGTCAGCTCATAAAGTGCGGGGTAAGGAGAGGAGAACGCTTCGTCCTCGCTGTCCTCAGCATCGGACTGCTGCAGGTAACGGATGATATCCCGGATGGTTTCCAGTGAACGCCGCAGGTCGAATAGTTCAGACTCATCCATATAGAGACCTTCCACCCGGATTCTTTTCAGGGAGGGGCGCACATCGAAAAAATACTGACTGGGGAAATCGTCGTTTTCCTGTATGATTTGCATGAATTCAGTCACCTGTTCCAATGCCAGATTGATTGAATCGAAGTCGTCGGAGAACGACATGCAGTCTACCTGTTCTTGTCCTAAAGGGCTCAGGCATTTGTTTTTTAGCAGATTTCTTATTTGATCAAATCCTATTTTCTGTTCGAAATTTTGCGGATATATCATTGTTTATCTTCTGTTTATTTAATGATTTTATCGGGATACAAAGGTACGACAATGAAAAAAAATATCAAAAAAAGCGGCGAATAATTTGCATATTCAAAAATAATGCGTACCTTTGCATCGCTTTTGAGAAATAGAGCAACTCTAAAAGGAGTTTTGGAGAGGTGGCAGAGTGGTCGATTGCGGCGGTCTTGAAAACCG
>ERZ1027150.2245-NODE-2245-length-10355-cov-5.652524_pt1 | contig 10355 bp, 10 predicted proteins | sample MGYA00519276_ERZ1027150 | MGnify/ENA primary metagenome ERZ1027150 (study PRJEB26926, sample SAMN06164860) | human gut metagenome | biome: ENVO:00009003; feature: ENVO:2100002; material: ENVO:00002003 | host: Homo sapiens | place: USA | collected 2012 ... | reverse complement strand
ATGGTGCCGGGGGCGGCGGTGTTGGGGGCGGGAACCTCCGGCAGCGACAAGTTCGTCACGTCGTCGACGATGCCGATGGTGAACTGGCGGCGCGGCGCGTCCTTCTCAAGCTCGGTGTACACGGCGAACACGGAGGACGGCGGAGTGTCCTTGGAACCGAGGCCGTAACGGCCGCCGCAGACCTTTGCGGTCACGCCCTTTGTAGCAAGAGCGGTAACAACGTCAAGATAGAGGGGCTCGCCGAGAGCGCCGGGCTCCTTTGTTCTGTCGAGAACAGCGATCTTCTTGGCGGTTGCGGGGATAGCTGCGACAAGTCTGTCAGCGGAGAAGGGTCTGTAAAGGCGAACCTTGACGAGACCGACCTTCTCGCCCTTGGCGGTGAGGTAGTCAATAACTTCCTCTGCAACGTCGCAGATGGAGCCCATAGCGACGATGACTCTGTCAGCGTCGGGAGCGCCGTAGTAGTTGAAGGGCTTGTAGTCAGTGCCGAGCTTGGCGTTGACCTTGTCCATATACTCCTCGACAATGCCGGGGATAGCGTCATAATACTTGTTGCAGGCCTCACGGTGCTGGAAGAAGATATCACCGTTCTCGTGAGAGCCGCGCATTACGGGACGCTCGGGGTTGAGAGCGCGCTTTCTGAACGCCTCAACAGCGTCCATGTCGCACATCTCCTTGAGGTCTTCGTAATCCCAGACCTGAATCTTCTGTATCTCGTGAGAGGTACGGAAGCCGTCGAAGAAGTTGATGAAGGGAACGCGTCCCTTGATTGCAGCGAGGTGCGCAACAGCGCCGAGGTCCATGACCTCCTGCGGGTTGGTTTCTGCAAGCATTGCGAAACCGGTCTGACGACATGCATAGACGTCGGAATGATCGCCGAAGATGTTAAGAGCGTGAGAAGCGACGCATCTTGCGGATACGTGGAAAACTGCGGGAAGCAGCTCGCCTGCGATCTTATACATATTGGGGATCATGAGGAGCAGACCCTGAGAAGCGGTGTAGGTGGTTGTGAGAGCACCTGCGGCCAGAGAACCGTGAACGGTTCCGGCAGCGCCTGCTTCGGACTGCATCTCGGCGACCTTGACGGTCGTGCCGAAAATGTTTTTCATGCCCTTTGCCGACCACTGATCAACATAGTCAGCCATGGGGCTCGAAGGGGTTATCGGGTAGATACCGGCAACCTCTGTGAACGCGTACGACACATATGCAGCAGCATTGTTGCCGTCCATGCTCTTTGCTATTCTTGCCATTCTATGTTCCTCCCTATTTTAATAAACGTTTGAACGTATGGCATTGGTCAAATGACACCACGAATATAGTAACATTTTTGAGCTTCAATGTAAACAGATAAATAAACTAAAATAATAGAAAATATTTGTTTCGCCCTTTCTGAAATTTGTCAAAGTTCACATATTCTGCCTATATAATGTAATATAATACCCAATATGCAGCCGGGCACGGCTCCGAACGGACACAAAAGCTCCGATTTTCCGTGATTTTCGCCGAAAACAACTGAATTTGTCTTTCCCTGCCCTTCGCATCCGCGCGCGGTGCTCTCACGCGCTCCCGCTTTGAATGAGGCGGAGTTTGAATATTTGACAGAGAATATGTTTATGTGTATAATAAAACTTAACATCTCGGCGTATATGCCGACGGTGAATAATACTTATACCGAAAGGAGCTAATCCATTCATGGATGACCCCGACCCCGGCAATCTTATTTTTCAGATAATTTTGCTGTTCGTACTTATTCTTCTCAATGCTTTCTTTGCGATGAGCGAGATCGCGATAATCTCCCTCAACGATACGAAGATCGCGAAAATGGCCGAGGAAGGCAACAAAAAAGCAAAGCAAGTTTTGAAGCTCACCGCGGATTCGAGCGGATTTCTTTCAACCATTCAGATCGGCGTTACCCTCGCAGGCTTCCTGACCTCCGCATCCGCATCGCAGACATTCGTTGATATGCTCTCCGGAGCTATCGGAAAAATATCTGTCCTGAGCGGAATCCCCGCAGGCGTTATCAACGGCTTCTCCGTCGTTGTCATTACGCTCATAACCTCGTATTTCTCTCTTGTCCTGGGCGAGCTTGCGCCCAAGAGAATAGCCATGCAGGCGCCCGAAAAGGTCTCGTTCAAGGTCGTCGGAATACTGCTCGGCTTCAAGAAAATAACCAAGCCTTTCGTAAAAATACTCTCCCTGTCGACCAACGGTCTCGTCCGTCTGCTGGGCTACGATCCGAACGCTTCGGAGGAGCCCGTGACCGAAGAGGAGATACGCATGATGGTCGATGTCGGCGGAGAAAAGGGCGTTATAGAGGACTCGCAGAAAGAGATGATAAACAACATCTTCGAGTTCGATGACCTCGACGCCGGAGATATAATGACCCACCGCACCGATATGACGGCGGCTGAGATAAGCGATCCTCTGAGCGAAATAGTCTCGCTCTCGATGGACAACGGCTATTCGAGAATCCCCGTCTATGATGACGACCCCGATAACATAGTCGGCATAGCGTATGTCAAAGATTTGCTCAAGTATATCGGCACCGACCTGCCGGAGGATGTGACTCTGCGCGATATTATCCGCGAGCCCGTTTTCGTCCCCGAATCGATGCCCTGCGGCGATCTGTTCAAGCAGATGACCGACAAGCACACGCAGATGGCGATAGTCGTTGACGAGTTTGGCGGCACGGCGGGAATAGTGACGCTCGAAGACGTGCTCGAATCGATAGTCGGCAATATTCAGGATGAATATGACGACGAAGAGGAAGAGATTTCTAAAATCGACGACACTACTTTCACCGTTGACGGCGTTACTTATATCGACGAGCTTGACGAGGTGTTCCATGTCTCCCTCCCCGAGGGCGATTACGACACAGTCGGCGGCTTTATTATCAGCAGGCTCGGCTATCTCCCGCAGGACGGCGAGATGAACGTGGTCGAATACAAGAACCTGCGCTTCACCGTTCTCAATGTTGAGGACAGAAGAATCGGCAAGGTCAAGATTGAGATTCTCCCCGTCGAAGAGGAAAAAGAGGACGCGGAGGACGACTCAAAGCGCGAGAAGGGCGGCTGGTTCGCCGAGCGCCGCGAGGAAAAGGAAAAAGATAAAGAAAAAGCTGAATAACATAAAAGGGCTGAGCAAACGCGCTCAGCCCTCAACTTATCGATAAACCCATTTTTTGACTTCGCAGGAAACAATCCCTCCTTTGCGTAAAGGGAGGGATTGTTTTGAATAAGCTGCAATTTTCCAAAATTGCCGGGTATTTTGAACTTTTACGCAACAACCCCTCAGTAACGGCTTCGCCGTGACAGCTCCCCTTACACAGGTGAGCCTTGAGACCGTGCATGACGGACTTTTTCGACAGACTGAAGGCTGAGCAAACGCGCTCAGCCCTTTTTATATTGCATAAAAAACGAGCCGGAAGATTTTCTTCCGGCTCGTTGTGTTGTTCTGTTACGGCATGAGGCGATGGATTATCGCTATGCAGTCGTCGAGATCCATGATTCTCGGCACGGGGTAGAGGGGATTTGCCTCTTTGCATGCGCGCTTTGCGATGGTCTCGATGTCCTTCTCCTGAATTTTCTCGATCTTGTCGGGGATGTTCATTCTGGCGTTCATGTCTCTGATAGCCTGGATGAAGTCGAGAGCCTTCTGCTCGTCGGTCTGACCGGCTTTCGCAACGCCTGCGCACTCGCAGAGTCTTGCAAGGCGCTCATAGGCGGTCTCGCCGTAGAAGTCGAGGACATAGGGCAGGATAATGGCGTTAGCAAGTCCGTGTGGCACGCCGTAGAATCCGCCGAGGTTATGGGCTATAGCGTGGACGTTGCCGACATAAGCTCTCGTGAACGCGATGCCCGCATAGTGCGAAGCGAGGAGCATCTGCTCTCTTGCGTGGAGATCCTTACCGTTCTTGTAAGCATCTTCGAGGTTCTCGAAGATGAGCTTGGTGGCGACTTCTGCCTTCTCGGAGGTGTCCTTGGTGTTGGAGTGGCCTATGTAGGCTTCAACCGCGTGGGTCAGAGCGTCCATACCGGTGGTCGAAGTGATGTGGGGCGGAAGACCGACTGTAAGCTCGGGATCGAGAACTGCGTACTTCGGACGGAGCACGGGATCGTTGAGCGCATACTTCTCGTGTGTCTTGGTGTCGGTAACAACGGCGGCGAGAGTGGTCTCGGAGCCGGTGCCGGCGGTGGTGGGAACCGCGAAGAACGGAGGCAGCTTCTTGCGTATTTTGAGCTGTCCGCGCATCTTCTGAACAGTCTTATTAGGGCAGACGACTCTTGCAGCCGCACCTTTGGCGCAGTCCATCGGAGAACCGCCGCCGAAAGCGATGAAGCCCTGACAGCCGTTGTCAAGATAGAGCTTGCGGACTTCTTCGATATTGTCTATCGAGGGGTTCGGCTGAGTCTTGTCATAGACGACATAATCGATACCGTCTGCCTTGAGACCCTCATAGAGGCCGTCGAGCAGGTTGAGTCCGGTGAGACCCTTATCGGTGACGATCATCATCTTCGACAGACCCTTCTCCTTGATGACCTGCGGCAGCTTCTTGACGGAGCCGGGGCCGGAGATTATCTTGGGCGGAGTCCAGTCAAGGAAGTTGACGGCGATCCTGAAAACGCCCTGATAAAGCCTGTAGTACATGTGCTTGATTGACATTTCTATCACCCTTTGTTTAATGATGCTATTATTTTACATTATTCCCGCCGTTAAATCAATAAGCGGAGAACAAAAAACAATTTGATTAGAGCTCAAAATCGCTCGCGTCGAAATGCGGCAGCTCGACTGGCTGCTTCGGCTTGCGCTTGAGCGGGTCGTAGCGGAACGCGGAACAGCTTGAATCCTTCTGCATGACGCCCTTTTTCGGGCACAGTACTGTCTTGCCGTCCGGTGCGCCGCTGCCTCTGGTGCAGTATTCGCACGCCGGCGGTATGCTCTTTTTGTTGAGCAGTTTGCTTTTCAAAATCTATCATCCTAAATGCTTTTTTTATTATTCTAACACTTTTTCTCGTTTGTATCAAGCTCCAATATCAGCATCGCGCCGCTCAAAAGCATCGCAAACGCGGCGGGCGCGGAGAAAGAGAACATCTGCGGAGCGCCTACCGAACCCAGCGAAACGGTGTTTACGGGACAAGGGAACAGGCGGAGCAGTCCCTCGCAGAACAGCGCGGCGAGAGCGGCGCAGACAAGGCGCGCGCAGAAAAAATACGGCAGCGGCGTCCCGCAGGTCTTTATGTGCCGCATTATCTGGCAGTGTACGCTCACTCCGCCCCAGCCGAGCACCGCCGCTATGGCGGGGATATTGAACACCCCGGCTGCCGAGGCACATCCTCCGGTGACTTCGAGCGTGCAGCCGAGAAGCAAATTTGCCCAGTCGGGCAGGCGCAGCAGGGGGATATATTGGGCGGCGCAGGCGAACATGACTATCCACGCGCATATTGAGATCATATTTTTCGTCCCCTCGCCGACCGCCTCGGTCAGCGCGCGGGAGAGCGGCAGACTCGAAATAGCCGGGGCGGCGTGCTTATTTGTCTCATCATGCGGGATGAACCGCGTCAGCACGCCGAGCGTGAGGCTCGCGAGGGTGAGCGACACAAAAATTATGACTCCCGCCCGAACGCTCCCGAGCATACCCGCGCCGACTCCGCCGATAACAAACGCCGGACCCGCGTTGACGCAGAACAGGGTCATTCTCTGCGCGTCGCTCTGCGAGATGCGCCCGTCGGAAAAGAGCGCGGCGGTCATTCCCGCACCGACGGGGTAGCCCGCGACAAAGCTCATGCACGCCGCCGCGCCCGCGCTCCCGGGCAGGGCGAAAAGAACCCGCACGGGCTTTTGGAGAAATTTTCCGAGATAGCCGCATAGCCCCGAGCGCACGAAAAAAGCGGAGAGCACGCAGAACGGATAGAGCGACGGCACGGCGCTCGAAGCGCAGATAAGAAGCCCTTTTTTTACTCCCGCCGCGCTGACCGACGGCATGGCGACAATGAGCGCGGCTGCCGATAAAGTCGCCGCCAAAAGCGGCAGACGGCGCAGAGCCCTTTTAAAATACTCTCTCATGTCATCACCCCTCAGTCATATTGATATTCACCCTGCGTTCTTTTTATTGCCGGGGGAGCATACATTATTTGGGAAAAGAGGGATGCACATGCCAAAACGCAGGGAGAGCGGGAAGATGCGCTCGGCGGCGGACATGATAAAAAAGATAAACGCGCTCGACTCGTCGAGAAAATATTCGCAGGTGCATGTCGAATTTTTCGGCAGGCGCGAGGCGAGCATAGACGGACTCTACGGCGTGCTCGAATATGACGGCGAGCGGATACGCCTGAGCGCCGGCAAAGAAGAGATAATTTTCTGCGGCAAAGGGCTCAGCATAGATGTTTTCGACCTCGGTCAGGCGGTCATACACGGGGAAATAATGAGCATGGAATTCTGCAAATAGGGGGCGGGAATATTTCTGATGTATTTAATTTCTTGCGCGGCTATGTCTGCATGAGAGCGAGCGGGGGATTCCCGGAACGCTTTCTGAATCTATGCTCGCGCGGGAATATTCCGTATTGGGATGTCTGCTGCACAAATGGCGTCGTTTTCGCGCGCACGACGCCCGAGGGCTACCGCATGATGCGCCCCTGCGCCAAAAAAGCGGGCATGCGCATGAAAATAGTCAAGAAGAGCGGTCTGTCTTTTCTGCTGTCAAAAAACCGCGTCCATGCGGGGCTTGCAGTCGGCGCGGTGTTCTTTATATTGATAACGGCGGCGCTCTCCGGGCGAATATGGACTGTCAATGTGACGGGCTGCGAGACAGTGCCGGAAGAGGATATAAGAGAGACGGTCGAGCGCTTCGGCGTCTATCCGGGGATGAGAAAAAAGCAGCTCGACACGCACACGGTCGCTGAGGAGGCGATGTCCGCTCTGCCTGAGGTTTCGTGGCTGTCTGTTAATATAGTCGGCTGCTCGGTCAATGTCGATGTGCGCGAGGGAGTCGGCAAGAGTGTCAAAAAAAATGATGCGCCGTGCGATATAGTCGCCGCGGCGGACGGGCAGATACAGACTCTCGAAATTTTCAGCGGCACTGCGATGCAGGAGCGAAACGCCGCCGTTTTAAAGGGCGACACGATAATCAGCGGAATCGTCGAAAACCGCGACGGCGGCATGAGCATGCGCCACGCCGCGGGGTATATCACCGCGCTGACAAAGCATACTTTTTCGACCTCTTCGCACAGCCTGCCGTCAAGGAAAATAAGCGATGTCAAGTCGCGTTACACTGTGCTGTTCTTTTCGCTTAAAATACCCCTCGGCTCGCGTATAGACCCGGATTTTACCGAGGACAGATTCCTGACCCTCGGCAGTGAGAAGCTCCCGATAGGCATAAGAGCCGAGCGGAAATATATATTCGCGCCCGCAGACGCGACGGACGACAGCCTCTCCGATCTTATCACGCTTGAGAAGCACTTTTATAAATCTTCAAATAATCTGCGCGATATGCTCGTGATGAGCCGCACGACGACCGAGCGGCAGTCCGACGGCAGAGCAGTGTTTTTCAGCGAATACGGCTGCCTGCAAAATATCGGTGAGGAGAAGAAAATCGAGACGGAGAATCAATAATAAAGGCTCGGTGCAATTCACACCGAGCCTGATTTTTTATTTGCTTTTGATGTCCGAGGGCTTTATGTTTATCGTCACATAGTCGCCGTATTTCAGCTGGGCGGTCGTGGTATTTGTCGGTATCTCGAAGATGAGATATCCGTCTATCGAGAGCCCCGCCGTCACGGGCGACGAGGATATGCGCTTGTAGCCCGAGAGAAAACGGCTGTCCTGCGCTATGCCGTTGACAACAAAATCGGTCTTTTCGTTGAGGCTTTCTTCTTCGCTGAGATTGTTCGTCAGCACGAGATGAACCGCAACATATCTGTAGCCTTTCTGTACCGTCCACGGGTAGCTGTCGACTTCCTTTATCTCGTCGCACAGCACGGTGTACATGGGCGTGATCGCCTTTTCGCCGAAATTCACTTCGACCTTTTCGGGCACTGCTTCCGTCTCTTCGTAGTCGGAGAATTTTTCGGAGACAACTCCAGAAAGCAGATCGTCAACGCTGCCGCCCGAGATCTGGCGAATCACCGAAAAGGCGATAGATAGTATTATTATCAGCGCAATTACAACTATCGGGATGAGGCATCCCGCTTTCAGTGCGCGTGAATTTCTGACTGAATGTGCGCGTCCCGTGACATTCGTCACCGCGTCGAGTATCATCTTGCCGCGCTCGGCTTCTATCCGCTCCTGTTCGAGCTTGCGCTGCTTCTCGCGTGCCTCGCGCTCATAGGCTTCTTTTTTCTTCTGAGCCTCGCGCAGCTCTGCCTCCTTTGCCTTTCGGCTGTCCGCCAGCGGCGCGCCGCAGTTGGGGCAGGTGTCGTTCTTTTCGGCGTCGACGACCGATTCGCAGTATTCGCAGGTTACCTTCATCTTTTCTCCTCAATTCTTGCTCTTTGAGTTATCGTAGCATATTGCGCCGCCGTTTTCAAGTCCCGATAAGATTATATAAAAATAACGCGGCGCACACCGTTTGATGTGCGCCGCGAACGAATGTGTGTGTTTTTTATGCGAAGAATTATTCGCCGAAGTATCTCTTGAGAAGTCCTGCAAAAGCCTTGCCGTGTCTCGCTTCGTCGCGAGCCATCTCATGGACTGTGTCGTGGATAGCGTCGAGACCCTTTGCCTTTGCAAGCTTTGCAAGCTCGGTCTTGCCGAGGGTAGCGCCGTTCTCCGCTTCAACTCTCATCTCGAGGTTCTTCTTCGTCGAGTCGGTCACGACCTCGCCGAGAAGCTCGGCGAACTTGGCGGCGTGCTCAGCCTCTTCGTAAGCTGCCTTCTCCCAGTAGAGACCGATCTCGGGATAGCCCTCTCTGTGTGCGACTCTCGCCATTGCAAGATACATGCCGACCTCGCTGCACTCGCCTGCGAAGTTGTCTCTGAGTCCCTGGAGGATCTCGGGATCAACGTCTTTTGCAACGCCGACAACGTGCTCGGAAGCCCAGGTCATGCCCTCGTCCTGCTTGATAAACTTGGAGCCGTCAGCTCCGCAGAGGGGGCACTTGAAGCCCTCCGGAACAGAATCGCCTTCATAAACATAACCGCAAACGGGACATACGAATTTCATAATGATTTCTCCTTTACACTTTAAAAATTATTTTTATTGTAAAACTCCGGCGTCGTCATCCTCCGCCGTGTTTTGCTGACAATCGGGACAGAGTCCGTAATAGATGATCTTTTTATGCCGCACGAGCAGCCCGAGCTCGGAAATATCTTCGGGCAGTCCGCGTTCAACTCCGAGATCGATTATCTTCGAGCATCGCTCGCAGATGAAATGGCTGTGAGAGTCGGTGTTGCCGTCATAGTGGATGCTCTTGTCGAGCGTCTCGAGCGTCGTTATCAGCCCCATATCGCTGAGCAGGCTCAGATTGCGGTAGACGGTGCCGAGACTTATCTTCGGCAGCTCGGCGCGCACACGCGAATATATCGTGTCCGCAGTCGGGTGATCGCGAGCCGCTTTTACGACTTTCAGAACAGTATCACGCTGTGACGAATATCTCATATTGCTTCCTCTCAGTTCATAATCAGTAATGATTACTGTTATTAGTATATCATACTTTCTCTGTTTGTCAACACTTTTTTAAAAAATTTTTTAAGGCGTGATCTGATTTGTTGTGAAATATCTGATACCGAGAGAATAGAGGTGCTTCAGAGTGTCGGGGTTGTCTATCGTCCACGCGGCGAGCGGGATGCCCGCGTCAATGGCGGCGTTTATCACGCTGTCGGTGTTCTTCGCGTTGTTGCCGTTGAATGCCGCGCGCATATTGCCGTGATTTTTGCAAAAGTCAACGGCCTCGTCCGAAAGCTCGCTTGTCAGCAGCCAATAGGTCTGCTCGGGGCACTCCTTATATAATGTGTCGATTATATCCTTGTCAAACGAGATAACAATCGTGCTCCTGCCCCTCGCGGCGTAGTCTTTGAAGAACTCAACGAGCGAGTCGAGATTGTCTTTGCCGATGCTCTTTATTTCAATCATGGGCTTTACATCGGGATAGTATTCGTCGAGCAGAGCCATCGTCTCTTCGAATGTGGGGAGCTTTAGGTCGGTGTAGTTTTCTATATTTGCGCCGTTGTCGATTTTCAGCGCGCTGACTTCGTCGAGTGTATATTTGTTTATCTTGCCGTGACCGTTCGTCGTGCGCTTGAGATCGTCGTCGTGCATGACTATCCACTTGCCGTCGGAGGTCGGCTCGATATCGAACTCGACATAGTTATATTTCTGTCTCTTATACACATCTCCGAGCCCACGAGACTGCAGCTAATCT
>ERZ1027150.2244-NODE-2244-length-10355-cov-5.943107_pt1 | contig 10355 bp, 9 predicted proteins | sample MGYA00519276_ERZ1027150 | MGnify/ENA primary metagenome ERZ1027150 (study PRJEB26926, sample SAMN06164860) | human gut metagenome | biome: ENVO:00009003; feature: ENVO:2100002; material: ENVO:00002003 | host: Homo sapiens | place: USA | collected 2012 ... | reverse complement strand
TCAATAGCATGGGAAGGTGAAATTATGGATATAAAGGAAATCTTAAACCCTATATGGTTGTGGACATATATAAAATAAAAAATTGGTAGAATGGAGGAAATGCCAGTATGGCTATACTTGAAACAAAGGAATTGAAAAAATATTATGGTTCCAACGAATGTCTTACAAAGGCTTTAGATGGAGTTTCTTTAGAGGTAGAAGAAGGTGAATTTGTTGCTATCGTTGGCACCTCGGGTAGCGGAAAATCCACGTTACTAAATATGATTGGGGGATTGGATATCCCCACTTCTGGAAGTGTTTTAGTAAAAGGAAAAAAAATAGGGCAGCTAAATGAAGAAGAGCTAACAATTTTTCGTAGGAGGAATATTGGTTTTGTTTTTCAGAATTATAATTTGATTCCGACATTAAATGTTTATGAAAATATTGTCTTTCCGGTAGAATTAGATGGAAATGATATAGATAAAGAATTTTTTGACAAGATTGTTACAATTTTAGGAATTGATAAAAAATTGGAGAATCTACCTGGGAAATTATCAGGCGGACAACAACAAAGGGTAGCGATTGCCAGAGCTTTGATTACCAAACCAGCTATTGTGTTAGCCGATGAACCTACAGGAAATCTTGATACACAGTCTAGTCTTGAGGTTATGGGATTATTAAAACAAACTAGTCAGCGTTTTTGCCAGACTATTGTTATGATTACACATAATATGAATCTTGCACAAATGGCAGATCGAATCATTAGAATTCAGGATGGAAAAATTATAGACGGATAATAGGAGGGAATGAGGTGTATTCGACTAGAAACAAGAAATGTATCATTAGGCTTGCAAAAAAAGATTTTAAAAAAAACAAAATAAGAAATGTAATTGCGGTTTTAGCAATGATTTTAACAACAGTATTGTTTGCTACTCTAATAACAACCAGCATAGGTGCATTTGAAACTGTTCAGCTCACCATGCAAAAGCAAAAGGGGAGTAAAGCAGATGCAGATATACGTTATATGACCAAAGAGCAGTTTGAGAAGCTTACTCGAGATGAAAGAATTGAATCGGCAGGATTAAGAAGACCGATTGGATTTTTGAGCAATGCTAAGACACATAATATAGAATTAGATTATATGAATTCCACTGAGCAGGAATTAACCTTCTCTGTTCCCACATCAGGGCGTGCGCCTGAAAAAGAAAATGAGGTTGCAACGACAGATAAAGCGTTAGAAAGTTTGGGAATAGAACCTAAAGTAGGTGCAGAAGTTGAAATAGAATTTCAGTTACGAGATCAAACTTATAAATATGAGATGATGGTATCTGGAGTATGGGAAGCATCGAATTCACAAGCAAGTTATATGTTGGTGTCTGATGAATTTATGCAGAAGAATGAAGAGATATTTCCATATACCTTTGCCAAGGATAGGGAATATGTTGGCACTTATTTTTCAGATGTAGTATTGAAAAATAAAAGTACCCTGGAAAAACAACTTGAAGATATTGTTTTAAGTTTAGGAGGAAATTCAGAAGATACAGATGCAGAGAATTATGTTGCATTTGCTACTAATCAGGTGACGAACCCGACAGTTAATAGTCCAATACTTTTGAGTGGTCTAGTTTTTGTTTTTCTGTTTATGTTTGCTGGATATTTGCTTATTTTTAATATTTTTGAAATTTCAGTTTTACAGGACGTACAGAAGTATGGTTTGCTAAAAACCATAGGAACTACGCAGAAGCAGATAAAATTTTTAGTTCGCATACAAACATTGTGGTTAATTTTAATCGCATTGCCAATAGGATTATTATTAGGCTACCTTCTAGGAAAAACAATATTGCCATTTGCGCTTGAAATTTTTACGAGTGGGTATTCTAATGTATCTGTAGTAGTTTCTCCAAATGCTGTTATTTTTATAGGCGCAGCACTATTCTCAGTCTTTACGGTGTTGCTCAGTATAAGAAAACCAATTAGGATTGTCGCCAGAATATCTCCTATAGAAGCGCTTAGGTATTGTGAGGAAAAAAAGGAACATTCAAAGGTAAAGCATACAAAAAAAGTTTCTATGTGGAGATTGGCATTATCGAATGTGATGCGTAATAAAAAAAGAAGTGCCTTTATTATTATCTCTATGACTCTTTGTTGTCTGTTACTCAATTCTACAATTACTATTGTAGAAAGTATAGATATAAATAAAACAGTAAGAAACCAATGTAGTACAGATATAGTAATTGCAAATGGAAATACTTTTAACAATGTTAAAGGATATACACAACATACAGACAAACTCGATGAAAACATAATTGGATTCATAAAAGAGCAGTTTCCTACTAAAGATGAAGGAGTTATATATAAAAATACATTAGATGATAGAAACATTACTATTGATTATGGGGTTCAATGTAACTCTTCAGACATTATTGAAGAAAATGGAAAAAGGGTTTTGCTATCTGACAGGGGGTATATCCCGTTGGGATTTGATGATTATCCGATAAGTAATGTGTATGGATGTAATGAAAATGTATTTCAGCGTTGTGACTTCTTTAAGATAGCTGATGATCTATCCGTTACCGAGTTGTATAAAAAGTTAGAAGAAGGAAATTATGTGGTTGAGGCTGTAAGAAGAAATCAAGGGGAAGACTCTATAGCTGCAACGGACTTTCAATGTAAAATAGGAGATAAAATTCAAATTCACAGAGATGGAAATGTAGAAAGGGAACTGGAAGTTATTGCACAAATGAGTGTTATATCAACAGAATATGAAGTTCCTAATGTTACGACAGGTGTAGCAAATGTAGGCGGAGATGCTCCCCTCTTCTATATTTCAGAAAATGTATTTAAAGAAATATATGAAAACCCTTCTTTGATGAGTTTTTCATTTAATGTAGATGAAAATGAACTACTGTCAACTACGGAACAAATAGAAACGCTTGTAGAGCAATCGGAAGGAAAACTTGGTTGTAGTTCAATTGTAATGCTTAAAGATAGTATGAATGGACTAAAGAATACCGTATATATTATTGGCGGTTTTATTAGCGTTATTTTAGGGCTTGCAGGATTTATTAATTTCGTTAATTTAATGATTACGAATATTATTAACCGAAAAAGAGAGTATGCTATTATGCAGAGTATTGGAATGACAACCAAACAGTTAATAAGCATGATTGTCAATGAAGGCTTAATTTATGCTTTATCTTCATCGGTTTTAGGAATTTTGTTGTCGATTCTATTAGGTACAACATTGATAAAAATAATTTGCGGTGCGATATGGTTTACAACATACAAATTATTTGTATGGCCGGCTATCATAGTATCTTTATTGACGATAGTTCTTTCGGAAGTAATTCCTCGTATTATTTTTAAAGCTTTTAATAAAGAAAGTATTGTGGAAAAGATAAGAAAAGATGCTTGATTTTAATTTGTCAAAAAGGCAATTAAAAAATATATTGTAGGAAGGGAGGTATAGTAATATGGAAAAAAAGTTACAAGAAAAGGAATTCGATATTGAAGTACAGTACTGTGATCCTGATGATTGTTTGAGTGATTGTCTTGTAGGTACAAATAACTGTACAGCAGTAGCGCTTGGTATCTGGTAAATCACGAAAGGAGGATACGAAAATGCAGGAAATTGAAAAGAGAATTCAAGAAGAAGCATTTGACATTGAAGTACAGTATTGCGATCCAGACGACTGTTTGCGGGATTGTCTTGTAGGTACAAATAACTGTACAGCAGTGGCACTTGGTATCTGGTAAATTACAAAAGGAGGATAAGAAAATGCAGGAAATTGAAAAGAGAATTCAAGAAGAGTCATTTGATATTGAGGTACAGTACTGTGATCCGGATGACTGTTTGCGGGATTGTCTTGTAGGCACAAATAACTGTACAGCAGTAGCACTTGGTATTTGGTAAATTACAAAAGGAAGATAAGAAAAATGAAAGAAATTGAGAAAAAAATTCAGAAAAAAGCATTTGAGATAGAAGTGCAGTATTGTGATCCAGATGATTGTTTGCAGGACTGTATCGAAAGTGGATACAATAATTGTACAGCAGTAGTAATTGGCTGGTGGTAAACTTGCGAATACAGACAAAGGCAATTTAGACAAAGGCACTAGGTAAGAATAAGATTTTCTGTTATCTAGTGCCTTTTAATGTGAGGGAGAGAAACTATGTATCCATTTCTGGTTGAAAATATGGCAGATGAGGAAGCCTATATACAAAATTTAAACATTGAGGTAAATTCCAAAGAAGTTTGCTATTTTATGTGTGGGGAAAATTTTGGACGGATACTTTTTGAAATCTTTTGCGGATATAAAAAACCGAAAACAGGAGAGATATTTGTATGTAATAAAGACTGGCTTGATTTGGACGAAAATAGTCGTTCTCTTTTAAACAGGCGCTTGTTTGGAATAGCGGCAGAAGAGTTTCCGCTGATTGAATTTATGACGGTTGAAGAAAACATTTCTATGCCAAGTCTGTTAGATGGAGATAAATCCAATATAGAGGAATGGGTTAAGGCTTTTGACATAGGCCACTTATTACAAAAATATCCTTCGGATCTTAATCATAGAGAAAAAATGAGATGTATCTGTGCGCGTGCCTTTTCTGGAGGCAGAAAGGTTGTTGTGATATTCGATTTATTCAAAAGAATGCAAGAGCAAAGCAAGGCGGAACTTGCAATACTTACTTATCATGCAGCAAAAAGTTTGGGAATATCTGCTCTTTACATAAGTGAAGATTTAGACGAAAATTATGGCGCTTATGATCTTATATACAAATACCGACCTGAGAAAAAGGAATTTTCTATTATTGATTATCGTGCATGAATGGAGCTGTAGAAATGGAATGTGATAGAGAATGTAGACTGCTGTTAAATGATTTGAACGGTATTCTTTCTGAACAATGTTTGGAACAAAGAGTTAGGTGCAGGTATTTGAATGATCCGGTGCAAGAGTTGGCAGGGTGTATCAATCAACTGCTGGATATTTGTGAGAGGGCAGTAACAAGGATACTGGATATAGAAAATGATTATCGTACTATGCGGGCGGAACTGCAGAGCAATATCCGAAATCCGCTAAGCTGCATAAAAACAAGTTGCTTTCTAATCAATTCACTTGCAGAAAAAAATATCCAGTCTGAAAAGCTCCGAGAGTATCTTCAAATTATAGAAAAGGCAGCGGAGGATATAGAGAGTGCATTAAAATAACTGATAATTGAAGAAATGCTGGACGAGGATTTTTCGTCCAGTATTTCTTTCTGGAATGAGAAAATAAGGACTCCTCCCGCAAAGAGCGCGGGTCCCTCCTCATGGCAATGTCCCTCCTCATGAAAAGGAAGTGGTCATAAGGACTCCTCCCGCAAAGAGCGCGGGTCCCTCCTCATGACAATTGACAAACTACCCCGGTATGTGTAAAATAAATGTATTGTGAAAAAATATGAAAAATGAAGAGGCGAAGACATGGCAGAAGTATACAACCACAAAGTGGTAGAGAAAAAGTGGCAGAAAGTCTGGGATGATGAAAAGGCTTTTGCTGCAACCAATGATTATTCCAAACCGAAATATTATGCGTTGGTTGAATTCCCATATCCATCTGGACAGGGACTTCACGTTGGTCATCCGAGACCATATACAGCATTGGATATTGTAGCCCGTAAGAGAAGAATGCAGGGATATAATGTATTATATCCGATGGGATGGGATGCATTTGGACTTCCGACAGAAAACTATGCAATTAAAAATAAAATCCATCCAAAAATCGTAACCGAAAATAATGTAAAGCATTTTAAGGATCAGTTACATTCTCTGGGATATTCTTTTGACTGGGATCGTGAGATTAATACAACAGATCCAAAGTACTATAAATGGACTCAGTGGATTTTCCTGAAATTGTTCAAGGCCGGTCTTGCATACAAAAAAGAGATGCCGATCAACTGGTGTACTTCCTGTAAGGTAGGTCTTGCAAACGAGGAAGTTGTAAACGGTGTATGTGAGCGGTGTGGCGCTCCGGTTGTCCGCAAGGTAAAGAGCGAGTGGATGTTAAAGATCACAGATTATGCGGATAAGCTGATCGAAGGACTGAATGATGTAGACTACATTGAACGTGTCAAGGTTTCACAGAAAAACTGGATCGGTCGTTCTACAGGTGCCGAGGTTGATTTTCAGATCAAAGATACAGAAGACAAGCTGCGTATTTACACCACACGCTGCGATACATTGTTTGGTGTTACCTATATGGTTGTTTCACCAGAGCATCCATATCTGGATAAGTACAAGGATCAGATTAAAAACTGGGAGGAAATCGTTGCATACCGCGAGCAGGCTTCCAGAAAGTCTGATTTTGAGCGGGCGGAGCTTGCAAAAGACAAGACTGGTGTGGCAATTGACGGTCTGACTGCAATCAATCCGGTCAACGGAAAAGAAGTTCCGATCTGGGTATCTGATTATGTACTGATGAGCTATGGTACCGGTGCTATCATGGCAGTTCCGGCACATGATGAGAGAGACTGGGAGTTTGCAAAGAAATTTCATCTTCCGATCATTCAGGTAGTTGCAAAGAACGGAGAAGAAGTGGATGTCAATGAGGCTGCTTTTACCGATGTAGCGACGGGTGTGCTGATCAACTCCGACTTCTTAAACGGCCTGGAAGTAAAAGATGCAAAGGAAAAGATGATCAAATTCCTGGAAGAAAAAGGAATTGGTCAGGCAAAGACAAATTATAAATTAAGAGACTGGGTATTCTCCCGTCAGCGTTACTGGGGGGAGCCGATTCCGATTGTTCACTGCGATAAATGTGGTTATGTGCCGATCGATGAGAGCGAGCTGCCGCTGCTTCTTCCGGAAGTAGAAAGTTATATGCCGACAGACAACGGAGAATCTCCGCTTGCAGCAATGACCGACTGGGTAAATACAACCTGTCCATGCTGTGGTGGTCCTGCAAAGCGTGAGACCGATACAATGCCGCAGTGGGCCGGATCTTCCTGGTATTTCCTGCGTTATACCGATCCGCACAATGACAAGGCACTGGCAAGTCCGGAAGCACTTAAATACTGGCTGCCGGTCGACTGGTACAATGGCGGTATGGAGCACACGACCCTGCATCTGCTGTATTCCAGATTCTGGCATAAATTCCTGTATGATCAGGGCGTTGTTCCGACTCCGGAACCATACCAGAAGCGTACTTCCCATGGCATGATTCTCGGTGAAAACGGAGAGAAGATGTCAAAGTCCAGAGGAAATGTAGTCAATCCAGACGATATTGTGCAGGAGTATGGTGCAGATACCCTGCGTACGTATGAAATGTTCATCGGAGCATTTGATCTGGCTGCATCCTGGTCGGAAGATGGAGTAAAGGGATGCCGCAGATTCTTAGACCGTGTCTGGAAATTGCAGGATCTTATGACTGATGAGGAGGGATACTCCAAGGATCTTGAGACCAAGATGCATCAGACAATTAAGAAGGTTTCCAATGACTTTGAAAACCTCAAGTACAATACGGCGATTGCTGCCATGATGACACTTTTGAATGATTTTTATAAAAAAGGCTCTATCACCAGGGGAGAGTTAAAGACACTGATCATTCTGCTGAATCCGGTTGCTCCGCATATCACAGAAGAAATGTGGCAGATTATCGGATGCGAGGGAAGAGTATATCAGCAGACATGGCCGGAGTTCGATGAGGCAAAGACGGTGGAATCTTCCGTGGAGATTGCCGTTCAGATCAATGGTAAGGTAAAGGGAACGCTTGGTATCCAGAAAGATGATCCGAAGGATCAGGTAATTGCAAAGGCAAAAGAAGTCATTGCAGATAAACTGACCGGAAATATTGTCAAAGAGATTTATGTACCGGGAAGACTGGTAAACATTGTAATGAAATAAAATGTTTCTTGTCTGCCAGAAAACAGCAGACAGAAGATTTCTAAGGGAAAGGCACCCTGCGCAAAAGGCGCAGGGTGTTTTGCATAATAAAAAGGAAAAACACAGATACTGTAAAAAAGGAGGTCTTTGATGTGAAACTTTCATATCTTTCTTATTTTTTTACATATGAAACCCATATTCCGGATGGCATTGGATTTGCGTTGTTCGGTCCATGGCATCTGTTGTGGCTCTCGATTATTTTTGCCATATGCGTCAGATATGTATGGATTTATAAAAAAGGGGATGAAAGAAAAAAACGCCGGATGGATGGTCTGACGGCATGTTCCCTTGTGGTGTGGATTGTTGTGAGAGCAATTTATATTGCCGTGATCCATGAAGCGTTTTTATATGAACTCCCGTTTCATCTGTGCAGCATGGCTGGAATTTTGTGTGTCGTTCATTGTCTGACGAAATGGAAATGGCTGGGGCAGGTGCTGTATACCATCTGTCTCCCGGGAACAGTGCTGGCACTTTTATTTCCAAACTGGAACTTTTATCCGGTCATTCATTTCATTACACTGGAAGGCTTTTTGTTTCATATGGGAATTGTACTGTATGTGGCAGGAAAACTTGCATCCCATGAAATCCGACCGGATTTTGCAAAACTCTGGCAGGTGGTGTTATTTCTGACTGCGGTTGTGATACCGATTTACTGGTTTGATAAAAGATATGATGTGAATTATATGTTTGTGAACTGGCCATCCGCCGGATCTCCGCTTGTCTGGCTGGCAGACAGGATGGGAAATCCGGGGTATCTTATTGGCTATGCGGCACTTGTATTTCTGTGCATGCTTTTGATGGATGCGGGCTATCTTATAGTTGCCGGAAGGAAAAACTAAAAGTTATTTTTTTAACACATGAGGAGGCAGGGACGGGTCGCTGCCACGCAATTTCTGCATGCCACGCTGAATGGCATCTTTGGAATCTTTCCAGCTGGCATCTTTGTTTTTGTAATCATATTTTTCAATAAACCATGCAACGTCTTCATAGACGCGGTGGAAATTTTCCTTCATCAGAGGAAGGACGGTGGCATAGAATTCTTTTTTCTCTTCACCGGAAAGCTGTTCGTCGGCACCTTCGCAGAGAACTTTAAAGTGATCGAGGCAGAATCCTTTGGTATTTGCCACCTGTGCACGGAAATCCACATCTTTTTTGTACATGGAAAAGAAGGTTTTCATGTAAGCCTGAAAGGTATTTTTTACACTGTTACAGATGAAACAGGTGGATTCCCGCCGGTTGATCCACTCGACAATGGAATTGGAAGAACCATCTGTTTTTTTGCCGAACAGACTGCTGCGTTTTGCAGCAGCGTCCGGACGGAAGGTTTTCCAGACATGATCCATTTCCTCTTCGTGACGTTTCATCAGTGTTTTTAAAATCCAGGCATTGCCGAGCGAATTTCCATAATCAAACATTTTTTTGAAATGTGCGCGGCAGAATCCTTCCCGGTCTGTCATGTCGCGGATATCGGCTTCCATGTAGGAGGCACCATGTCCGAGGACGAAATCCATCATGTGTTCTTCGGTTTTTTGTTCGATATAGCAGAACGGACATTCTCCGGCATTTGCCATGGCATCTGAAATTGGGATGGTGTGAAGCTGTTCTTTCATAGTGTTTCCTCCGGTCTGTAAGTACGGTAAAAGTCAATAAAGGTCTGTAAGGATTTGGATGGCTTTAAGTTTTCCTTGTATGCAAAGCCGATTTCCCGTTTGTGGATCGGGATGCCGAGCGGAATTTCCACGAGAGATCCCTCTTGGAGTTCCTTTGTGACAAAACTTTTGATGACACAGGCAACGCCGACACCGATCTTTGCGAAATCAATTAACAGATCCATGTTCGAGATATCAATGGATTCCGCTACGGAAATATGATTGTCCTGCAGATAATCGTCAATATACTGCCGCGTCATGTTATGCTTATCCAAAAGCATAAGTGTGGAATTGCCAAGGATGGAATCTCTGGTAATTCCTCTTTTTTTCAGATTTGAGAGATAGTCCGGATTGGCTACAAAAATGTCTTCAATGTTGTCCAGATAGTAAAAATTGATGTTTTTGAGATTATCCGGCTTTCCAATCAGACCGATGTCAATTTTATTTTCATCCAGCAGATCAAGCGTTTCGTTGGTCGACTGACAGTTGATGGAAATACTGATATGCGGATTCTGCCGTATGAATTCTTTCAGATAGGGCAGAAGCACAAATTTGCAGAGTGTGGAACTGACACCGATCTGCAGGTGACCGACACCAAGATCGATGGAGCGTTTTAATTTGTCTTCCCCAAGTGTCAGTGTTTCAAAGGCTTCCTTTACATGTCCATAAAGTAACTGGCCCTCGTCCGTCAGTACAACGCCGCGGGAACTGCGGGAAAACAGTTTGCATCCTAAATTTTCTTCCAGTTTCTGAATGGATTTGCTGATGGCAGGCTGGCTGATGTAGAGTTCTTTGGCTGCCTTGGAAATAT
>ERZ1027150.2236-NODE-2236-length-10395-cov-5.964990_pt1 | contig 10395 bp, 9 predicted proteins | sample MGYA00519276_ERZ1027150 | MGnify/ENA primary metagenome ERZ1027150 (study PRJEB26926, sample SAMN06164860) | human gut metagenome | biome: ENVO:00009003; feature: ENVO:2100002; material: ENVO:00002003 | host: Homo sapiens | place: USA | collected 2012 ... | reverse complement strand
CGAGATTAGCTGCAGTCTCGTGGGCTCGGAGATGTGTATAAGAGACAGTTTCAATTCAATGGAAATTGAAATTAATACAGAAATAGTATCAGAAATGTTTGAGCATCCAGATGATTTCAGTATATATGTATCGCAAAATGACAGAGATAAAGAGGATTATCTTAATAATTTGCAAAAATTATTTGATGTTCCAGTAAATAAGATTACGCATGAAAATAGAATAGCATTAACAGCTGAATATTTTAAGAGATGGTATAGAGGGCTTCCACAAATAAGCAGAAACATGACAGAGCCTTCTTATGAATATCTAAAAGATGACACTGATTTCAAGAAAATCAGAAAATTAAAAAAAGTAATTCAAAAAGTAGAAAGCAATCCTTATGAAATGTTGTTCGACAGCATTCCTAATATTTCCGAGTCAGATAATTTGAATGATACATTTTATTGGATAAAGGAAAGTAAAAAACTATTTGATGGATATTTTGATTGGATGGTAAAAAATATAGTAAATGTGATTTATCAGCTTATAGCTCCAAATAGTAAAGATGATTTGTATCATATTCTTAAAGAATGGTATGAAAAGCAAAGTACACAATTAAAACAAGGATTGTTTGATGGTAAAGTTACACAATTTGTATCATGTTTAAGAAACATTAATTCATATGATGATCATGAAATTGCAGAAAAGATTGCAAAGGTTGTTACAGATGTTTATGTTGAAGATTGGAATGATAAGTCAATATATGACTTTAAAGAGAAACTTGAAGTTATATTACAAGACATTTCTCAGATTAAGGATAACAGCATATCAATAGGAAATTATAAGTTGAAATTTATTGGTCATGATAATACTCCTATTGAATTGTATTATAATCCTGTGGGAGAAGAAAAAGGCACAATTTTCAGAAATATTGTTGAGGACACAATTGATCAATTTGAAGATGATTTATCAGTAAATGATAGAGTTGCAATATTGCTTGAAATGATAGAAAAGATGATAAAGTAGGATTAAGTATGGTAAGTGAATATATATACTTGGATAATGCTGCCACGACATTTCCAAAACCAGAAGAAGTATATGTGGCAATGGATAATCTAAATCGGACTGGTGCAGTTAATGCTGGAAGAGGATCATATAAGTTAGCTCAAATAGCAAGTGAATTGTTATATGATACGAAAAATAAAATAGCAAATTTGTGTAATGCACCCAATGCGGCGAAGGTCATATTTACCCCTTCTATAACAATCGCATTGAATCAAATTTTGCAAGGAATACAATTAAAAGATGGTGCCAATATATATCTTTCTCCATATGAGCATAATGCTGTAGCTAGGACGATAGAACTTATTACAGAAGAGTCAACTTATAATGTGTATGAATTACCAATGGATGATAATACATATGAAATAAATCTAGATAAAACGCAAAGTATGTTTGCAATTCATGAGCCTAGTTTAGTATGCTGTACTCACATAAGTAATGTTACAGGATATATTTTGCCGGTGGAGACAATCTTTGATATGTCTAAAAAATATAATTCAATAAATGTGTTAGATACCGCTCAATCAGCAGGTTTAATATCAATTGATTTAAATGTTATTAAAGCAGATTTTGTTGCATTTGCTGGTCATAAAACACTTTATGGACCATTTGGAATAGGTGGTTTTATAGATGTAAATGGAATTGAATTGAGAGAAGTAATTGTTGGGGGGACAGGAAGTGATTCACTAAACTTGTATATGCCAGAAAATTCACCAGAAAAGTATGAATCTTCAAGTCAAAATATTGTTGCTATTGCAGGTTTAAATGCAGCTCTTGATTTATTGGATAAGAATGGTGTTCATTACAAAAAAGAAAAAGAATTGACCGATTATCTAGTAGATAATTTATCGAATGTAGAAGGAGTGAAACTATATATTCCTTCAGATAGAGAAAAGCATGTTTCTATAGTCTCATTTAATGTAGATGGATATAAGGCAGATGATGTCGGTAATATTTTAGATGAAGAATTTAACATCGAGGTAAGGACAGGGTATCATTGTGCACCTTTTATTCATAAACATTTAAATGATATAGATTCATTAGGGACTGTCAGGGTAGGAATTGGAATTTTTAATTCAAAAGAAGATATAGACAAACTTGTTGAATGTATTACAGAAATTACTGAGTATTAATCATGGAGAATCATCATGAGTTTTTTAAAATTAGATTTAAAAACAGAATATAGAAATCAGCATATTGATGTATTAAATGAATTTTATTTGCCTTTATTTGAAGAGTCAAAGTTATATTGTAGAGCTGTTGGTTTTTTCTCATCATCAATTTTTGCAAGATATGCAATTGGATTGCACAGTCTCGCGAAGAATAAGGGCAAAATTAAGATTGTGGCATCTCCAGCACTATCAGATGAAGATTTTGAAGCAATAAAGAAGGGATATGAAATTAGAAGTAAGATTATTCATGATGCTATTTTGAGAGAGTTGTACGAACCAAAGAATCTATTTGAAAAACAAAGCCTTAATTTATTGGCTAATTATATAGCAGATGGAACATTGGATTTGAAAATAGCATTGTTGGGCAATAAAAATCATAATTTAGGCATATACCATGAAAAACTTGGGCTATTATATGACGAAGATAATAATATTGTTGCTTTTTCGGGGTCACCAAATGAAAGCCAAATGGCATTAGAATATAATTATGAAACAATAGATGTGTTTTGTTCATGGAAAAATAGTGATAAGGAAAGAGTTAGTGAAAAAGAACAGGCATTTAATTCAATTTGGCAAGGAAATGATGATAAGATAGAGGTATTTGATTTTCCAGATGTAAACGAAGAAATAATAAAGAAATATAAGTATACAAATACGAAAAATGAACTAGATGAAAATGTATACGAGATATTGCCTGAAAACAGTGATTATGAAACAGAAAATGTTCAATTACATCAGACAATTGAAATACCTGAAACAGTTACATTATATGACTATCAAAAGCAAGCTATTAATAATTGGCAGCAACATAATTACATTGGTATATTTGATATGGCTACTGGAACTGGTAAAACATTCACGGGTATAGGGGCATTATGCGAATTATATAAGAATCAGGGAATGGTGTTTGCTGTAATAGTATGTCCATATCAACATTTAGTAGAGCAGTGGGTAGAAGATTTGGAAGTATTTGGTATAAAACCAATAATTGGATATGGTTCACCGCAGTATAAAGGATTTCGTAGAAAATTAAAGAATGCGGTATTTGATTTTAATCTACAGGTAAAAGATTTTGGATGTTTTATATGTACGAAGGATACATTTGCTGATGAAGATGTTCAAAAATCAATTAGCGAAATACATGATAATTGCTTACTATTGGTAGATGAAGCACATAATATTGGAGCGCAAAGTTATTTAAAGTTATTGAATAAGAATATGTACAAGTATCGCCTAGCATTATCAGCTACATTGGATAGATTTAATGATGAGGTGGGAACGCAAATTTTGCATGATTTTTTTGGAGAAAAATGTATTGAATATGATATTGAGAGGGCAATTAATGAAGGTAAGTTGACAAGGTATTATTATTATCCGATAACTGTTGAATTGACTGAAAGTGAATTGGAAAAATATATTTCAATAAGTAAAGAGATATTTAAGCACACTAAAATTGATAAATACGGTAACAGTATTTTAGATGAGAGTGGAAAAATGCTAGCAATTAAAAGAGCTAGAATTGTTGCAGGCGCTAATAATAAAACTCAAATGCTTTTAAGAGAAATTGAACAGTATAAGAATGATAATCATATTTTGATATATTGTGGTGCAACAACTCAAAAAGAAAATGAATATAATGAGGAAGAAATCCGACAGATAGATAATATTTCTAAGCAGTTGTGGAATCAACTTGGAATAAAAACTGCGCAGTTTACAGCTAACGAAAATTCAATGGAGAGAAAACAACTCATAAGAGATTTTGCTGAAGGAGATGTTCTACAGGGATTAGTTGCTATTAAATGTTTAGATGAGGGAGTGAATGTTCCTGCTGTCGATAAGGCATTTATTCTTGCAAGTACAACTAATCCTAAAGAATATATTCAAAGAAGAGGAAGGGTATTAAGGAAATATGAAGGGAAAGAATATTCTGTAATATACGATTTTGTTACATTACCGCGTAGGTTAGCTGATGTTAAATATTTAACAGAAGAAGAAATGAAATATGAAAGAACATTAATAAAAAATGAGTTAACAAGAATAATTGAGTTCTCAAGAATAGCCGAAAACTCTATAGATTCTGTTAATTTAATGATGAAACTTAAAGATGCATATGGACTTTATGAGGAGGAAGATAATGATTGAAAAACAAGAGTTAGATGAAAATGCATTAAAAATGATGAAATTAAAATTGATAGGGATTGAAAGAGAAAATGCAAAGACGAAGGAAATTGATGATAAAACCATGGTAGGGAAAATTCAAAAGATAATTGAGGAAGAGGTGAAGTTAAGTGCTGATTAAATCAATAAAAATACACAATTTCAGAAATTTTCAGGATGTATCTATAGAGTTTAGTACACATGAATTCAAGAATGTAACTGTCATTATGGGAGATAACGGATCAGGAAAGACAACACTTGCACAGGCTTTTCAGTGGGTTTTGTATAATGAAACTCATTTCAAAAAGAAGGGATTATTAAATGCTAAAGTTGCTGATAACCTATTTGAAGGTCAGACTGTGCCTATGAGTGTTACACTTGATATTGAGTATAATCATACAGATTATATTATTAAAAGAAAAGAAGAGTATAAAAGAGTAAGAAATGGCTTAATAGTAGATAAAGCTGAATTTTTGGTTGCCGAAGTTGTAGATGGTAATACAACATATTTACCAGAACATAAAAAGAATTATTTGATAAGAAGAATATTACCTAAAGATTTATCACGATTTTTCTTTTTTGATGGTGAAACAATGGATGATATGGCAGAAGAATTAGATGCAGGAAGTTCGGAAGAGTTCAAAAAGGCAGTTGAAGGAATTGTAGGATTGAAGGCAACACAAAATGCTATACAACATTTAGATGCTAGTAATATTAATATTAACCCCAAACCTATCAATGTTGTGTCTGAGTATGAGAAAAAAATTTCAAAGAACAGCAAGTCTATAAAAGCTTTGAATAATATTAATGTTAAAATGGGAGAAAAGTTATCTAGAAAAGACGAACTTGAGAGAAGAAATAATCAATTAAAGAATCAATATACAGATACACAGAAACAGATTGACGAATTAAATGATATAGTGATTAGAGAAAGCCCTGAGTTTGAAAAGAAGAAAAAATATGAAAAGGTAACTAACGACATCAGAAGGTTAGAATCGACAAAAATTAATCAGATAAAAGATTCTCTCATAAAACCATTTCAAAAAGATTGTTATGGCTTTTTTGCAACTCCTATTTTCAATGAAGTGGGGAAAATTAAAGAGTTAAATGAAGGAATTCATAAGACTATACCAAAGTTAACACGACCTACATTGAAATATATAATTGAGCAGGGAGAATGTATTTGTGGAACAAAGTTTGAGGTTGGAGATCAGATATTCACACATATTACAGATCTTATGAACTATGTTCCGCCTAAAACATTAGGTCAATTATTGGAAGATTATGATAAGCAAAGAAATGTGTTAAAAGCATCCTCTGAGGGATTTTGGAACACATTCGTTACAGCAGTAAAAACAATAAGGGATACAAGTGCTCAGATAGAGGGAATGACTTCTGAGCAAAATGAACTTTTTAATTCATTAAGTAACAACGAGTCAGGGGAAACAGCTAAGAAGAAACTTAATGAGTTAAAACCAGAGTTGGAAAAAATACATAACAACCAAGTTAGGGTAGAAGCCGAATTAGTTAATATTGATAAAGATATTGCCAATCTCATCTCTGATAAAAATAAATATATAAACATAGATGAGAGTTCATCACATGATTTATTACTTCTGGCATATGCAAAACGATTGGTACAGATGCTCAAAGAAGATTATGCCAAGAAAGAAAAGCAAACCAGATATAATCTACAGGTTAAGATTAATGAAATTTTTGCAGACTTATATGATGGAAATATTAAGATTAATGTTGATGAAAAATATAAGATTTATGTGAATGCTGTAGATGATTTATTTCATGGAAGTGATATAGAAAAGAATACAGCTCAAAAATATGCGATTATTTTTGCTTTTATATCAGCTGTTATTGATTTAGCGAAGCACAAAGCTAATGATGTTACAACCGATGAGAAGGATATAGTTGATCTCGATTCAGAGGGTTATCCGCTTGTAATGGATGCACCATTATCAGCATTCGATAAAACGAGAATATTGAATATATGTGACGCATTACCTAGAATAGCTGATCAAGTAATTATTTTCATTAAGGATACAGATGGTGAAATTGCAGAGCAGTATTTAGGAGATAAAGTGGGAAAGAGATATTTGATAAATAAAGACAATAATTTAAATTCTACAATTGAAGCTAGATGAAAGGATAAGTTATGTTTGATAACGAATATATTTTTTATGGTAAACATGCAAATATGGTAAATAAACTCAAGGGAAAGTTAGGTGATACATTACCTGGTTTATTTTCATCTAATTATTTGTTGTATAATATAGCTCCATATATAGGATATCGATATAAGAGAAAGGGTACGATTGATAAGAGTACAGATGTTACTAGCAAAATTCTTAAGGGTGAAATGTTGGAGCATGCGGATGAGTTTACGGTAAATTATCGTTGTTTAATGATGATAATCAATAAGGATATATCAGATAAGGAGAAAATTGATATTGCTTTCAGGTTGGATGATAAAGACAATGAAAGAAAACCTTATGATGATATTTTTAACAGTTATGTATTAGGTGGAATTGAAGTTCTATATGAGGAGATATTTGAAAAAGATTCGCCAGAAGGGATAGATGATTATATCAGGAATTTGTTCCTATTTGTTCAAGATTATTATCAGCGTTCTTATGATAGCAATAGCGAGGATAACGATAGCGTATTTTGACCATCATACTCAAAATGATAAATGAGAGTGTGCATATATGACTGTTAAAAGCAGATAGTGTTGTGGTAGCTTTTTATGTACGTTGATGGTCAATGATTTTGATGTAATTGAACAGAGAATAAAAAGTTAGTTTTAAATAGAGAATATGTGTGAAAATATATATACTCTATTAACTTATTTGAATAAACTATTACCATTCATTCTGATATCATCTTTTCTTAATGTCAGCTTATAATGACATCTTTGAATACGAGGATGCCTTAAGTGCTCCAAATGACTATTGTTCGCCTGAGTATGATATTTCTTTAATGAAAATAGCTATTTCATTTTTTATGGTAATCGTGAGGTAGAATCTGAAGGAAGCTGTAAGTAAATCTCTGGTCTGACGGACAGAAATCACATATAAGGCTAGTAAATCGTTTTCGAAATAACTACACCATTCTCTTGCCTGCAAATTCGATTGGTATAGTTATTTACTAAACGATTTATTAAGCTACGAGAGATAAGTTGGCAAAAGCAACGCAAACATATAAATTTAACCGCCGCCCTGCAGGAAAAGCAAAGCGGCGAAAAATATTTTATAAATCTCTCAACATATTCAGCTTTTTCATAGCTGGTCTTAATGCAAGATATATTATTGAAGCAACTATAACAGCGATAACTGCATTAACAGATGTGGTTATCGCACCTATTTTAGCAAGTGTCTTTGCAAGGTCCTGAGGTACACCGAGAAGGTATGTCTTGTAGAAATATCCGACTACAGGGTCAGCAACAATATTGAATGCCATACCGCATATGCTTGATACAACAGTAGCAACAGCAACATATTTTGCAGAATGTTCCTTGGAAAGATGGAAGAGTTTATGTGCTACAAAACCAACGATAAGACCGATACATAACTTAAGAATAAATGTCTTAGGAGCGCTTGTTACATAGGCTGTTGACAAATCACTTATTGTCATGCCGATTGCTCCGGCAAGACCACCCCATTCGCCACCGATAAGTAAAGCTGCAAGAACGCAGAATACATTACCAAAGTGGAACATGGTTCTTTCTGTTCCAACAGGAATGTCTATCTTTATAAATGTTGCACCAACATAGCAGAGTGCAGCACACAAAGCGGCCTGTGCAATTACCTTTGCGTCTACAGGCTTTCTCTCTTTCTTTGAAAATGTTCTGTATAATCCTGCAATAAGAATAACAATGCCAAGGATTGTTACAAGAAGTGAAAATGCATATGCTTTATTACCTTTTACTATGTATGTGTTGACACATAACACAATACCAATGATAAGAATAACAGCACCAATTAATGCCTGGATTAAACCTGTCTTTTTGTCTTTCATAATTATCTTTTCTCCTTTGATTCATATTTTCAGCAAAGAATAGTACAATTCAGGGCTTATTAAAAGTGCCAGTTTGATAATGTTTTATATGGTCAGATTATGTAAGGGATATGTTTACATTTGCAAAAAATGTGTTACAATGAGGAGTACTATGCAGGAGGTAATGCAGTATATGAAGATTATGTTTGCATCTTTAGGTTGTGATAAAAACCTTGTAGATACAGAGAATATGCTTGGAATCCTTAACGATAAGGGTTTTGAGTTTACAGATGATGAAACACAGGCAGATGTTATTGTTGTCAATACATGCTGTTTTATTGGTGATGCCAAGCAGGAGAGTATCAACACGATACTTGAGATGGCACAGCACAAGGAAGATGCTGTGTGTAAGGCACTTATTGTTACAGGATGCCTTGCTCACAGATATAAGGATGACATTATCAAAGAGATTCCGGAGGTTGATGCATTTTTAGGAACAACTTCTTATGACAAGATTGCGGAGGTTGTTACTTCAGTGCTTGAAGGTAAGGGCTTTAATGTCGTTGATGATGCCAACAGACTTCCTATTGTTAAAGAAAAGAGAATTATTACTACGCCGGGATATTTTGAGTACCTTAAGATAGCGGAAGGATGCGATAAGCATTGTACATACTGCATAATTCCTAAGGTTCGTGGTAATTTCAGAAGCTATCCTGTTGAGTATCTTGTGGAGCAGGCAAAGCACCTTGTACACAATGGAGCAAAAGAGCTTATACTTGTAGCACAGGAGACAACTCTTTATGGAACAGACCTTTACGGAAAGAAATCACTTCCAATGCTTATACATGAGCTTGCCAAGATTGAAGACCTCAAATGGATAAGAATTCAGTACTGTTATCCGGAAGAGATTAATGATGAGTTTATCGAGGCTATTAAGAATGAGCCTAAAGTCTGTCATTATCTTGATATGCCAATCCAGCATGCAAGTGATAATGTATTAAAGCGCATGGGAAGAAAGACAGATAAGCAGGAGCTTCTTGATATTGTTGCGAAGCTGAGAAAAGAGATTCCGGACATTGCATTAAGAACAACTCTTATTGCTGGCTTCCCGGGAGAGACACAGGCTGACCATGAAGAGGTTATGGAATTTATTGATGAAGTTGAGTTCGACAGACTTGGAGTATTCACTTATTCAAGGGAAGAGGATACCCCGGCTGCAACAATGCCGGACCAGATTGACCAGGATATAATGGATACGTGGAGAGACGAGCTTATGGCTCTGCAGCAGGAAATATCCATTGACAAGTCAGCACAGATGGTTGGAAAGACTATTGATGTTATGGTTGAAGGCTATATTGCAGAGGACAATACTTATGTCGGACGTTCGTACAAGGATGCACCTAATGTTGATGGAATGGTGTTCTTTGAATGTGACAGGGAACTTATGTCAGGAGATTTCGTATCTGTAAAGATTACCGGTTCAACTGAATATGATTTAATGGGAATAATGGAGGAAAATGTTTAAATGAATTTACCTAACAAACTTACAATTGCAAGAGTTATTATGATTCCTTTGTTTCTGATATGTCTGTATCTTAACATTGGATGTGGCAAATATATTGCAGTAGGAATATTTATTCTTGCAAGCTTAACAGACCTTTTAGATGGTAAGATTGCAAGAAAGTATAATCTTGTTACTAACTTCGGAAAATTTATGGATCCACTTGCAGATAAGCTTTTAGTATGCTCTGCACTTATTGCACTTGTTGACCTTAACAGAATTGCAGCATGGATTGTTATTATTATAATTGCAAGAGAATTTATTATTAGCGGATTCAGACTTGTTGCATCAGATAATGGCGTTGTTATTGCTGCAAGCTACTGGGGCAAGTTCAAGACAGCATTTCAGATGATTACAATTATTATGCTTGTTCTTAATCTTAATGTACCATTTATGAATATTATTAATACCTGTCTCTTATACACATCTCCGAGCCCACGAGACTGCAGCTAATC
>ERZ1027150.2231-NODE-2231-length-10421-cov-5.265387_pt1 | contig 10421 bp, 3 predicted proteins | sample MGYA00519276_ERZ1027150 | MGnify/ENA primary metagenome ERZ1027150 (study PRJEB26926, sample SAMN06164860) | human gut metagenome | biome: ENVO:00009003; feature: ENVO:2100002; material: ENVO:00002003 | host: Homo sapiens | place: USA | collected 2012 ... | reverse complement strand
CAGATGTGTATAAGAGACAGTTTCATGGGCGTCTTCCCGCTCATGACCGATGCCGGCACCTTTATTTCCAACGGTGCAGAGCGTGCGATCGTCTCTCAGCTGGTCCGTTCCCCCGGTGTTTTCTATGGCTCCAGCAAGGATCGTACCGGCAAGGACCTGTTTACCGCCACCATGAACCCCAACCGCGGCGCATGGCTGGAGTATGAGACGGATTCCTCCGATGTGTACTATGTCCGCATCGATAAGAACCGCAAGCTGCCGGTCACCACGCTGCTGCGTGCCTTGGGCCTGTCCACCGACGAGCAGATCAAGCAGTTCTTCGGCGACTCTGAGCCGAAGATCAACGCCTCTCTCGAGAAGGACATCACCCACAACACCGAGGAAGGCCTGCTGGAGGTTTACCGCAAGCTGCGCCCCGGTGAGCCCCCGACGGTCGAGAACTCCCGCGCCCATCTGAACAACCTGTTCTTCGACCCGCGCCGCTACGACCTGGCTCGTTTCGGCCGCTACAAGATGAACAACAAGCTCAGCCTGACCCGCCGCATTGCCGGCTACAAGGCTGCTGAGGATATCATCGCCCCCCTGACCGGCGAGCTGCTGGCCGCCAAGGGCGAGAAGATCAACATGGCCAAGGCTGAGGAAATCGACAACGCAGGTGTCACCCGCGTCGTCATCCTGGTCGAGAAGAAGGGCGAGGAGCCGCGTCCGTTCATCGTCATTTCCAACGGCTGCGTCAACGCCCAGAATTTCTTCAGTTTTGACGTTGAGGCCGAGGCCGGTGTCAACGAGCGTGCCAACTTCGCCGAGATCCGTAAGATCCTCGACACCACCTCCGACGTGGAAGAGCAGAAGGAACTGCTGCGCCAGAACCACGATGTTCTGATCAGCCGCACCGTCACCGTCGATGACATCTTCGCTTCCGTCAACTACCTGCTGGGCCTGGATCACGGCATCGGCACCACCGATGATATCGACCACCTGGGCAACCGCCGCGTCCGCAGCGTCGGTGAGCTGCTGCAGAACCAGTTCCGCATCGGCTTCTCCCGCTTGGAGCGCGTGATCCGCGAGCGCATGACGCTGCAGGGTCAGGATATGGAATCCCTTACACCGCATTCTCTCATCAATATCCGTCCGGTCGTTGCAGCAATCAAGGAGTTCTTCGGTTCTTCTCCGCTGTCCCAGTTCATGGACCAGACGAACCCGCTGGCAGAGCTGACGCATAAACGCCGTCTCTCCGCTTTGGGCCCGGGCGGTCTTTCCCGTGACCGTGCGAGCTTCGAGGTTCGAGACGTTCACTACACGCACTACGGCCGCATGTGCCCGATCGAATCCCCGGAAGGTCAGAACATCGGTCTGATCTCCTACCTTGCAACGTTCGCAAGAATCAATCACTACGGCTTCATTGAGGCGCCGTACAGAAAGATTGATAAGGCGACGGGCAAGGTCACGGACGAAGTCGTTTACATGACGGCGGACGTGGAAGACGAGTTCATCGTTGCGCAGGCAAACGAAAAGCTGAATGAAGACAACACCTTTGCAAACGACAGCGTTCTCGCACGTTTCAAGGGCGAGTTCATTCAGGTTGAGCCGACCCGCGTCGATTACATGGATATTTCCCCGCGTATGGTCTTCTCCGTTGCAACGGCGATGATCCCGTTCCTCGAAAACGATGACGCGAACCGTGCTCTGATGGGCGCGAACATGCAGCGTCAGGCAGTTCCGCTGCTCCGCACCGAGTCTCCGATCGTCGGTACCGGCATGGAGTATAAAGCAGGCGTTGACTCCGGCGTCTGCGTCCTGTGCGAACGCGCAGGTGTCGTTAAGAGCGTCAGCGCAGACCTCATTCGCGTGACAACCGATAACGGCGATATCGACGACTATGTCGTCACAAAGTTCATGCGTTCCAACCAGAGCACCTGCATCAACCAGGTCCCGATCGTCAACCGCGGCGACCGCGTTGAAGTGGGCGATGTTCTGGCGGACGGACCGGCCATTAAGAACGGCGAGATTGCGCTCGGCAAGAACGCGCTCATCGGCTTCATGACCTGGGAAGGCTACAACTACGAGGACGCCGTCCTGCTGAACGAGAAAATCGTGCGCGACGACGTTTATACCTCCATCCATATCGAAGAGTATGAGATGGAAGCCAGAGATACAAAGCTCGGTGCGGAAGAGATTACCCGCGACATCCCGAACGTCAACGAAGATCTGCTGCGCGACCTTGATGACCGCGGCATCATTCGTGTGGGTGCGGAGGTTCACGCCGGCGACATTCTGGTCGGTAAGGTCACGCCGAAGGGCGAAACCGAGCTGACCGCCGAAGAGCGCCTGCTGCGCGCCATCTTCGGTGAAAAGGCCCGCGAGGTTCGCGATACGTCCCTCCGTGTTCCGCACGGCGAGTACGGCACCATTGTGGACGTTAAGGTCTTCACGAGAGACAACTGCGATGAGCTGAGCCCCGGCGTCAACAAGGTCGTGCGCTGCTATATCGCACAGAAGAGAAAGATCTCCGTCGGCGATAAGATGGCCGGTCGCCACGGTAACAAGGGTGTTGTTTCCCGCATTTTGCCGATGGAAGAGATGCCGTTCCTGCCGGACGGTACACCGCTTGACATCGTTCTGAACCCGTTGGGCGTTCCGTCCCGTATGAATATCGGACAGGTTCTCGAGGTTCACCTCGGCATGGCGGCAAACGCACTCGGCTGGAAGATTATGACCCCGGTATTCGACGGCGCACACGAAGCGGATATCCGCGAGTGCTTCCGCATGGCGGGCATGAGTGAGGACGGCAAGTTCCGTCTGCGTGACGGTCGTACCGGCGAGTATTTCGATAACCCGGTTACCGTTGGCTACATGTACTACCTCAAGCTCCATCATCTTGTTGACGATAAGATTCACGCCCGTTCCACCGGCCCGTATGCCCTCGTTACCCAGCAGCCTTTGGGCGGCAAGGCGCAGTTCGGCGGCCAGCGCTTCGGCGAAATGGAAGTTTGGGCATTGGAGGCTTACGGTGCGGCTTACACCCTGCAGGAGATTCTGACGGTGAAGTCCGACGACGTTGTGGGCCGTGTAAAGACCTACGAAGCCATCGTTAAGGGCCAGAACGTGCCGAAGCCGGGCATTCCGGAATCCTTCCGCGTTCTTATCAAGGAACTGCAGGCACTCGGCCTCGACATCAAGGTTCTGGATAAGGACAACGAGGAGATTGACCTGCGCCAGAGCTTCGACGATGACGATGATGTGGGTCTCACCCCGGGCGATCAGGTCTTTGATGAAGAAAACGTCGCAACGGACGGCGATTTCGACGGCTATTCCATCGAGAACGAAGACGGGGAAGAGGACGACTTCTTCTCTACCGGCGACGATGATGAGTTTGAAGGCTCCGATAACGATTTGTTTGACGGCATCGACGACGAGTTCTAATTTCGGGTGAAAGGAAAGGATCGCATATATGGAGTTTAACGTTTTTGAATCAATAAAGATCGGCCTTGCATCGCCCGAGCAGATTCGCTCCTGGTCGTACGGTGAGGTCACGAAGCCCGAGACCATCAACTACCGTACATTGAAGCCGGAGCGCGACGGCCTTTACTGCGAGCGCATTTTCGGACCGACAAAGGACTGGGAGTGCCATTGCGGCAAGTATAAGCGCATCCGCTTTAAGGGCAAGATCTGCGAGCGCTGCGGCGTTGAAGTGACGCGCAGCAAGGTTCGCCGTGAGCGCATGGGTCACATTGAGCTTGCAGCGCCGGTTTCGCACATCTGGTACTTTAAGGGCATCCCGTCCCGCATGGGTCTGATTCTTGACCTTTCCCCGCGCGTACTGGAAAAGGTTCTGTATTTCGCACTTTACATCGTTACGGATCCGGGTTCCGTCCGTGAGCTCTCTAAGATGCAGACGCTCACCGAAAAGGAATACCGCGACATGCGTGAAAAATATGAGGACGACTTCGAGGCGTCCATGGGCGCTGAAGCTGTGAAGAAGCTGCTTGAGGATATCGACTGCGAAAAGCTCAGCGAGGAGCTCAAAAAAGACCTCGAAACCGCGCAGGGACAGAAGCGCGTGCACATTCTCAAGCGCCTTGAGGTTGTGGAATCCTTCCGCATCTCCGGCAACCGCCCGGAGTGGATGATCCTCGATGCCGTGCCGGTTATCCCGCCGGATATCCGTCCGCTCGTACAGTTGGACGGCGGCCGCTTTGCAACGAGTGACCTGAACGATCTGTACAGACGTGTTATCAACAGAAACAACCGTCTGAAGAGACTCATCGAGCTCGGCGCGCCGGACATCATCGTGCGCAACGAGAAGCGTATGCTGCAGGAAGCTGTCGATGCCCTCATCGACAACGGCCGCCGCGGCAGACCGGTCACCGGCCCGAACAACCGCCCGCTCAAGTCCCTTTCCGATATGCTGAAGGGCAAGCAGGGCCGCTTCCGTCAGAACCTGCTCGGTAAGCGTGTTGACTATTCCGGCCGTTCCGTTATCGTTGTTGGCCCGGAGCTGAAAATGTACCAGTGCGGCCTGCCGAAGGAAATGGCACTGGAGCTCTTTAAGCCGTTTGTTATGAAGCGCCTTGTCGAGATCGGTGCCGCCGGCAACATCAAGGCTGCAAGAAAGGCCGTAGAGCGCGCGAAGAGCGAGGTTTGGGACGCACTGGAGATTGTCATCAAGAACCACCCGGTCATGCTGAACCGTGCACCTACGCTGCACCGCCTGGGCATTCAGGCGTTTGAGCCGGTCCTCGTTGAGGGCCGCGCCATTAAGCTGCATCCGCTCGTCTGCACCGCGTTCAACGCAGACTTCGACGGCGACCAGATGGCTGTGCATGTGCCGCTTTCCGCAGAAGCACAGGCAGAGGCACGCTTCCTCATGCTGGCTGCAAACAACCTCTTAAAGCCTTCCGACGGCAGCCCTGTTGCGGTCCCGTCGCAGGATATGGTTCTCGGTTCTTATTACCTTACGCTCGATAAGGACGGAGAGACCGGTGAAGGCAAGGTATTCCGCAACATGGACGAAGCGTTCATGGCGTATGACGCAAAATATATCACGCTGCACTCCAAGATCAAGGTCAGAAGAACCGTGGAGTACAACGGCCAGACATATACGGGCCTTGTCGATACGACGATGGGCCGCATGATCTTCAACCGCCCGATCCCGCAGGATCTCGGCTTTGTTGACCGCACCGACCCGGAGAATATCCTCAAGTTTGAGGTCGATTTCCTCGTCGGCAAGAAGCAGCTCGGCAAGATCATCGACAAGTGCATCAAAAAGCACGGCACGGCGATCACAAGCGAAATGCTCGATGCCATTAAGGCACAGGGCTACAAGTATTCCACCATCGGCGCAATCACCGTTGCTGTCTGCGATGCGACTATTCCGCCGCAGAAGCAGGAGATTCTTGCAAAGGCAGAGGCAGAGATCAGCGAGATTACCGCAGATTTCCGCGACGGCTTCCTCTCCGACGGCGAGCGTTACAGCGCGGTTCTGAAGACCTGGGAAAAGGCGACGAACGACGTTACGAAAGCCCTGCAGGACGGCCTTGACCGTTACAACCCGATCTTCATGATGGCAGACTCCGGCGCCCGTGGTTCTATGAACCAGATCCGTCAGCTGGCCGGCATGCGCGGTCTGATCGCGAATACGTCCGGTAAGACGATCGAAATTCCGATCAAGGCGAACTACCGTGAAGGCCTGAACATTTTGGAATACTTCATTTCCTCCCGTGGTGCTCGTAAGGGTCTTGCCGATACGGCTCTGAGAACGGCTGACTCCGGTTATCTGACCAGACGTCTGGTTGACGTTTCTCAGGATGTTATCGTTCGTCAGGATGACTGCGGTACGACCGAGGGTCTGGAAGTGTTCGAAATCAAATCCGGTAACGAGTCCATTGAGCCGCTTAAGGAGCGTATTGTGGGCCGCTACCTGCTTGACGATTACTGCGACGAGAATGGCAACGTGCTCGTTTCTAAGGATAAGATGATTGGCGACGCCGAAGCTGACCTCATCATCAGCCGCGGCACGACGCACATCAAGATCCGCTCTATTTTGAACTGCCGCACCCGTCACGGCGTGTGCAAGAAGTGCTACGGTTCCTCCCTTGCAAACGGCCAGCCGATCACGGTCGGCGAGGCGGTTGGTATCATCGCCGCACAGTCCATCGGCGAGCCGGGTACCCAGCTGACGATGCGTACGTTCCATACCGGCGGTGTTGCATCCGCAGAAGATATCACGCAGGGTCTTCCGCGTGTCAGTGAGCTGTTTGAAAGCCGCAAGCCGAAGCATCTCGCAATCATCGCAGAGATCGGCGGTACGATCGGCTTTGAAGAGGTCAAGAAGAACCGCCACATTGTCGTTCGCGGCGATGGAGACCAGCGCAGCTACCTCATCCCGTTCGGCGCACGCCTCAGCGTAAAAGAGGGCGATGTGGTTGAAAAGGGCACCCGCTTGACCGAAGGCTCCGTCAACCCGCACGACGTGCTCGCCATCAGCGGCCCGGAGGCGGTGCAGGATTACCTCATTGAAGAAGTGCAGCGCACCTACCGTATGCAGGGTGTTGATATCAACGATAAGCACATCGAAGTTATCGTTCGTCAGATGATGCGCAAGGTGCGCATTGAAGACGCGGGCGACACGCCGCTGCTCGTCGGCGCGCTCGTCGATAAGAACGACACGCTTCTTGAAAACGAGAAGATCGCCGCAAGAATTGCAAACGGCGAGACCGGCCTGCGCGAGGCGACATTCACGCCGACGCTGCTCGGTATCACGAAGGCATCTCTGGCGACCGAGTCCTTCCTTTCCGCTGCTTCCTTCCAGGAGACCACACGCGTGCTGACCGACGCCGCCATCAAGGGCAAGGTAGACCCGCTGCTTGGCCTGAAGGAGAACGTCATCATCGGTAAGCTGATTCCGGCCGGCACCGGCATGGACTGCTACACCAATGTTGAAATTGCGCCGACGGCGCCGAGCAGCTCTTTAAGCCAGGAGGCCGTAGCCGCTTTGAGCAGCTTTGAGGAAAAAACTTCCGCACAGAATGCAGAAGAGGGCTTGACAAACGAATAATGAGCGGTGTATAATGTCAAATGGTGTGTTGTGGGCATGAAATCTGAGAATTTCTGCCAGAACCGCCTTTGAAACCGCATAAAACAGACCTGTCCGCGCGATTTTTGTACGGACAGGATACTGTTTTGTATAGGCGCATGTTCTGCGGGCAATATAAACCCGCATGACATATATAGAAATTGTGTAAGGAGGTGCAATATGCCCACATTTAACCAGTTGATTCACACAGGTCGCGCAGTTTCCGAGAAGAAGGCAAAGGCGCCGGCACTGCTGAAGGGTTGGAACTCCAAGAAGAGAATTGCTATCGATCAGGATTCTCCCCAGAAGCGCGGTGTCTGCACTGCTGTTAAGACTGCTACCCCGAAGAAGCCGAACTCCGCACTTCGTAAGATTGCCAGAGTCCGTCTTTCCAACGGTATCGAAGTCTCCGCTTACATCCCGGGTGTTGGTCACAACCTGCAGGAGCATAGCGTTGTTATGATCCGTGGCGGTCGTGTTAAGGACCTTCCTGGTGTACGTTACCACATCATCCGCGGCACGCTTGACGCGCAGGGTGTTGCAAAGCGTATGCAGGCTCGTTCCAAGTACGGCGCTAAGAGACCGAAGGCCGGCGCTGCAAAGAAGTAATTTCTTTAAAGAGCCAAATTTAATCGTTACACAATGAACTTTTGACCGGAAAAGCGAAATTCGCTTTAAGGGTATTTATAATAGATAAGCTACTGATTATCGTGCGTAAATACCTTTTCTTAGCCGGCGGGAGCTTGTGCTTTCGAGTACCGATGAATTCATACTATTATGTGAAGGAGGGAAGACTATGCCAAGAAGAGGCAATGTAGCAAAACGCGATGTTTTGCCGGATCCTATGTATAATTCCAAACTGGTCACACGCCTGATTAACAACATCATGTATGATGGTAAGAAGGGCGTAGCTCAGAAGATCGTTTACGAAGCATTCGAGATCGTCGAAGAGAAGACGGGCAAGAACGCTCTGGAGGTTTTCGAGCAGGCTATGGAGAACGTAATGCCGAGCCTGGAGGTTAAGGCACGCCGTGTTGGCGGTGCGAACTATCAGGTTCCGATCGAGGTTCGTCCGGAGAGACGTCAGACCCTGGGTCTGCGCTGGATGGCGAGCTATTCCAGACTCCGTTCTGAAAAGACGATGAAGGAGAGACTGGCCGGAGAGATCCTTGACGCTCTGAACGGCGCCGGCGGCGCTGCTAAGAAGCGTGACGATACGCATAAGATGGCAGAAGCCAACAAGGCTTTCGCACATTACAGATGGTAATTTACCTGTAAACGTATTAAGGAGGATTATATGGCCCGTCAGGTACCACTTGAATTTACAAGAAATATTGGCATCATGGCGCACATCGATGCCGGTAAAACAACAACGACCGAGCGTATCCTTTATTACACAGGCGTCAACTACAAGATCGGCGAGACCCACGACGGTTCCGCTACGATGGACTGGATGGCACAGGAGCAGGAGAGAGGTATCACGATTACTTCCGCTGCTACGACGTGCTTCTGGCCGGACAGAAACGGTCACCAGAACCGTATCAACATCATCGACACCCCGGGCCACGTTGACTTCACCGTTGAAGTTGAGCGTTCCCTGCGTGTTCTCGATGGTTCCGTAACGGTTTTCTGCGCAAAGGGCGGCGTTGAGCCGCAGTCTGAGACCGTTTGGCGTCAGGCTGAGGAATACAAGGTTCCGCGTATGGCGTATGTCAACAAGATGGACATTATGGGCGCTGATTTCTACCGCGTTGTCAACATGATGCGCGAGAGACTGAAGTGCAACGCTGTACCGATCCAGTTGCCGATCGGCTCTGAAGATACCTTCAAGGGCCTCATCGACCTCGTGGAAATGAAGGCTTATGTCTACTATGATGATCTCGGCAAGGATATCCGTTGCGAAGAGATTCCGGAAGACATGAAAGAGCTCGCAGAGAAGTATCACACCGAGATGATCGAGCATGTCGCCGAGCAGGACGACGCACTCATGGAGAAGTATCTCATGGGTGAAGAGCTCACAATCGATGAGATCAAGACCTGCATCCGCAAGTCCACCATCAATAACACGATGGTTCCGGTTACCTGCGGTACTTCCTATAAGAACAAGGGTGTTCAGAAGCTTCTGGACGCGATTGTTGATTACATGCCGGCTCCGACGGATGTTCCGTCTATTAAGGGTGTAAACCCGGAAACCGAAGAAGAGGACGTTCGTCACTCTTCCGATACGGAGCCGTTCTCCGCTCTTGCATTTAAGATTGCTACGGACCCGTTCGTCGGTAAGCTGTGCTTCTTCCGTGTGTACTCCGGTACGCTTACGGCTGGTTCTACCGTTTACAACTCCACAAAGGATAACACCGAGCGTATCGGCCGTATTGTTCAGATGCACGCAAACCACAGACAGGATCTGGAAATGGTTTACGCAGGCGACATCGCTGCTGCAGTCGGTCTGAAGAACACCACCACCGGTGATACCCTTTGCGACGAAAAGCACCCGATCATCCTTGAGTCCATGGAATTCCCGGAGCCGGTTATCCGTGTTGCGATTGAGCCGAAAACCAAGGCCGGTCAGGAAAAGATGGGCATTGCACTTGCAAAGCTCGCAGAAGAAGACCCGACCTTCAAGGCATATACCGATGAAGAAACCGGCCAGACCATCATCGCCGGCATGGGTGAGCTCCATTTGGAGATCATCGTTGACCGTCTGATGCGTGAGTTTAAGGTTGAGGCTAACGTCGGTAAGCCGCAGGTTGCTTACAAAGAGACGATCCGCAAGAATGCGGATTCCGATATGAAGTACGCTCGTCAGTCCGGCGGTAAGGGCCAGTACGGTCACGTTAAGATCCGTATTGAGCCGAACCCGGGTAAGGGCTACGAGTTCGTCAACGCAGTTGTCGGCGGTACGGTTCCGAAGGAATATATCCCGGCTGTTGACCAGGGTATCCAGGGCGCAATGCTCTCCGGCGTACTTGCTGGTTACAACGTTGTTGACGTGAAGGTCACGCTGTATGATGGTTCCTATCATGAAGTTGACTCCTCTGAAATGGCCTTTAAGATCGCCGGTTCCATGGCATTTAAGGATGCTATGCGCAAGGCTGATCCGGTCATCATGGAGCCGATCATGAAGGTTGTTGTTACCGTTCCGGAGGAATACCTCGGCAACGTTATCGGTGACCTCAACTCCCGTCGCGGCATCATGCAGAATCAGGAGGCTACTCCGGGTGCTATGCAGATCACCAGCGAAGTTCCGCTGTCTGAGATGTTCGGCTACGCAACGGATATGCGTTCCAAGACCCAGGGCCGTGGTCAGTACACCATGGAGCCTGTCTCTTATACACATCTGACGCTG
>ERZ1027150.2218-NODE-2218-length-10492-cov-4.419278_pt1 | contig 10492 bp, 8 predicted proteins | sample MGYA00519276_ERZ1027150 | MGnify/ENA primary metagenome ERZ1027150 (study PRJEB26926, sample SAMN06164860) | human gut metagenome | biome: ENVO:00009003; feature: ENVO:2100002; material: ENVO:00002003 | host: Homo sapiens | place: USA | collected 2012 ... | reverse complement strand
GAACCGCACTGCCTCGCTGATAAAGGCAGCGCTTTCCTTTCCGGTAAAATACAGTTCAATAATCAGCTCCAGGCCGTTTTTGTGAAGCTCCTTTACAAGAGCCTTGAATTCAGAGGAGGGATTCTTTTTTCCCGGCTTTCCCTCCGAATAGGAGGCCTTGGGGGCAAACAGAAGACTCGGGCCGTAGCCCCAGTAGTTGAGCTTCCCCGTAGGCTCGTCGGGGCCGTAGGGATTGCCGTCCGAGCTGTCCGGCATCATGACCTCCTCAAACTCATTGGGAGGCATCAGCTCCAGGGAGGTGACGCCCAGCTCCCTGAAATACGGGATTTTGTCTCTGATTGCCTGAAAGGTTCCCGGCCGTCCCGCCGTCTTGTCCTTCCGATCCGTTCCCCTCGGCCCCATGGTAAGGCCCCTCGCGTGGATCCTGTATAAAATCATATCCTCATAGGGAATATGAAGAGGCTCGTCGCCCTCCCAGTCAAAATAGGGAAGCTCAAAGGGGGATCTCAGCGGATTTTTCACATGGGACAGCTCTCCCCAGGTCTCCCGGCCCGTAAAAGCGTGTCCAAAGGGATCGGGCTGCTCTGTCCCGTCGCAGATCAGGGAATAGGAAAGCCCTGCAAAATCTCCGCCCAGCAGGCGGATTGTCCGCATATTTCCAAGTCTTGAACCTTCGGGAAAAGGAAAAATCCTCTGTTTTTCCTCCCCTCCCGACGTTTCAAATACAGCCAGGCTTACGTTCTCCCCCTCCGCCATGGTGCAGATGTGGAAGCCGCCTTCTGTCTTGACGGCTCCGGGCGGAAAATATCCCGGCATGCCTTCTGCCGCAGCAAGTTTTTCTATCTTCATGTTGCACTCTCCCATCCCGTCCTAACGGCCGTTCTGCTCCGCTATCCGCTCCGCCAGATCATTCAGATACATCCAGCGCTCCATTTTCTCCTCCAGAAGCGCCTCCGTCTCCTCCTTCTCCTTCATCAGCGCAGCCAGTTTTTCGTAGTCTCTGGCAGCCTTATTGATCTCCGGCCCCAGGGCCTCTGCCTTCTCCTCCAGCGCCGCGATATCGTCCTCAATGGTTTCCCATTCCTTCTGCTCCTTGTAGGTGAATTTCAGCTTTTTCACCTGGCCGTCCTTCCAGCTCTTCCTGGTGTTTTTCTCAGGGCCCCCCTCCATCTCCTTTTCCACGGCTGTTCCTGCAGACGGACTGTTAAGACTCTCTCCGGCAGCCTCTTCCTCCTGCCTTGCGGCCTGATAATCGGTAAAACCGCCCTCATACTGGCGCAGCCTTCCATTACCCTCAAAGGCAAAAATCCGGCGCACCGCCCGGTCCAGAAAATACCGGTCGTGGGATACGGTGATGACAATGCCCTGGAAGCTGTCCAGGTAGTCCTCCAGAATCGTCAGGGTTCTGATGTCCAGATCATTGGTAGGCTCGTCCAGAATCAGCACATTAGGGGCCTCCATCAGAATGCGCAGAAGATAAAGCCGCCGTTTCTCGCCTCCAGACAGCTTTCCGATGACCGTGTACTGCACAGAGGACGGAAACAGGAACCGCTCCAGCATCTGGGAAGCGGAAATGCTTCCCTCCGGCGTCTTCACATACTCCGCCGCTTCCTTAATGTAGTCGATGACGCGCAGCGAATCGTCCATCGCCTCGTTCTCCTGGGAGAAATATCCCAGCTGCACAGTCTGTCCAATCTCAATCTCCCCGGAATCCGGCTGCACCCATCCGGCAATCATCTTCATCAGAGTCGACTTTCCGCTGCCGTTCTGCCCGATAAAGCCCACTCTGTCATTTTTCAGGAAAATATAGCTGAAATCCTGAATCAGAACCTTGTCTCCGTAGGCTTTGCAGATATGCTTCAGCTCAATGGTCGTCCGGCCCAGACGGCTGGAGACAGAGCCCAGCTCCACCTCCCCGTCGTACTCAGGCCCCTTTCTGGCGCTCAGCTCCTCGAACCGCTGGATCCTGCCCTTCTGCTTGGTAGAGCGCGCTCTGGCGCCCCGCTTCATCCACTCCAGCTCCACCCTTAAAATAGACTGGCGTTTCCGCTCTGACGCCTCCTCCATGGCCATCCGCTCCGCCTTCAGCTCCAGAAAGCCCTGATAATTCGTCTGATAGCTGTAGAGCTTTCCCTTGTCAAGCTCCACAATCCTGTTTGTCACGCTGTCCAGGAAATACCGGTCGTGGGTGATCATCACCAGCGCTCCCCTGAATTTCTTCAGGTACTCCTCCAGCCAGTCGGCCATGCCGCTGTCCAGATGGTTGGTCGGCTCGTCTAACACCAGCAGATCCGCGGTGGAGAGAAGGACGCTGGCCAGAGCGGCTCTCTTTCTCTGACCGCCGGACAGCGTCTCTATCTTCTCATTCCAGTCTGGAATCCCCAGCGTCATCAGCATGGTTTTCGCCTGTCCTTCCAGATCCCAGACCTGTTCATGGCCCTGATTTTCCCGGATTACACTCTCTAACACCGTGTATCCAGGCTCAAATACCGGGTTCTGGGGCAGGTAGCGGATGTAGAGATTTCTCCCCTTCACCACGCTTCCTTCATCCGGCTCCTCCAGGCCCGCCAGGATCCGAAGAAGCGTAGACTTTCCAGTTCCGTTAATGCCGATTACCCCGATTTTCTCGCCTTCGTTGACAGAAAAAGCCGTGTCGTCAAACAGCAGCCGCTCTGTATAAGATTTCGTAAGATGTTCAATGGTCAATAAATTCATATCTGTTCTCCTGCTTCCGTTCCAGCCTACTGAATCACCAGTTCAACCGGACAGTGATCGGATCCCATAATCTCCGAGTGGATAGACGCGCTTACCAGCCGGTCCTTCAAGCTTTCTGATACGCAGAAGTAGTCGATTCGCCATCCTGCGTTCTTCTCTCTGGCCTTAAATCGGTAGGACCACCAGGAATATGCCCCTTCTGTGTCCGGGTAAAAATGACGGTAGGTGTCGATAAATCCCGCGTCTAAAAGCTCTGAAAATTTGCCTCTCTCCTCGTCGGTAAAGCCCGCGTTCTTTCTGTTGGTCCTGGGATTTTTCAGGTCAATCTCCCGGTGGGCCACATTCAGGTCTCCGCAGAAAATCACCGGCTTTTTCTCCTCCAGCTTTTTAAGATAAGAGCGGAACGCGTCCTCCCACTCCATCCGGTAGGGCAGGCGGGCCAGCTCGTTCTGGGAATTGGGCGTATAGCAGGTCACCACATAGTAATCTTCGTACTCCGCCGCAATCACCCGTCCCTCGTGGTCGTGGACGTCGATTCCCAGACCATATACCACGCTTAAAGGCTCCTCTTTAGTAAACAGGGCGGTTCCAGAATATCCCTTCTTGTCCGCGTAGCTCCAATACTGATAGTAGCCCGGTATATCAAGGTCAATCTGTCCGGCCTGAAGCTTGCTCTCCTGAATGCAGAAAATGTCGGCGTCAAGCTCTTTAAATACGTCGAGAAATCCTTTTCCCACACAGGCCCGCAGGCCGTTTACATTCCATGAAATCATTTTTTTCATTCTGTTTTGTCTCCTGACTAGCCTCCCGCCCCTTCCCAGGGGCAGGAAAGCGATGATACTGTCAGTATACCATTTTCTTGATTATTTTGGAAGAGAGCAGAGAAAGAGTCACCGGAAAAGCACAGATGATAAGAATTTTTAGTAAAATTTAAGGTTCTTCTCTCCGCAGAAATTTTTCAGATTGTAGAGAATCAGAAATTCATTGATTTCCCGCTGTGATATGTAGTCCTCCAGGCTGCCCCGGTAATACCGGAGGTCAATGAGGTGAATGGATTCGCAGTCTCCAATAAGGAAGGGAACCAGGGCATTTGCAAAGGAATCCTTTACTATCAGCAGACGCCTGCCGTTTTTGTTGGAGGTCTCAATGGTCACCTCCGGGTGGTTTCCATTTAAAAAAATCTGGTACTGATCCTTTTTCTTCAGGTTTTCCGGGGCGTAGACGCTGTCAGAAATCTCCCTGCCAAAATTGTAGGAAACGGTATAGGATGGCTCCTGTTCCCGCGTAAACAGCTCGATGGAATCTCTGCTTCCCTCTGCCTCCAAAACCCTGGAGTCCAGAGAACCCTGAAAGGAGTCTGAGACCTGCACTGGATGGAACTGGCTGGCAGGCAGATACATTCCATTTGCCTCGCACCACTTCAGATACCCCTGAAAGGCTCCCCTGCTGGTCCAGTGGTGATCCGTCTTATAAAAAACGCCGTCCTCCCGGTGGGCAGAAAGCGTCTGGCGCAGGTCAATCAGCGTCCCGGAGGACAGCCCCTTTTCTATCTGGGCCATAGCCTTCTCCTGGCAGAAGGACGGCGCGTGAGGCGGCAGCTTGTCCTTCATGGTTTCCGCCGCTGTCGGCACAATCATAACGAAAGCCTTCTTATCCTGATGTTTCTCCAAAAAGCCGTTCAGCGCTTCTATGTTATTCTGAAGCCGTTCTTCGTCAAAATCCTGTTCCAGCCACTGTTCTATCAGATATCCGTCTTTCCCCAGATACACGCCGTTGATCTCCCGGCTGCCCGCAGCCTTTAAAAGCTCTGTCCTGGCTGTGGTCAGACTGTCGCGAAGCGGGAGCTGATCGCTTACATATTCTTCCATATTCCGCATAAACTCCCCTGTTTTTATACGTTCCAGAGAAATATAGGGCTTCTGGGCCAGATACCTGTTTTCATTTTCTGAAAACTCCCGATCCTTTAATGTAAAAGTAAACGCCGGCGCCGCCCCGATCACAGCCAGAAAACCAGCGATTCCGAGAAAATTTCTCCATTTCTTCCTGTCTCTGTTCTTATGTTCTGTCATAACACTCCCATCACTTCTCCTGTCCGTCATTTCGCCTTAATTCCTCTCTGTCTTCCTGCACCCTAAAACCGAAAATACAAAAACGGGTTGTAGGTTCCTCCTGCCAGAAAACAGATGCTGGCCGCAAAAAGAACGGGCAGAAAGGCCCGCTTCATTTTAAAAATTCCCAGACTGCACAGGGCGCAGACAACAAAGAAAACGCCCCAGGTCTCTCCATAGTAAAGGGCCGCTTCCCCTATCCATCCGCCGCTTCCCAGGCCGAACATGGACTTTACATAAGTACATACGTCCGCCATGCTGTCAAAGGCAAAAATCACCCAGCTGACCGCCACGAAAATCAGGCAGTAGGCGTGGGAAACCCACCCTGGAAGCGCTTCCAGACGCCGGAGCAAAAACAGCTTTTCCGCTGTTAAAAACACCCCGAAGTACAGCCCCCAGACAAGAAAGTTCCAGCTGGCTCCATGCCAGAGTCCCGTCAGACACCAGACAATCAGGAGATTACGCAGCTGTCTTTTCATCCCCTTCCGACTGCCTCCCAAAGGAATATAGACGTATTCCCGGAACCAGGTTCCCAGAGAAATATGCCATCTGCGCCAGAACTCCGTCATGCTTTTCGACCGGTAGGGATAATTGAAATTTTCCTGAAAATGAAAGCCGAACAGCTCTCCCAGCCCGATGGCCATATCTGAGTACCCGGAAAAATCGAAATAAATCTGGAATGAAAAGGCGGCCGCGCCGATCCAGGCCTCCGCAGCGGAAAGCCCGGCCAGATTTCCGCCAGAAATCTGTTCCCACACCATACCGATATTGTTGGCCAGGAAAACCTTCTTGGAGAGTCCTGTAATAAAACCGGCTGATTCCGTAGGAAAATCTCTCTGCCGTCACGTTTCTGTCCGCCAGCTGGCCGCTGATATCCTTATACTTGACAATCGGCCCTGCCACCAACTGGGGGAACATGGCCACATAGGCCCCGAACTGAACCAGATTCTTCTGCGCCCTGGCCTGCCCCAGATACACGTCGATGGTGTAGGACATGGTCTGAAAGGTATAGAAGGAAATGCCGATAGGAAGGGACAGTTCCAAAAGAGGAAAATCCGTCCCTCCAGCCGCATTCACCGTCTCAATGAAAAAATTGCTGTATTTAAAAAATCCCAAAATCCCCAGGTTGCCGGCCACTGAAAGAAGCAGCACAGCCCTGGCGGCCCTTTTTCTGCCGGAGGACAGGCATTTCTCAATGGCCAATCCGTTTCCATAATCAAATATAGTGGAAAACAGCATAATGGAAACGTACACCGGCTCTCCCCAGGAATAGAACGCCAGACTCATTACCAGAAGCACCAGGTTTCTGAGCCGCGAAGGGCCTGCGTAATAGAGCAGAAGCGTCAAAGGGAGAAAGTAAAAGATAAATAAAATGCTGCTGAAAACCATGCCTGCTCCCTCTACTGAAACAGTTCCGCAAGCAGATCCTCCGCCTTTCTGCCGTCATCGCAGACGCAGACAGCCAGAAAACGGCCGTACTGCTTCACCACCGCGCCGTCCAGACGCTTTACCTCCTTCGGCACATAGGAAGCGAAGGCCTCTTTCTGATCCTCAATCCTCTGCTCTGCCAGGGAAACCGCCTCTTTGCAGTCCTCTTCCGTCTCAAACTCAAACACCGCAATCTCTTCTGCCGTGGCTCCGCTGCTGATGTAGACAGAGGACTGTACCGCCGTATCAATGCCGTACAGCATCCCCGCCATGTCCTCGTCCGCCAAAGTCAGCTCGTCCTCAAAGGCCAGAGCTTCTGCCAGCTTCTTTCCAATTTCTCCAGCGTCAGCCTGCTTTCCTGTCTGGCTTTCCGTCTGCTTTCCCGCCCCGGCCTGCCCGTTCTGTCCGCCGCATGCAGACAGAACGGCGCAGAACGCCAGAATCAGCCCTGCCGTGATTCCTTTTTTCTGTAAGCTTTTCATCCATGTTTTGTTTTTCATTTCCTTTCTCCCTTCTGTGTGCTGTACCGCGCGGCCGCTGCTCTCTGCTGTCCTGTCAGTACGCAGCAGCTGTGTGGCTTTTTAAATAGTCCAGCCATTTTTTGCAGTAATCCTTTTTCAGGTGAATGCCGTCAAAGGCCGCATCGGCTGGAAGGCTTCCGTCAGAGGCGGCTACCGCAGACGCTGTGTCAATAAAGTACACCTGCTTTTCCTGGGCCATCTGGCGCAGCAGTCTGTTAAATTCCGCAATCTTTCCATTCCTGATATAGCTGTGGGTGGCAGACACCTGATTCGTCACCGGCATAATCTCCTGAACGTAAATAACTGCGTCTGGATTTATCTCCCGGACAGCGTCGATAATTTCCTCATATTTATGAATGAAAACATCATTGTAGGGCCAGCCGTTCTCATTGATCCCAAACATAATGTAAATCTTGGAAAAGGAGGTGGTTTTCAGGGCGTCCATCACAGAGACCCTGTTCTCCCCTCTGCGGATCACCGGCTTGGTGAACACAGTATCTACCATCAGGCCCTTATAGGTGTAGGCAGTCGTATTGGACAGCCCCGTGTTGGTAATCAGGCCCTCTGTCCTGGAATCTCCGATAAACACGGCATCGTCAAAATAGCTGTTATCCACTGGCTCTGAAAGGGGAACAGGGCGGGAAAAATCATAGGCCCCGGCCTCCGCCTCGGCCGTCATCTCTTCCACCGCCATCTTTTCCGCCCTCGTCTCTTCCGTTTCCGTCTCTTCCGCTTCCGTCTCAGGCAGGGATTCCTCCGATCCCTCCAAAGCCGGTTCCGTCTCCGTCTCTCTCCAGATCAGCCCGGCTTCCGCTCCGTTTTTTTCGGCAAAAACGTCTGACAGGCGGCCCGCTTTTCCCTGATTTCCAAATACAGGCAGATAATTCAGGGCTGAAATCAAAATCAGGCACAGAACGATTCCCTCCAGCGAGGACACGATGCTCCGAATCCGTCGGCGGCGTTTTTCCTTCCTCCGCTTTATCCTCTGACGTTCTCTGTAATATTCCCGATCTCTTCTGGTTAAATTATCATTATCCCATCGGTCTGACCGACGCTGTTCCTGATACCTGGCCCGCTGCATCTGTCTCCTCCGTCCTACGAAGCCTGCCGTTCTCCCGTCCGTTTGCATCTGCTTTCGCCCTGGCAGGTTTTAATCCTTTCTTCTGTTTCTATTATTAGACGGAAAAAAACGCCAAAAAGTTGGCACAGGTGAAATTTTTTTATTGCCTGCCCTGGAATCCCGAAAATGGCTCTGTCTTTCCCATCTCCCGTCTGGAAAAACGCTCGTTTTTGACTGGATTTGACTCTTTGTGAAAATACCACAAATTTATTCTCTATATTTTGTGACTTATTTTGATTGATTATGACTGTTTGTGGTTGTATAATAAGGCTAACAAATACAGCAGGAGGTTTGAAACGTGATTTATACCGTTACTTTTAATCCGTCTCTGGACTACATCGTAACTGTCGACCAGTTTGCATTTGGAAAGACCAACCGCACATCCTCTGAGCAGCTGCTTCCCGGAGGCAAGGGCGTGAACGTGTCTACTGTTCTTCACAGTCTGGGAATCGAAAACACCGCTCTGGGATTTCTGGCCGGATTTACAGGACGTGAGATTGAAGAAAAAATCCGCCGCAGCGGCGTAACCTGTGATTTCATTTTCCTGAAACACGGCTGTTCCCGCATTAATATAAAAATGAAGGATTTTGACGGGACTGAGATCAACGGCGCGGGGCCGGAGATTGACTATGCTTCCCTGGAGCAGCTGATGAGCCGGCTGAACAGTCTGAAAAAGGGCGATACCCTGGTTTTAGCAGGCAGCATACCTGCCTCCATGCCAGAGGACAGTTACAGCCGGATTCTGGAAATGTTAAAAGATCGCGGAGTGCTCTTCGCCGTAGACGCCACAGGCGATCTTCTGATGAACGTCCTCCCCTACCGGCCATTTCTCATTAAGCCTAACAACCACGAGCTGGGAGAGATTTTCGGAGTTGAGCTGAACAGCCGGGAGGAAGTGGTTCCCTACGGGAAAAAGCTGCAGGAAAAGGGGGCCAGAAACGTGCTGATTTCCATGGCCGGACAGGGGGCTGTGCTCTTAGACGAGGAAGGCGGCGTCCACATGCTTCCAGCTCCCAGGGGCACTTTAGTAAACGCCGTAGGCGCAGGCGATTCCATGGTAGCGGGCTTTTTAGCCGGATGGATGGAAAAGCATGATTACTCCCACGCATTCCGTATGGGGGTAGCGGCAGGAAGCGCCAGCGCGTTCTCGGAATTCCTGGCCACAGAGCAGGAAATACGCAGCATTTACAGGACGCTTAACGGCGCGTCTGACTCATAAAATCGCAGAAACAGGATGAAAAGGAGGGAATCTCATGCGGATTACAGATTTGATTGATAAGCGGAGTATCTGTCTTGACGGAACCCCGCACACAAAGGCGGAAGCCCTGGATCAGATGGTGGCCCTGATGACGGCCAGCGGAAAAATCGCAGATGAGGAGGGCTACAGAAAACAGATTTATCTCAGAGAAGAGGAAAGTACCACAGGCATTGGAGGCGGAATTGCCATTCCCCACGGAAAATGCTCCGCAGTCCGCGAACCTGGACTGGCCGCTATGGTCGTCAGGGACGGCGTGGAATTTGAATCCCTGGACGGTATGCCGGCTCATCTGATTTTCCTGATCGCCGCGCCGGACACAGAGGACAACATTCATCTGGATGTGCTCAGCAAGCTGTCTGTGCTGCTGATGGACCAGAGCTTTGTGGAGAAGCTTACAAAGGCCGAGACGGCGGAAGAATTTTTAGCTGTCATTGACCAGGCAGATCAGGAAAAACCAGATATTGACAGCCAGCTGGCCGCTCAGAATGGAAAGCAGGAAAACAGCCCGTCTGTTTCTGAAGAGGCAGAAGCTTCCAAAGCCAAAGCCTCCTGCCGCATTCTGGCAGTCACCTCCTGCCCCACCGGCATTGCCCACACCTATATGGCTGCAGAGAGCCTGGAAAATATGGCAAAGAAGCTTGGAGTATCCATTAAGGTAGAGACTGACGGATCCGATGGTGCCCAGAACGTGCTGACAAAGGCCGAGATCGACTCTGCCGAGGCCATCATCGTGGCCGCGGACAAGAATGTCGGCATGGCGCGTTTCAACGGAAAACCTGTGATCCAGGTCCCAGTCGCAGATGGCATCCACAAAGCCGAGGAGCTGATCAACCGCGCGGTAAGCGGCAGTGTTCCGGTTTACCACCATCAGGAGGATGGCAGCGAGAGCAGTGCTTCTGATGAAGGAAAGGACAGCGTTGGCCGTACCATTTACAAGCACCTGATGAATGGCGTATCTCATATGCTTCCGTTCGTGATCGGTGGCGGAATTCTGATCGCGCTTGCCTTCCTGCTGGATGATTATTCGATTGATCCTTCCAATTTTGGTAAGAATACACCGCTGGCGGCTTACTTAAAGACTATCGGTGAGCAGGCCTTTGGCATGATGCTTCCGATTCTTGCAGGTTTCATTGCCATGAGCATTGCAGACCGTCCTGGCCTTGCAGTCGGCCTGGTGGCAGGCCTGATCGCGAAGATGGGATGCACGTTCGCAAACCCGGCAGGCGGCGATGTGAACGCCGGATTTTTAGGAGCATTGTTTGCAGGCTTTGCAGGCGGTTATCTGGTGCTCGGCTTAAGAAAGCTGTTCTCGAAGCTGCCGAAATCCTTAGAGGGCATCAAG
>ERZ1027150.2216-NODE-2216-length-10492-cov-6.319728_pt1 | contig 10492 bp, 4 predicted proteins | sample MGYA00519276_ERZ1027150 | MGnify/ENA primary metagenome ERZ1027150 (study PRJEB26926, sample SAMN06164860) | human gut metagenome | biome: ENVO:00009003; feature: ENVO:2100002; material: ENVO:00002003 | host: Homo sapiens | place: USA | collected 2012 ... | reverse complement strand
GATTAGCTGCAGTCTCGTGGGCTCGGAGATGTGTATAAGAGACAGATATTATCCTGACTTTCCAAGTGAATATACTACAGAGGATGAAGATAAAGCTTTTTATAAGAGAATGAAGTATGAAAAATTAAGTAATCCGGTTTGTGCACCTAAGGAGATTGCAGCAATAATAAGAAAAGCAATATCTTCACCTGAAGAGAGATATAAAAGAGCAGATGATTTCCTAAATGATTTACTTGAAGCAAAAAACAAATTAAGCAAAGAGGAACTAAGTAGAAAAATAGGATTTGATTCAATAAATTTTAAGGATGAAGTTATTAGTGAAAAAGAGGCTGAGTTAGTTGAAAACCTATATGGTAGAAATGATGACAGCATAAGCTTTCAACAATATGGAATCACACTGGAAGATGACAGTATAATAAAAGAGAACCATAATGCTGCAAATCATATGGTTAAGGAAGTTAAGGAAGAACAGGAAGGGTCTGTAGGCATTGTTAATTCTTATGTAGGGGAGGCATCAGGTACTAAAACAATAAACAATGAATCAGAAAATCCCGTAAAACAAGAAGAAAATAAAACTGACAAAAAATATAGAATTCCTATAATTGTGATTATAATATTAGCTAATATATTGATTATTTTATTAGTTGCATATGGATTAACTGACAGGATATTTAATATGGCAATGGAGAATAGCACACAGTTTAATACAACCGTGCCTGAAAATACAATGTTAGAGACAACAGCGGTTCCGGAGACAACAACTGTTATACCAACAACTGTTCCGGAAACAACAAAGAAGAAAAAGAAGAAAAAAACAGGAAAAAACACAGTTACAACTGTACCGGCAGTAAATAATAATTCATCATGGAGTACAGGAGGAAGCTATGGAAGCAGTTCAACCGGAAACACAGGAAGTAGCAGTGGAAATAGTTCTTCAAAAGATACAGGAAGTAAGTCATCTTCAGGTTCAGAAAACAAAAGTAGCAAAACTAAAAAAAATGATGATGATTTTGACTTTAAAAATGTGGTAGAATAAACACAGTTACAATGTGTTGGGATAGGATAAGAGAATTCTATGTTAAACATAATAGTGGACACATAAGGAGAAGTCATGAGAATTGCAATTGTTGATGACAACCATACTGACAGAATTTTTTTAAGAGAAGGTTTGGAGAGAATTCTTTTAAAAAGAAATATTGAAAATTCAGAGATACATATATTTAACAGTGCAGAAGATATACTTGAATATTTGAAAAATGAACAGGAAACGTTCTTTGATTTGATTTTTATGGATATATACATGGAAAAATTAACGGGTGTTGACGCTGCAAGAGAGATACGAAAGAAAGATAAAAAAGTTAAAATTGTATTTATTACAACGAGCAATGAGTTTGCCAGTGAAAGTTATGAAGTAAGAGCAGAAGATTATTTAATTAAGCCTTATGATAAAACACGTCTTGAGAATGTTATGGATAGAATCTTTTCAGAAAAAAAATACGGAAAAATTTTAGAACTGAAAGATGGTCGGAAAATAATAATTAATTCTATTGTGTATACAACATTTTCAGGTCATTATGTAACTATTTTTATGAGTGATGGAGAACAGATACAAACAAGAAGTACACAAAAAGATTTTGAAAAAATGATGGAATCATTCGGACAATTAATTCCAAGTTTTAAAGGTGTAATGGTTAATTTGGAACAGGTTGACGGAATTGAAGAGGACAGATTTAGAATGAAGGATGGTGAATTTGTTCCAATTAGCAGAAGAAAGTATGGTGAAGTGAAGAAGCAATATACAGATTTTCTTATGAAAAAATTAATGGAAAAGGAGGAAACGTAAATGACCTCTTTTAGAATGTTTGAAATTATATTGTATTCGATGGTTAGTCTTTTGCCATATTTAGGACTGGCGTTGTATCCTTTCGAGGACAAGTTTAGAATGTCCAAAATTAAGTTAAGCGGATGCATTGTTATTCTTACGGTAATTCAAAGTGCTCTTGGAATATATGCAACAATGTGTTCACAGGAACAGAAAGCTTTATTTTCACTGCTAAGCACAGTATGCTACGGTGGATTTTATTTTCTTGCAATAAAAGAGAATGTAGGAAAACTTGTATTTGTTTTATTAATAGTATCTAATTTTGCCAACTTTGTTGTAATGTGTGCAAAGTGTGTGGAAGGTCATATTTTTCCACAGCTTGCAGTTGAAAACAACAAATGGTCTTTTTCTTTATGCACAATGATAGTGCAGCTTATTTTTATTCCACTTTTATTTTTATATTTTAAAAAGTATATAAAAGGGATGGCTCATATAGATACGGGGAAAAAGATTTGGAGATTTTTGTGGACAATTCCGGCAACTTTTTATCTGTTTTGGTATCATGGGCTTTATTTTAGTACAAAATCATCAATTGAGTTAGCAATGGACCCGGTTAATATGCTTTTTACGTTTTTTATTAATCTTGGAGCTTTGGTTGTTTATACGGTTATTGTTAATTCTATGGCTGAATTTCAATATAATCTTAATTTGGAAGAAGAAAAGAAACAGCTTGAAATTGAAAATCTTTGTTTTGAAAATATGAAGAAGCAAATGGAATCTACAAGGAGAGCGCGTCACGATTTGAAGCATCATATGAAGGCTGTTCACACAATGGCAGAAAACAATGAGTGTAAGAAAATTACAGAGTACATAGAAACATATTTGGAACACGTGTCATTAAAGAAGCCTTTGGTTTATTGCACCAATTTTACTTTAAATGCACTGATTGTATATTATGTTCAGCAGGCGGAAGCTCACAAAATAAAGTTAAAGTTAAATATTGAGTTGCCGGAAGAAACCAATGTTAAGGAGGCAGATTTAACAGTATTGTTTGGAAATCTTTTGGAGAATGCAATTGATGCCTGTGATGAGGTGCAGGAAAATAAAAGATATATTAATTTAAAAATCTACAAGCCTAATTCAGACTCAATAGTTTTTTATATTGAGAATGGTTTTAATGGAAGTATTAAAAAGAAAAATCAGCAATTTCTGACAACTAAGGCTAACGGCAACGGTATTGGAATTGAGTCGGTAAAATATGTTGTTCACAAATACAACGGAGACGTTAATATAAAAACAGACGAAAACAAATTTATCGTTTCAGGAGTTTTATTACAACCACTTGACGCCACAAAATAACCGTTGGACGCCAGCTTATAGATTTCTTATATATTATTTTTTTATAATAATGTTGTAATAGACAAGGCACGAAAAAAAAGGAGGATAATATATGAGGAGAAAATGGAAAAAATTACTAAGCACAACATTGGCATTGGCAATGGTTATAACAACTATTGGAGTACGTGAAGTGCCGGTAAGTGCAGCGGAAGAAGAGGATACAAATGAGAGTGTGGTTTATATGGATGACATGGCATATGATACCACAACAGGACATTTTTATAAGTTAAGTAGTGTGGGAACATACGAGCAGGTAAATGCAGAAGCTAAGGAAAGCGGTGGCTACCTTGCCTGTATTTCTTCAGCAGAAGAGAATGAGATAGTTGCAAAGGTTTCAAGTACAGGAAAAACAACTACATCATCTTATATTGGACTTATGAGAAATAAGGAAAATATTCAGGAATGGATGTGGGCAGATGGAAGCGAAGTAAATTACACTAATTGGAACGAAGGTGAACCTAACAGTGAAAATGAAACAGTAGCGGAAATTTACGATAGCACAAGAAGTCCAGGTGCAGAAAAATGGAATGACTGTACTGTGTCAAGTAGAAATACAGGTGTCATAGAATACAATGAATGTATTCATCCTGAATCACAGTATGTTGTAAAGAATAAAACTTTTGCAGACTGTGAGCAGGGAGGTTACACAGGAGATACTTATTGTGGATTTTGTAATGAAAAGATAGCAGATGGAAAAGAGACAGAGCCGGGAGGACATGCAGAGGCTGTTATTGATGAGAAAACAGTGAAAGAAGCAACATGTACAGAAGAAGGCTACACAGGTGATAAGATTTGCCCTACATGTAAGAAGGTTTTGGAACATGGGAAAACAACTACGGCCAATGGACATACAGAGTCAGAAGAGCTTCGTAAGGTTAGGGAAGCAAGCTGTTATTTAGATGGTTATACAGGTGAAAAATATTGTACAGTTTGTGGAGAAACATTAGAAGCCGGGGATGCCATTACAAAATTAGAACATAAATATGAAGATAATGTATGTAAAAACTGTGGAAGAATTAATAATGCCCAGTTAGATACAACATATACATCAAAGACAACAAATTTATATCCGTTCCAGGTAATACAGTTTAAGGCACCTGAAAATGGAAAGTACAAGTTTCATTGTGAAAATATTACAGTTTGGGATTCATATGGCTATTTATTTAAAGAAGAAAACTTTAATGACCAGGTTATAATAGACGGAATAGAAAAGTTTAACGCAAAAATGGAGAATAATGCTGGAGACGATCCTAGATTAAAAGGTTATTGGGATACTAACGATGATGATGGCGTAGGCTCGGCACCTGAAATAACAGCAGAATTAGAGAAAGATAAGATATATTATTTTGTTGTAGGACCTCATTCAACAGCTACAGGTGAATTTAGCATAACAATAACATGTACTCATGAGAAAACACACAGGGAAGGAAGAACACTTTCAGACTGTACAGAGGGTGGTTACACAGGTGATGTTATTTGTGATACATGTGGAAAACTTGTGGAACAGGGACAGACTTTGGAATCGGGTGAACATACAGTTGAGGTTGTGGATGCCAGAGAAGCAAATTGTTATATCGAAGGAAAAACAGGTGAAGAAAAATGTTCAGTATGTGATAAAGTATTAAAAGAAAATAAGGTAATACCAAAGCTCGAACATAAATATGAAAATAATATTTGCAAAAATTGTGGAAGAATAGAGAATGCTAAAAAAGGCACAGAATATTCTTCATATATAACAGAAAAATTACCAATTCAGGTAGTAGAATATACTGCACCGGAAACAGAAAAAATTATTTTTGAATGTAACAATACAAGATATTGGAATAGCATCGGATACTTGTTTGACGAAACAAATTATAGCGATGAAATGCTTATGGATGAACTTGAAAAATATTATTCAGGAGATAGCGATTATATAAGCTTTAAAAACTATTTGGCAGAAAATGAGTATGGTGGAGGAACGGGTGCTCCGGCAATTAAGTATAAAGTTCAAAAAGATAAGAAATACTACTTAGTTATAGTGCCTCAAGAAAATGATTATGGAGAATTTACTGTAACAATTGATTGTCCACATGACAGAACACATGTAGAAAATAAAGCAATTAAAACATGTTCAGAAGGTGGTTATACAGGAGATGTTATATGTGATTTATGTGGAAAAGTTGTAAAACATGGTGAAAACATAGAACCTGACAGTGAACATAATTACATTAATTATAAGTCAATTGAACCTACATGTAATGAATATGGTAAACGTTATTTAAAATGTGTGAATTGTGGAAATGAGAAAGTTTTAGAAAATGAAGACGATGGATATGCAGATCATAGGTATGTCTTAGTTAATAGCGTAAAGGCAACATGTACAACTGACGGATATTTAGGTGACAGTAAATGTAAGTATTGCGGTTTGGAAAATGAAAACCAGCCGGAAAATAAGGTCATAAAGGCATATCATGATATGGATCCGGAAGAAATAGATTCATGTTTGATAAAGGATTATAAAGGTGTAGAAGCAACATGTGAAAAAGAAGGCTACACAGGAGATGTATATTGCACAATATGCCATAAAGTTATTAAAGAAGGCAAAACAATTGAGAAATTAGAGCACTCATTTAAAGATGGCAAGTGTATGGAATGTGGCGCTGACGAGAAAGTAGTAAAAAGCGAGAAAGACGGTTACTATGAAATTTCTACATTTGACCAATTAATTACATATTTGAAAAATGTAGAGTCAGGAATCAGCGGAAAACTTATAAATGATATAGAGTTTCCGGAAAATTATGATGATGAAGATGACGTTATTGGAAGAAAAACACTGAAAAATAGTACTTTTGATGGCAATGGTCATAAAATATCAGGAATTAATTCAAATGGAACTCAAACAATGTTATTCGATGATATTTACGTAAGTGAAATAAAGAATCTTGAAATCGAATGTAAAGAAAAAGAAGATGGCAGAGGTTTGGGCGTCTACCTTGCAAATTCTACTATTGATTCAAAATTTACAAACTGTAGTATTACAGGTAATAGGATTGAAATAGACGGTTATTGTTCAGCTATGATAAAGGAAGCATATGCGAGTGAATTTATACATTGTATAAATAATGCAGACATTATATACAACAATAATACGCAGATAGTGGCAGGATTGGTATGCGGGGCAGAGAATTGTATTTTTGATAAATGTGAAAATAATGGAAATATTGCTGCCACGAAGGCATTTGTAGTTGGTGGTATTATTGCTCAAGCTAAAAATTGTATTATAAAAGACTGTATTAACAGAGGTGACATTACAACTTATGGTTATACAGCAGGAATTGTTGCAGGAGTTACTAATACAGATAATAGACCATGTACAACATCAATAACAGGATGTACAAATGAAGGCAAAGTGGAAAGTATAGCAAAGGGTAATCATACTTATACAGCAGGAATATGTATTATATATAATGGGTCTAATGGATCAACATATGCCGATGAATTAATTATAAATAATTGTGTTAATAACGGTGAAATTGAAGGAGATACAGTAGCAGGAATAATTGGTAACAGTTCTGGAAATTTGAAATTATCAGACTGCGAAAATAACGGTGCCATTAATGGACGATATAGTGCAGGCGGAATCGCGCAATGTATAGAAAATAAAAATAGTAGTGAGGCTGAAGTAAGCAACTGTATTAATAATGGTAATGTATTTGGTGGCGAAGAAGCAGCAGGAATAATTGATTATGCGGAAGGTATAACTGTTACAAACTGTATAAATAACGGAAATATTTCATCAAATGGTTATGTAGGCGGAATATTTAGTTATACTTCTTCTGTAAAAGGAACAGGGCTTGTTAACAATGGTAAAATAAGTGGTTTGGAAGATATTGGTGGAATCAGCGCATATGATGAAGGCAATTCAATATTTAGCAAGTTATATAATACAGGTGTAATTGATGAGGAAAACATAGGTGCTCAAGTAAGTAATCTTGTTAAATTGGGAGAAAGTTCAACAGGCGAAGAACTTGAAGAAGAGCATAAGCATGATTATGTTGCATTATCAACAGTAACAAAGGCAACAACTGAAAAAGACGGTTACATAGAAAACAAATGTAAATGCGGTCAGAAAGAAAAACAGCCTATAAAACAGATTAAGAGTGTTGATATTTCAAATACAAAATTTGAATATACAGGAAACAGCATTACTCCAACAGTAACTGTAAATGATACAGATGACAAGGTGATTTCATCTGAATACTACACAGTAACTTACAGAAACAAAGCAACAGGCAAGGCAGTAAATGAAGTAAAGGAAGTTGGAACATACGAAGTAGTTGTAACTTTCAAGGACTTATATGAAGGTCAGGTTGTAAAACAGATTGTTGTTGAAAATACAAATAAGCCATCAAATCCAAAAACTGACAATCCTAATGCTGGAGGTAAGGTATCCGCAAAAGTAACAAAACCTGCAAAGGTTAAAGGTGTTTCTGCAAAGAACAATAAGAAGAAATCATTAACAGTAAAATGGAGAAAAGTAAATGGCGTAAAAGGCTATCAGCTTAGATATGCAACAAACAAGAAAATGAAAAAGGCCAAAATAATAACAATTACAAAAAACAAACTTGTAATCAAAAAATTGGCAAAGAAGAAATACTACATTCAGGTTTGTGCATACAAAGTAAACAGTAACGGAAAGAAAGTCAAAGGAAAATGGAGTGCAAAGAAGGCTATAAAAGTTAAAAAATAGCAAGTTAGAGAAACAGTAAAGTTAGAGAATTATTTAAGTTAGATAATCAGTAAAGCTAGAGAAATAGTAGAGTTAGATAATTATTTAAGTTTACCTAAACGGGGCGCTGTGTCGATGAAGCAATATCGATACAGCGCCTTAATAGTTGGAGAGGATGGAATTTTTTTGTTATAATAAATGAATAAATATGCAGTTAAAGTATTGCCAAATAGGGTGAAAAAAACTATAATTTTTTTGGTGAAAAATTTTAAAAGACTATGTTAGTTGGTGAAAACCAGAGAGAAGATTAAGTAAAAAATATTAGAGGAGAGACTGAAATGAAAACAAGAATTGGTATTTTAGGTTATGGTAACCTTGGAAAAGGTGTTGAATGCGCAGTTAAAGAAGCTAATGATATGGAATTAGTTGCTGTATTTACAAGAAGAGATCCTAAGAATGTAACTATTTTAACAGAAAATGTTCCGGTATGTCATATTGATGAAGTAGCAGACTGGAAAGACAAGATAGATGTTATGATTTTATGTGGTGGTAGTGCTACAGATCTTCCTGTACAGACTCCACAGTTTGCTTCAATGTTTAACGTAATTGACAGTTTTGATACTCACGCAAGAATTCCTGAACATTTTGCAGCAGTAGATAAGGCGGCTAAGGAAGCTGGAAAAGTAGCAGTTATTTCAGTAGGTTGGGATCCGGGAATGTTCTCACTTAACAGAGTTTATGCTAATGCAATTCTTCCAGATGGAAAAGATTACACATTCTGGGGCAAAGGTGTTAGTCAGGGACATTCAGATGCAATTCGTAGAATCAAAGGCGTTAAGAATGCAAAGCAGTACACAATTCCTGTTGAAAGTGCTTTGGAAAGAGTTAGATCAGGTGAAAATCCTGAACTTACAACAAGAGAAAAACATGAAAGAGAATGTTTTGTTGTATTAGAAGAAGGTGCAGATGCTGCAACAGTAGAGAAAGAAATCAAAGAAATGCCTAACTATTTCTCAGACTACAATACAACAGTTCACTTCATTACTGAAGAAGAATTAGAAAAGAACCACAGCGGAATGGCTCACGGTGGTTTTGTAATTCGTTCAGGAAAGACAGGAATGAACAAAGAACATAATCACATTATCGAATACAGCTTAAAGTTAGATTCAAACCCTGAATTTACAACAAGTGTATTAATCGCTTATGCAAGAGCTGCAAAACGTCTTTATGATGAAGGCCAGAAAGGATGCAAGACAGTATTAGATATTGCACCTGCATACTTAACAGAAATGAGCGATGAAGATTTAAGAGCACATTTATTATAATAAGTAGATAGAATACAAATATTGAAGATTGAAAGTATTGAATTGTAGAGTAGTTGATTCAAAATTGAATTTGTATAATTGAATATTTGAAATAAAAAGGTCTGGTAGAAATATCGGACCTTATTTATTTTTGAAAAAGTGAGCAACGCTCTGAAAAAGTAAACAATGCCTCGTAAGATTACAAGCAGGGGGAACAGTTTTTAAAAAAGAACCCCGAAAAGCATTTTTGCCGTATCGGGGTACTTTCTACAACATTTAATCTACAGCGGACTTTTTCTCTTCCCGTTCATAAAACTTAGCACTTTCTTTTTCGTAGCCTTGTCTTTTATTGGTGCAGGTTGCCAGTTGTTTGTATCTCCGGTGTAGACGTAGCATGGAATTATGTCGCCGGTTTCCTTTGATACTTTATTATTTGAAGTAAGAGTTATTGTGTGCTGATATATGATTGTGCGGTTTTCGGGATGGCGGTTGCCACCAAAAATAAAGTTGCCCATTGAATAAATAATTGTTTTGTTTTTGTATTTCTCCAATGGCTGTAGCACGTGCGGGTGGTCGCCGATTATCAGGTCGGCACCGGAATCAATTAAAGTATGACATGCGTTAACCTTCCAGCTTTCAGGTTCGTGAAGACCTTCAGTTCCACCGTGGAAATAAATAATCTGAAAGTCACTTTTCTTCTCCGCTTTTTTCAGGGCAGACTGAATTGTAGGTAAAACATAATCGCCATACATAGATACACAAATTACAGCAATTTTAAAATTATGCTTTTCAAAATAAACAATCTTACCTTCCTCGCCCCATTTAACGTTAGCAGCATCTAAAGCTTTTCTTGTGTCTTCATGTCCCTCCAAGCCGTAATCATTAATATGATTATTTGAAATAGAAACCATATCAATGCCACCGGCTGATAAGATTTTGGCATTTTTTGCAGGTGACTTAAACCAAAAAGCACGGACATTAGGATCTGCATATTGTCCCTTGTCGCTAACTTTCAACTTCTTGCTGTCTGAATAAACATTTTCGCAGTCAGCAATTGTAAAGTCATCATTTAAGAAATAAGAGTTAACTTTCTCTAAAAAATATGAAGGATTCTTAGCCTTTGCCACGTCATTAAAACAATTCTCATAAGAAGCATTTTCGTCTGTTGCACAGAGACAATCCCCAACAAAACTTAACTTAATAGTATTAGCACTGTCTCTTATACACATCTCCGAGCCCACGAGACTGCAGCTAATC